>Ga0126311_10000240_pt1 | contig 26972 bp, 25 predicted proteins | sample Plot61_FD_92539 | JGI IMG/M metagenome (GOLD analysis project Ga0126311, IMG submission 92539) | Serpentine soil microbial communities from UC McLaughlin Reserve, CA, USA - Plot61 | ecosystem: Environmental > Terrestrial > Soil > Grasslands | place: USA: UC McLaughlin Reserve, Lake County... | reverse complement strand
TTGTTTTCCTCCTCCGGTCGGCGCGGGCATTCATAGCCGAGGCGTCAAGGGCGCGCGGCCTGGAGCACATCAGCGGACATTCTCACTGAGCACCCGCCGGACATTTTCACTGAGCAGTGACACATAAACAAATTTACCTTGACATCTGAAACGAAAAAAAATACTGTGCGCGCGCTTCAAGGTGTATTCGCTGTATCAGGCATGAATGGGCTGACTTCTACCATTCGTGCGATGGCGAACCACGAATGGTCGAAGCAGTACGCTCTGATCCGCATGTTCGACACGTCTCGCTAGCGATTGCTCTGCCTTCGTTAGCCCCACGTAATTCTTTTAAAACTGCTCTTAGGAAAGGGCCTGTTCATAAGCCGTTTTATCCTGTGCTACAGGATTCATCGGGCTGACCCTTCTTCCGTACTACTACCAATTAAGAAAGCGACGAAGCCAATGATGGATCGTTATCTACCACCCACCGATATCAACCGACAGCACTAGGAAGGAGAAGGGATGAGCAGAGGCATGTCAGAGGATGCCGTCAAGCGGCGCACGAAGCCCGCCGCGGCAACAGAGGCAGAGGCAGCAGAGGGCGCCTTTGAGGAGGCGGCAGGGGTGTTGTCGGTTGACGGTATAGAGGTGACGCAGGTCGTGCAGGACATGGGCCACTCCGTCCCGCTCATCGCGCACAAGGCGACGGTCGTACGCGTCTACTTGAATCGTCCAGAAGGGAGCGTGGTCACCGTGCGCGGCGAAATTTCGGTCCGGCGTTCACCTACGGGGACGTCTCAGAAAGTACCTTCGCTTGCCACCTCACGTGTGAATCCGACGCAGAACGGCAGGCTCAGGACCAAACGCCATGATCTGCGCCTGAGCCTCAACTTCCTCCTACCCGCCTCGTTCACAGTTGCCGGGTCTGCCTTCATCCAACTCTCCTCGCTCGCTGATGCCGAGACCGGCGAAACGATCGCCTGTTCGGACTGTGCTGAGAAACAGGTCGAGGTGCGTTTCGTCGAGGCTGCGCCACTGCGCCTGCGGCTCATCAATCTGCGCTACCGCACCGACGACGCGCCCGAGGGCCATGTCTCGCGAGCGCTCGACGTGTCGCTCTTCAGGTCGTGGCTCGGCCGCGCCTACCCCGTGAACCGCGTCGTCTTTTCGCAGGCCACCGTTGACACCGACATACGGCCTCCGTTCAAGGGCAATACTTCCAATAAGACCAACGCGCAACTGACCACCATCCGCCGGCTGGACGTTAGCAACGGCACCGACCAGCGCACACACTACTACGGCATGGTCTACGACGCGCGCGACTTCTTCATGCGCGGCAGCGCCAGCGCCATCCCCGACATACCTGACCCGACCGCCGTCGCCTCCGGGCCCACGGGCGACCCCGAAGGTGGATGGGACACCGACGGCTCCTACGGTGATTGGTATGGCGGGCACGAGTTGGCCCACACGTTCGGTCGGCTCCACCCGGGCTTCTGCGACGGTAACAGTGACGACGACGCCGAATACCCATTCACCGACGGCCAGATCTCAAACAGTAACGCTAAGTTCGTCGGCTTCGACATGGGCGATGCAGCGCTCGGCATCCCGATGCGGGCGCTGCCCGGACCTCAGTGGCACGACGTGATGACCTACTGCGACCAGCAGTGGATCAGTTCCTACACATACGAGGGCATCCGGCTGCGACTGCTGGCCGAAGACGCACTCGGCCCGACGCCTGCCCCGCAGGATTTCGGCTTCGAGGCGGGTACAGACTCGACGGTGACGGTGAACGAACTGGAGGTGAATATAGCGAGCGGCGACTTCATCAGCGTATGGCGGAGGTGAACCTTACCGAAGGGACAGGCAAGATCCGCTATGTCAACCCCGTCTCGCGCGCGCTCTCGGCTGCGACCGGCGGCGGCGACTTCGAGTTGCGCATGCTTGATGCGACGGGGCAAGCGCTCGGCTCGTACCCCGCGCCCGTGAAGCTCAATTCTTGTGCCGATCCGTCGGAAGACCGTTTAGGAATCGTGGACGCTCTCATCCCAGCGAATCCGGCGGCGCGACAGATTGAACTGCTCTATAACGGGCAAGTGTTTGATACCTTCCGCTCGGGCGGGGGCGCGCCGAGATCTCGAACTTACGCCAGGAAGCGTCTAGTGAATCGGCTCTCTCGTTCGCGTGGGACAGTGCCGCCACTGAAATGGAAACGTCGAATATCACATATAACGTGCAGGTAAGCACAGACGACAGGCAGACGTGGCAGACCGTGGCCGTCGGTCGCACCAGCCCTGATGCGTCCATCGACCGCACGCAGTTCGAGCCGGGCGACCGCGTCACCGTCCGCGTCGTTGCCACCGACGGCTTCACCAGCACCGTAGCCGAAACGGAAACGTTCTCGATGGAATAGACCATAGGTCATTAGCTCCATTGCGAGAGAAGGAGAGAAAATCATGCAACAGGTAAACGACCCGACCCTGAAAGCGCAACTTTCATATGACGATGAGCGCTTGCGTGAGATCAACCACGTCGAGCAGCCTTGGAAGTCGGCCGAAGCAAGCCCGGTCCTCGCGGCGCTGGAATATCTGCGCCGGATGGGCGACGTACTCGGGGTCTCGGAGGCAGAGATAGGGAACGCTCTGGAGAAGCTCTCCTTCAGCGAGCCGAAGGAGCAGGGAGTTGAGTATCGCTTCGGAGGCGAGAAGACACTATTCGACTCGTCCACCATTATTTTTAACCAGACCTACCTCAACGTCCCCGTCTGGCGCGCAGCCGTCACGCTGACGATCAAACACAATCCGAACCAAATCCTCACGGTCAAGGACACGAGCGAGCGTGGCATGAACGCGCCGCTGCCGCCGCCGCAGAAGATCGAGGAGCACCGGAGGCTCTTCGCGCTGGCGGCAGCCGACCAGCGTTTGCGCGTACTCGGCCTCGAAGATCATGCCCCAGCCGCCGGACTCACCGCCGACTTCGCTGGGCCTGCCGACGAGCCGAAGACGACCTCCTTCGTCCGCCGGATGCTCGGGCGCGACACCACTAGCTTCAGCCTGACAGGAGACGAGACGGAAACGCCCGACGACGCACGCGCTATCCGGGGCCGTTTCTTCGTCTACCGGTACGACGCAGCCAAACGGCTCCCGCCGGTCGCGACGCCGCCCCCTGCGGGCGCGACTGAGCTTGAGCAGGCCGCCGCCGCCAGCCTCGAGGTCGATGGCGAATCGCCCACGCTTGAGTTGCCACCGGTTGATCAGTCCATTACCGATGGCGCGTGGCGGCTCGTCTCCGAAGTCACTTTCGCGCTGACGACACAACAGCACGGCCCGCTCAACTGGCGCGCGCTGGTGGACGTGGCGACTGACTCAGTGCTCCTGCTGGAGCCGCTCGTCGCAGGTCAGTTCGGGTTTGTCTTCCACCGTGACCCGATCACCAGCACGGGCGTCCTGAGCAATGGCCCGAACCAGACCAACGCCGTTCTCAACCCGCTCCGTACTTCGATCGAGCTGCCGAACCTCAACACCGCTCCAAACGGAGTGCAGTCGCTGAGCGGGCGGTTCGTCGTCGTCAAAAACGTCAAAACGCCGAACGTGGCCCCGCCCACGGCAGCCACCGGCTCGCGCTTCGACTTTGACGTGCGCACCAACGACTTCGCAGCCGTCAACGCCTACTATCACGGCAATAACTTCTTCGCGCTTGTCGAGAGCCTGGGTTTTCCTATCGCTTCCTACTTCGATCACACGCCGTTCCCAGTGCCGGTTGACCACCGCGATAACGTCGATGGGGACGCCAACGCCATCAATGCCCGGTGCGTGGGCAACGGTGAAGGTGGCATCCAGTTCGCCGGCTACTGCCTCAACGACCTCTCGAACACAGTTAACCCCATCGGGCGCGCCTGCGACTCGCGTGTCCACCTGCACGAGCTGGGCGGGCACGGGATCCTTTACGAGCACGTTGACAGTCCGAATTTCGGTTTCGCGCACAGCGCGGGCGACAGCATTTCGGCCATCCTTCACGACCCGGACTCTAAGCTGCGCAACGATCCGCAGCAGCGGTTTCGCTACGCGCCCTGGAACCCGATCAACGATCGGCGTTTCGACCGTGCGGTGGAACAGGGTTGGGCCTGGGGCGGCGCCAACTATGCTCCTTTCCAGATGATTGATCGTGCGGGCTATCTGGCCGAGCAGATTCTGGCGACCACGCTCTTCCGCCTCTACCGCTCCATCGGCGGCGACTCGACCGATCTCAACCGCCGGCGGTTCGCCTCGCGCGCGACCATCTACCTCATCCTTCGCGCCGTCAGCACGCTGACACCGGCTACCAACCCGACCAGCCCGCTCGGCTTTGCCAACACTCTGATGTCCGTTGACCTGCTCAACTGGACGACTGAAGGCGTCTTCGGCGGGGCCTACAACAAGGTTATGCGGTGGGCGTTTGAGAAGCAGGGGCTTTTCCAGGCTCCGGGCGCACCGACGCCGGTCACGCGGGCGGGGCAACCACCAGCCGTGGACGTCTACATCGACGATGGCCGCCGCGGTGAGTATCAGTTCCAAGCCGACCACACGCGGAATCCTTCAGTCTGGAACCGCAGGGCCGGTGACAGCGGGACGACTCACCAGGAACCTGTGGCTGGCGTCACTAACTTCGCCTACGTCCGCGTCAGGAACCGTGGCACGACCCAGGCGCAGAACGTTAAAGTGCGAGGTTTCCACGTTCGGCCCGGCGGCGCGGCCGTCTGGCCAACCGACTTCCAGCCGCTCACGACGCCCCACCTCGCGGTCGGCACGCTAGCGCCGAACAATCAGCAGGAGAAGATTGTCGGGCCCTTCGCATGGGTTCCCACTACCGGCGCCTTCGGGCGCGACAGTCTCCTGATGGTCGCCTCAGCCAACGGCGATCCCAGCAACACTGACCACTTCACGGCCAGCGCGTCCATTCCCGACTGGCGGCTCGTTCCGAACGACAACAACATCGGGATGCGCACTGTCGTTCCCACGGCCGGCGAGAGTCCGCAGCCCGAAGACTCGGGCGCGGGGATATCCGCTTTCGGCGCTCAGCCTTCGTCGGGCACGCCCACGAGCGGTAGTAAGAGCGATCGGCTGTTAAGGGAGCTGGGCGTATCAAGCTCGATGTTTAAGAAAGTCCGCGTCAAAAGCGTGATATTCCAAGTCGATGTTGATGACGAAGATGCCGTCGAGACTGCGCGCTCGGCGGACGAGACGGTCCGCAGGGCCATCTCGTCCGCAACAGTCGGTGATGCTGCGGCCGCAGCCGAGTTGGGCGAGGACACGTGGGGAATGGAGCGTCACGCTACCATCGCCACGGCAGCGTGGGACCGGATGCAGTCGCAGAGGGCACGTGACGAGATCCGGCGCATATTCAATGAGACCGGCGGCGAGTCCGACCTCGGCGAGTGCGCGCGCTGGGCCGATAGGATTAAGTCCAACCCGCCGCACGACGCCGCAACCCAGACGTTTCTTAGCGAGGAACACGACTTCTCCACCTGGCACTATGTCAACCTGCCGCTCAAGCTTGACGGCTACGACCGCGAGCGTCACCCCGAGTTCACGCGCCACAACGACATCGTGCAGACTATCCTGCGCTGCGTCGAGTCGCTGCGCGCGCCTGGTCCAAACGCGCGCTTCAGCGAGATCATTGCGCTCCGCTGGCTCACGCACCTGATCGGTGACCTGCACCAACCCGTCCACATCGGCTGCGGTTACATCGCCAACGCGCGGACAAACCAGGCGCGGTTCGTCTTCGACCCGGAGGAGGCCGTCGGGTTAGGGAACGATCGGGGAGGCGGCGCGCTGCTGCTGCCTGACGTTAGTGGCAACCTGCACGGCTTCTGGGACAGCAGGTTGGCCCCGAACGTCGTGTTGGGAACATTCAACCCAGGCTCGCAGGACCCGGACATCGCCGCGCGGGTCATAGGGTGGGCCAACGAGACTTTGAAGGCGGCGCGCGAGAATGCCTACCGTGACTCGCTGCGGATCGTCTCCTACAACCCTACGCATGACGGGAAAGAGTTTTACAAGGTGGCGTGGGAGGGCGAGTCGTCATACCAGCAGCGTTGCACGCCAGTGGTCAAAGAGCGAATGACGGCCGCGGCTAACAACCTCGCCGGCCTCCTCGACTCGATCTGGCCATAGGTCTCGCGCACGGGCGTAAAAGGAACGTCGCAGGGAAAGGTTGAAAGCAGCCTGAAATGGTTTCACCCAACCATTCATAGGATAAGTAGAACGGATTAAAACAACACGCGCGTGAGCGCCCCGTAAAGGAGAAATGAAAATTGGCTAACCAACCAGGGAATCTTAGCGATCTCACTGGCCCGGGCGCCCAGGCTTGGAGCAAGTTGATTGAGTCTATGCACGAACGCGCGATTTCAGACGCGGGAACGCAGCACTTCGTCCTGCAAAACTCCTCCATGACGCAGCCCCCAGCTACGGTGGACTGGGACGGCATTCCTATCCGCGTTCAGACGTGTCTCAAGAGCCGCTCGAAAGCCATGAGGTTGAGCGATTGGGTGAGTGGTATCGGTGACCGCGGGCGCGCCATCTGCCATGAAGAATACATGGAGTGGCGCACCGTCCGTAACGCAGGGGGCAAGATAACGCGGGTCGAGATCACGACGGAGGTGCAGGAGTACTGGATCACGATGGCGCGGCACAACCCGTCCAAGCTTCTCTCGCTAGTCGCGCGCTTCGCGGGCGAGCAGTCGGTGCCCTTTCAGCAGGTCTACGGCACTGTCAATCCGAACGCGCCGGGTGTGACTCCCGACGACCGCGAGCGCGGTTTCCGTTCGATGATGTTGCCACCACCCAAGACCCGTAACCCTCCTCGCAGTCCTTACAACAACGGGCAAAAGGCCATCTGCTTCCTCTACCAGAATGTCAACGCCCTCGAAGCAGCCGTGGTGTTGGCGGCCTTCGCCGGCTTCCCATTGGCCGCGGCCGTGGGCAACACGGGGCAGTTGCGTCCGCTGACTGGGTCCGAGGCCATCGCCAGCACGGACCAAAACGCGGTGGACTGCCGCAACAGCGACCCGACAATCGTCGGGGCGATCATTGGCCAAGCTTTCAGCGGTAAGCAGGTGACGCTCGACGATCCTGCGGGGATTTACATCACAAACGTGGAAGCGTCTCGCCTGCTGCGGCCGGACGACCAGACTCCGGTGCCCGAGGAGTGGTTCAACCTGCAACGCGGGAGCGCCTCGGCTGACGGTAAGCAGCGATTCCAGAGGCTTGTTTTCGAGGTCCCCACCGATCTGCCCTTCGTCGTCGGCGACCTCATAGACTCCCAGACCAACGAGACAATCGACTTCGGCTGGCAGGTGGCCCAGTTAGTCAAAGTCGGGCTGTACGTGCGCATCGGCGGGAATGTGCCCGGAGGTCCGACACCCGTGGCGCTCCAGCCAGTAGCAAACTGCGCACAGCAAGATTCCTGCGAATTCTTCCGCCAGGCATTCAACTTGATGGAGCCGACCCCGCCAGCGCCTGTCGCCGACCTTGAAAGTGCTCAGCCGGCCCGCAGGGCGAGCCGCATCCCGGAGGGTGGCTTGGAATGAGTGACAACCTCCAGGAGGGGATATATTTCAGACACGGGGAGAGACCTGGCAACTGCTGGCGGCTCCTCATGCTGAACATCGCGGACAACACCACACCAGACGCCGCGCGCGAGTCGATCGAGAAGGTCTGGGCCATGCTCACGCGTCTGCGACAGGGTATCGTCGGCGACCTCAACCCGACCCAACCGCGCCCAGGTGACCCCTCGCCTGTCACCGTGCCGTCAGGCGACTTGACGTGCCTGATCGGTTACGGGGCACGCCTCTTCAACGTCGCCGCCCACGCGCTGCCGCTCATTAGGAACGCCCCAAGGCCGCCGCTGCTGACGGCCTTTAGGACCACCTCGTCTAACACTCCGTTCCGAAGTCTCAACTGGGAGCCGCTCGAAGACCGTCAGCATCAGGACACAGACATCGTTCTCCAGTTCATCGCCAACACGGAATTAGCCGTCAACCGCGCTATCGTAGAAGTCGCAAAGCTAATCTCAGAGCAAAGCCTGCCGCTCCGCATTGTCAACTTCTTCACGGGCTTCAACCGGGACGACCGCCGCAGTTGGATCGACTTCCACGATGGCGTCAACACCATGACGCCCGAGCAGCGGCAGTTAGTTATAGAGTTGACGGACAACACGGACACACCGTGGCTGCTCGGTGGGACCTTTTTGGCTTTCCTCCGCTGTGCGGTCGATCTGAGCGTATGGCGTGGCCTGCCGCGCGAGCAGCAAGAGTTCATGGTAGGGCGCGACAAGTTGACTGGCTGCCCGCTGGTCTTGGTCACGACACTCGCTGACGGGACGCAGGTTGCGGAGAAGATGGCCGGCTGTCCCATGACGGGAACAATCCCCACGCCGCCTCCACAGGGCTACGTGGACCCGGTCACTCCCGCCGACCCGCTCCTGCGCTCGAGCCACATCCACCGCGCCAACGTCAACCGCACGGCCGACCCGCGCGAGCACTCTGCCAATCGGGTCTATCGACAGGGATATGAATTTCTTGAGTGCCGAGCCGACGGGAGACTCGCACTCGGCCTCAACTTTGTCAGCTTCCAGTTCGACCCCGGGCGCGTGGCTGATATTCTCAATCGCCTGCCCTTTTGGCTGGGTGCAGTCAACTTCGGGGGCGACCCGCCAAGCGCCAGAATCCTTTCGCTCCTGGCGGGCGGTTACTATGCAGTCCCGCCGAAAGCTGAGCCTTTTCCTGGTGCTGTCTTGTTCGAGTGAGTGATTAGATGAACCTGCATCGCGACTGGAGATGATTCGACATGGGTGGTTCGTTGAACGTTCAATGGATTCACGGCTCTGCCAACTGTGCCGCCAACACAGACCCGCCGCTCCAGGTGCATCAATTCGACGAGAACACTTACATCCTCCGCCAGAACAAATGTCTGAACGGCGAGGGGCCGTTTGTTTATCTTCTGTTTGGAAACTCCAGGGCTCTCTTGTTCGACAGCGGCGCACGCCCACGCCCACCTCGCACGCTCCCCGTCCGGCGGATTGTCAAAAAAATAGTCGACGCCTGGCTGGCCCGTACAGGAAAAGCATCCATCGATATCATCGTCGCACATTCGCACAGCCACACCGACCATCTGTTTGGCGACGGTCAGTTCATCCAACCGGGTGAGACAGTCGTCGCGCCAAATCTGCCGGCCATCCAGAGCTTTTTCGGGTTGACTGACTGGCCGAACCGCACGGCCACCCTGGACCTCGGCAACCGCTTGATAACCGTCATCCCCACGCCGGGCCACGAAGAGACGCACATCGCGCTTTACGACGCCAACACCCGGATTCTGCTCTCAGGCGACATGCTGTACGCGGGGTTGCTAATCGTGCGCGACTGGCCAGCCTACCGAGCGAGCGCGGCCCGGCTGGCGAAGTTCGCACAAAGCCACCCTATCGAGTTCATCCTTGGGGCGCATATCGAGATGAAGCGCTCGCCGATGGAGTTTTACGAACCCGCGACCGAGTTCCAGCCGGACGAACACTTGCTACAACTCGGACCGGCACATCTGCGAGAGCTTCACGAGGCGTGCGAAAGGATAGGGAATGTACCGCGCCGAGATGTCCACGACGAATTCGTCATCGAGCCGGTGTAGAGGCCAGTTCATCACGGTCGTGACATATCAAATATGGCGCGGCACTTAAATCACTTTGAATCACAAAGAGGAGATGCCAAATGTCAGCACCCATACTGAGGAGCTTCGGACGGCCCAGACCGAGTCAGATTAGCGGCGGCGAAATGAGTTTTTCTACTGAGGTAGCGGCGTTCGCCAGGCCCAGACCTCCTCAACCTTTACCGCCGCCGACGAGACCGGCTCCGTTTCGACTCGATCTCGCAGATATCGTATCGGCTGACGTTATCGATGCAATCAACCAAACAGGAAAGATGGTCTTTCACGTTGCTGGTGATACAGGCGGGGTGAAGACGCCGGAGCCGCAACAGATTGTCGTTGACCACATGGAACGCGATCTTAAGAGCCCAATTTCAAGTGGCGACAGACCCGTCTTCTTTTACATGCTTGGCGATTGCATTTACTACAACGGTGCAGAAGCAGATTACTATCCGCAGTTTTATCAGCCGTATGAGTTTTACAACGCGCCGATTTTCGCGGTGCCGGGGAACCATGACGGAGACCCTCTTCGGAACGCCACGACGCTGACTGGTTTCGTGAAAAACTTCTGCGCACCTCAGCCGGTGATTACGGACGACGCGCACGACAGTAGCCGCACTGCCATGACCCAGCCTAACGTCCACTGGACGCTGATTACGCCGCTCGCGACGATCATAGGTCTCTACACCAACGTTCCCGAAGGCGGATTCATAGGCGACGACCAGTTGAATTGGTTTATTGGAGAACTGCGCGAGGCCGACCCTCAGAAACCGGTTTTCGTGACGATGCATCATCCGCCGTTTTCGGCCGATGATTTTCACTCGGGTAGCCCCCAAATGAGAACTGCGCTGGACCAGGCTTTCCAGGCCGCTCAAAGGCATCCTGAGATAGTGTTCGCGGGTCACGTGCATGCTTACGAGCGGTTCACCCGGTCCACGACGAAAGGGAAGATACCTTACATCGTCGCCGGGGGCGGCGGATATTGGCATTTACATGGGATGGCAGAGATTGACGGCGAGCGTCCCGTCACGCCTCTAACCTTAGACCAGGGCGGCGAACTAATCACCTTCGAGCGATACGTCGATACCCGCCATAGTTTTATGCGGATTGAAGTGACAGCCGATCGGGTGTTCGGCGAATGTTTTACCGTGCCGCGTCCCCAGGAATCATGGAGTGCACCGGCGAAGCTCGCCGACCGCTTCGCTTTTGACTGGAGGACGCATCAGTTCGTCTAAGGTGCCTCAGGCGTGAAACAGAAACCCACAAGCACGCATTAGTAATAGGACAACAACTCGCGAGGTGAGCAGCAAACCACTTCGTTCATTAATAAAGGAGGAGCAGTGAGGTGGCAATAAATGTAAATGACCCTGACGTTCAGATTAGTCGCGATCAGGCAGATAAAGTTCGGCAAATTCGCCACCCTGATAAACCATATACCTCTGCAAATTTAGTCGGCATGACTGGTCCAACGCCGCGGGAGTTAGCCGATACCTACCTTCGCGAAGAAGCAGCGAAGGTGTTTGAGATTGGCGATGATACCTCTTTGTCTTTCAGCCTCCCACCTTCAGACAAGCTCGTTGATGCCGAGAGGGAGCTTCGTTTCAGTGAACAAAAATCAAGTCCCGGACAGTCGATAATTTCGTATGCACAGACCCAGTTCGGTATCCCAGTCTGGCGGTCAGGCGTGACGGTGCGTGTCCGTGAGGAACCGGAACTGGAGGTGAGCGGTGCTGACAGCAATTTTGACTATGACGTAGACGTGAGCAGACCGTCAGACGAGGCGCCGTTCCTACCCGAGAAGATCAACCCAGCAGTCCTCGCCCAACTGCTTCACATAGACGCGGAACGCGGCAAACTGAAGATCAATCGCGTGCGCCCGTTGATCTATCGATACATTCCCGGGGATCGTATCCACAGGCTGGCGCGCACAGACGACCCCGGTGATTTCAATTCGCAGAATGTTCTCACGTTACAACTACCGGAGGTGCCTGAGCGAATCACTCCGAACCGGCACTACGTCGTGTCGGAGGTCATGTTTTCCTTCGCGCTGAATACCTATGAGTACAACTGGTGTTGTTTGGTGGAGGTGGAGACCGGAGCAATCCTTTACCTCAGGGCACTAGTGGCGTCTGCTGCGTCGGGCTGCGTCTTTTTAAAGGACCCGATCACAAAGACGGGCAATATCTTCACCGCAGCTTCGGCGGATACGGATCTTGAAGCGATATATGATGAGATTGACTTTTTAGAGTTGGTCGCACCAGGCGGGGTTCCGACCGAACAGGAATTACGCGGGAAGTATGTCTACCTTGAGGAGATTGAGCCACCGGAGGCACCTCCGCCAAGGGAAGGGGATCCCTACCGCTTCAAGTACAAGGTTAAAACGACGGATTTCGCAGCAGTCAACGCCTACTACCACTGCGATGCTCTGTTTCGCATGATTGAAGACATGGGCTTCGACGTAGCTCAGTACTTCGACGGCACTACCTTCCCGGTCCGCGTTGACTTTTACGGATTGAAAGGCGAAATCAACGCGCAGGCCCCGGGAAATGCACTCAAGAACGGCAGTGACGGCTTTAGGTTTGGTATTGTGCAACCGGGCACGAACTTGGTATCGCCTGCGATTCGCGGATCGCGCTCCACGAATTCGGGCACGCGATTTTGTGGGACCACGTGGGCTCGGCAAACTTCGGGTTTGCGCACTCCCCGGGCGATAGCTTAGCAGCCATCCTTCATGACCCCGACTCGCTCGCGCCCGATCGCTTCAATACTTTTCCTTTTATGAAAGCTTCTAACGGAATTGAGCGACGACACGATAGAAATGTGGAGGAAGGGTGGGCTTGGGGCGGCATCGCCGACAACAGGCAGTATGGAAGCGAACAAATTCTATCAACCACACTCTTTCGCATCTACAGGCACATCGGTGGCGACTCCGACGACCTGGAGGAAAGGAAGTCAGCCGCCCGATACATGGCCTACATCATCATTAAGGCCGTGAGCGGCCTGACACAAATCACACGAAACCCTGACGTGTTCGTCAGTGCCCTCATTGATGCTGATGCCACAACTCGCGAACATGCGGGTCGCACAGGCGGGACCCTTGCGAAGCTCTTTCGCTGGAGTTTTGAGCTGCAAGGACTATATCAACCACCAAACACCGTTTTCCCTGTCAACAAAGCTGGGTTTCCCCCAGCCGTGGACATCTATGTCGACAACGGGAATAACGGCATTTACCAAATTACCCCCGGCGATTACTCGAATCAACACGGCTTGTGGAACCGCCGGGCGGCGGACGCAGGCTCAACTCACGAGACACCCGTTATCGACGAGGAGAATTTCCTGTACGTCAAAGTCGGAAACCGAGGCACCAACAATTCACAGCAAGTGGAGGTACGGGCTTATACCGCGGGTGCCGCCGCCGCCAACCTCGAATGGCCGAACTCTTGGATCGCGATCGGTACAGCGACTGCTCCGACAATCGCCGCCGGACAGAAAGGGCTCGTTGGGCCAATCAAGTGGATTCCTAATGCTGCGGGAGAGAGGATCCTGGTAAGTCTCTCGACCCCGGGTGACCGCAGTTCCGCTGAAAAGTTCGGACCGGGAAGATCGACGAAGAACAAGTATCTGGTGCTAGCCGATAATAATTTAGCCGAACGCACCATGTAAAATTTGCGCAACAAGAACACGCCGTTTCTCGTTGATTGCCAGCGAATTAAATTAGAACCAGGTTTACCAAACCACTGTCCTGGCCCACGATTTGCAAAATTCGTAGCAGACTCTCCGGAAAGGCACGTTGATTCTTTGCTGATCGAATTGCTTTCCAGGGATTAAGTTTGTGTACTGAGCCAATCCAAAAGGGGAAAACCTATGACCAGCGCATTAGATCGAAACGCACTTTACTACCCTTACATTCACGTAAGAGACGTTAACTGGCTTAAAGCCACACTCCTGTGTTTTCGACAAGTGCGCCGCATGGTTCCACCAGATTTTTACTTGAATGACTCGGCTGAGTTAAAACCATATCGAGCGCTTGCAATTGAAGTGCGTGGTGAAAAGAGACCTCTCCTGACCGAGGAACGAACCGATACAGCGGAGGTCTATCAAGCACAAAGACGGCTTGTTGAAGCGTTGAAAAATCATGAAGACATACTGGACCAGCGCTTTTCCAATAATGCTACAAAAAAACAGTTTGGTTCAAAGTACGACGCGTTTCAGATTCACGCTCGTAAGATGCCGGAACTCATCGCGTATCTACTCAACCGCAAAATACCTCTCGCTTGGAAAGCGAGAACAATCAGGACAAATGAACCACACAAGTGGTTTGCTATGCATCCAGAGCTAGGGGAAGCGATCATGTCCGTGTTGGCAATCACGATTGCTGAAAACAAAGGACTGGATATCGTCACGAGTTCCGGAACGGTTCATCACGCATTGGCGACTCTTGACGAAGAAGCCATAATAAATAATCTTCTAAAACATGGCGTAAAACCTGCTTCCACATCATCAACCGAAAAAGATGCTGAACTCGTGGATGAACTCGCGGAGATCGTAATGACCACAAGTTTTAATCTTGAAGGTTTGAAACCTGAGCACATTCTGGAGCTTATCAAAGAAGGCAAAGACCTTCGCGAATTCAAAAAGGGGTTGATACCGATTGTCAGTTCGATTCCTGATATTCGGGATCCTAAAGAGCGCAAAAAGAGGTTGACGGAAGCTGCGGACGAGGTAATCGAAAGCTGGAACAAATACCGGAAGGGATTGCCGTACTTTGCGGCAGAGGCTCTTCGGGATGCTATCAATTACAAGGATCCCGGCGTAGTGACCAGTATTTTGGCGGGCGCGACCTCGGGCGTTATGTTCGCGAGCGGCATCGGTCTCGGCGTCGCGCTGCTTACCTTTAGTGGAGTAACAATTTGGCGCGGATATAAAGAAAAAACACGGAGTCCGTTTCGTTACTTGAGCCGCATTCAAAGCGCAGGAGCCTCTTTAAGCTTACAAGGTACGCCGCGAAGATGGCATCGCAAACCCGCGTAAGGCGTGCGCTTTTGCTTGTATGCCTGACCTTACTAGCCAATCCCTAACAACGATAGACCCAAAGCCTCGAGATGTACAAGCATTGTTAATCCGCTAACGAGAGTGATCTCCGCGCTCGTTTCGAGGGCAGAATCCTAGACCAGGAAGTGGCCGAGTGGTGGTGACTGACCTCCTCCCGCAAAACACTGCCAAAATAAAATAGAGAAAAGCGGGCAATTTATGACAGGATGGAGCCTGACAGATTGCCATGAAAAAATCCAAGTTCACCGAAGCGCAGATCGTGTTTGCGCTGCAGCAGGCGGAGACCGGGACGGCGGTCGCGGAAGTTTGTCGCAAGCTCGGGATCAGCGAAGCGACTTTCTACAAACTGGAAGAAGAAGTACAGCGGACTGGGGCCAGTCGAGTTGCGGCGGCTGCGGCAGCTGGAAGAAGAGAAGGCGCAGTTGAAACGGATCGTGGCGGACCTGACTCTGGACAAACAGATGCTCCAGGATGTGTTAAAAAAAAGCTCTGAAGGTGCGGCAACGCCGGCAACTGGTGAGTATGCTGCTGGCGGAGTATCGCGTCTCGGAGCGGCGCGCTTGTGCGACCGTATTTTTGCACCGCTCGGTCTATCGCTACCTGGACCAGCCGCGCGACGATCGCGCGGTGCGGCAGCGCCTGAAAGAGATCGCCGAAACGCGCGTGCGCTACGGCTTTGCGCGCATTCATATCTTGCTGCGGCGCGAAGGCTGGCGTGACAATCACAAGCGAACTTACCGCATTTACAAGGAAGAAGGGCTGAATTTGAGAACTAAGCGGCCGCGTCGCAACAAGACCGCGGCGCATCGTCAGCAGCGACCGCTGCTGACTGGACCACATCAGTGTTGGAGCATGGATTTCGTCAGTGATCAGCTGTTTGACGGCGCCGATTCAGGGCCTTAACTTTAGTCGATAATTATAGTCGCGAATGCCTGGAGATCGAGGTGGGCCAGAACCTGAAAGGGATCGACGTGGTGGCAGTGATGGAACGGATCAAGGAGTTACGTGGCGTAGTGCCAAAACGAATTCAGGTCGACAACGTACTACCTGCAAAGGCAAGCCGGCGATCAGGCGACAGTCTTCCCGAGCGAGGTGATTCTCGCTATTTACCCTCCTCTTGCTACCCCTCGTTCTCTTCGGTGGCTTCCATCTTTTGAAAGGGACGATCTTTAACCATAGTGACACAAGGTCGGCTTCCGTGGCTGCCTGCCTTTACTGTACTCAACACAAAGTATCTATCCCGATGGAAGACTCAAACATTATCTACGAGGTCAGGCCACAACTGCGGCTTGCCTCAACGGCCCGTGTGAGCGAGTTCTTCCACCGGGTTCTGGGATCGCGTCTTCACGGTAAGCGCGATAAAACTGCTGGTGTTTGATCAGTCCGTAAATGGTCCGCGCCATCTTGGCCGTACAAGCTGTATAGGCCTTACGCCTGAGATCCGTATTAGTTGGATCCGATCGCAGGTAACGACTGAACTTTTGCCTAAAGGTGTTTTCCTGCATATGGGTAGCGCGTCGTGCTGCCATCCACAGCGCTGAGCGTAATCTGCTGTTGCCACGCTTCGATAATTGAGTGCGGCCGCGGTAAGCGCCCGATTGTGAGGTGGCCAGATCGAGTCCACAAAACTTCAGAAACTGTCGCTCATGACCGAAGCGACGCAAGTCGCCGGCTTCAGCCAACACGGTCAGCGCAATGATTGGACCAACGCCGGGAACTGAGGGCAGGATCTGATAATCGAGTCGATCTTGCAGTAACTCGTGAGCAGTCTCTTCCAACTCCGCACGGATGCGGCAAAGTTCCAGATGCTGCGCGAGTGTGAGGCGGAAAGTGGCGATAGCCTGTGACTCCAGGGGCACTGGAAGGGCCACACTTTCCTGAGCTTTTGCATACAGAGCACGCAGAATGGCCGCTTTGGATTGTTTCCGCTTTAACAACTGGGAGGCTCTTTCTATGAACTCGTTCTCTGGCAACTGCGTGATGGCTTGCGGCGTTGGGAACTCGATCAGCAAACGTGCGAACCAATGGGACCAGCTGTTGGAGAGGAACCGCTCTGCCTCGGGAAAGTAAAGCGGTAGATAATGGTTGAGCAGACTGTGTCGCACGCGCGTCTTGCGCAATGAAACTTGGAAGTGGGTCTTCGACAGTTCCTGCAGATCGTTGGTTTGCTCGATGACTGGATCGTAGAAGTATTGGGTATTCCCATTACGCAGCAAATGCAGGATGACCTGCGCGTCTTTCGGGTCGTTTTTATCCCAGGAGTTGTGCAACGCCTCACGCGTCCTGGCAACCGCGATTGAGGAGACGAGCTTTACTTCGAAACCCTGAGTCTTAAGAAAGTAAGCCAGGTTCCGATGGTAGTCAGCAGTTGGTTCTAAAGCGATCTCCAGAGCGCCATCGAGTCGCTTCAGATAGGCAGCGAGCTGTCGGAAATCACTCAGCTGATTGCGGACGATCATCTTCCTACGTTTGCCCGTAGGTAGTTCGACCAACACCTCATGCTTCGCTTTGGCAATGTCGATCGCTACCAGAATGCGGGTCCTTGCGGTAGAGTCTGTTGCTGTCATGCTTGGCTGCTCCTTCGTTTAGTGTTCTTTGAGCAGAATCACATACGCCAGGAAAGGCTGAGCATGACAAACTTACTTTTGAAGGTACTACGGGAGCGAGTTCATCTCTAAGGTGTTGGACAAGTGGGCTTACGACAACCAGGTGACGCTGGACTTCTCGCGGCCCGGAAAACCAACGGATAATCCGTTCATCGAATCATTCAACGGCAGCTTTCGCGATGAGTGCTTGAACGTCAACTGGTTCCTTTCGCTCGAGGATGCAAAAGAAAAAATCCGGTTGTTTAAGGAAGAGTATAATGGCTTCAGACCGCATAGTTCCTTGTCGGGTCTGACGCCGAACGAGGTGGTCCAACAATACTCTAATGGTCCAATTTTTCCATTTTAGGACGGTAGCGGAATTGGGAGGAGCTCAAACAGTAGCTGAGAATATTTGATAACGGCCTTAGCACACTGCGTAACCCAAATTGGAATCATGAGACCTCATTTGAAGGGGGAATCTTGTGGCAACTCGATTAACGCGACACCTGGTGTGGACAGCGACTGATTCGAAGCCTGCTGCCGACGCTGCCGATCTTTTCAGCGCGGCGGCCACCCCTCAGCTGGTGAATTTGGCAACTGTCAAAGCTCCAAGTGTCCAGGAGCAACCGAATCTTGACGTCTTCTCAACTGCGCGCGAGCGCGCCGTTTATCTGCTTCACATAGGCGCAGAGGTTGAGCATGCGCTGATGGCGCAGTATCTCTATGCGGCGTACTCGCTGGGTGGCCCTCATCTGACTACTCCGGAGCACCAACGCCGGGCACAGCAATGGAGAGCTACGGTGCTTGAGATCGCTCGTGAAGAGATGGGCCATTGGGCAACGGTCAATAACCTTTTGACGCTCATCGGCGGGCCGTTGGCATTTGAACGGGAAGACTATCCAATCCCAGCAGACCTCTACCCGTTTCCATTTGAGCTGGAACCTCTTACCAAAAAATCGCTCGGCAAGTATGTACTTTGCGAGATGCCCAATGAAGAGACTATTAAGGATCTCGGTCTTCAGGAAGAAATGGAGCAAATTCGCAAGTCTGTTGATGCCGATAAGGACAAAATATCTGTGCATCGTGTCGGGATCATCTACGACGCCGTGGCTGCGCTGTTTACGCCACCAGTGCAGCCGAAGGATCCAAAGCCGACACCACCCTCCTTCATTGCGTCTTCAGACATACAGTCCCAGTCAATTCGTTTTCAGGTAAGTCCTGACGCATGGGGACTCGGATATAAAGACATCTTGATCGAAACTGCTAACGATCGCACTTCTGCTCTCAACGCCATTAAAGCGATCTCAATCCAGGGCGAGGGGTCAACAATTGGCGAATTTGACAAATCGCACTTCGGAAGATTTCTCGCGATCTACCGCGAGTTCGCCGGCGAGGGTGACTGGAGGCCGGCACGAGAGGTCGCAAAGAACCCAACCACCGACCAGTCTGCGCCAATGGATAGGCGCATCACCAACAAAATCGCCCTGCTCTGGGCCAGATTGTTCAATCTGCGCTACCGGATGTTGTTAATGTACCTGGCGCATGCATTCCGCATTGAGGCACCGTTGAAAGCTTCAGGCCGAACCCCGCGCGGGCTGCTGCTGTCGTGGTCGTTTGGCGAAATGTATAACCTGCGTTCGATAACTGAATTCCTGATGGCGTTACCGCTGCATGAAGGTGAGAATGAACCACTCGCCGGACCTCCGTTTGAGATGCCCTACTCGCTTGCGATTGGAGCCCGCGATGCTGATCGTTGGCGATTGCATCGGGATCTTCTGCTTTCTTCGCAGATGTACGTCAAGGCATTGCGTGATGGCACGGGCAAGCAGTACGAGAAATATTTGTTAGGTTTGGAAGGCGCCAACCAGAGCGCGATCGATCAGGTGTTGACTTTAATCGGAGGTTGAGGAGATGACCTTGAAAATTGTGGAGCTTCGAATTCTTCCACCATTCGCGATCGCACGACTCGGGTCCTCCCCGGACCCGATGGATAACTACCGATTCGAAATTACTGATCCGATAGGCATCCGCCACATTCAATCAGACGAGACCCTGGTAGTCGATCGTGAAACCGGCGAGGTCAATGGCAAGCAACGACCGTTTGTAGTTCGCTTTCGTGATAGCAAATATAAGATTCGACCGATCGCTCCGTTTCTGGAAGTCTGGGTACGTTTCGCCGGTGAAGACAACCTCGTTCCGTTAACCACCGACATCTTATCGAGCGTTGGGCTTGAGCCGTCGGCGATAAAATGGAAAGCCCATGTCGCAAACATCAAGGCCTATCGTCGCACGGGCGATATCAATGATCGGATCGAGGCGCAAACGGGCTCCTTCAGCGATCACGTCGTCCATGCATTAGAGGGTAGATGTAATAATTTTTTCGAGGACAAGACGATTCCGCTCGGTGACGTTCAATACATTAAGCCGTCGAAGGAATATCCAGAGATCCGTCTGCGCTTCACTCCAGCGGCCGGCAAGGTATATGGACCGCCGCCCGATCCGGGCGACAAAGATCCGAACATCGCTGACGCCGTATACGATCCGGGAAAGGGAACGTGGAAAGGCTACTTCGATCACTTGAGCCCGGACGATCTGAATAAAGATCCAATAAAGGCGCGCAAGGTGACCAATCCCGCCAATATCTATGCCGGCAAAGCGGAGGGAGATTTCTATCAAATCAGTTACGGCTACCTCGATGACGAGTGCGACGGAATTGTCGAGGTAGAACTCGAGATCGACGGTGCGACCTTAAGTGCGTACACCAGAGTTGCCGCTGGGCCTCCGACCTTTGCGCCAGACGGTATGCCTGTGCGCACCGTTGGCGATGAACTGGAGCAGGCAATGTTTGGACCAGACCTCGACGATCCGGTAACCAAACAGGAAATAGCCGAGGTGCGCGACATCGTGCGCCGGGCGTTGGAAACAGTGCGGCTGATGAACACGATGCAGATGAACAAGCCTTCGGCACAACGTGGCGTCGGGATGGCGCGCATGGATTTTCTCGACTTAGAACGAGCGCTGGAACCGATAGTGGATCCGGCCGTCGCAGATTCGTTGGCAATAAGAGCGCGACACGAGCGAGTGTTGTTGGCACTCGAAGGCGGATCACTTGCGTGGTTCGCGCGTGTGCTCCGCGACTATGACGAAGTTGGAGACCTGTCCAATGAGAAGCGGCGGAAGATGCCGGCGCTGATGCGAAACGCCGATGGACGGCACCTCGCGTTAACTCGACGGCAAGTCAACAAGGTGCGGATGGCGGCTGAGTACTTCATCAGCCAGACCCAGGAGGGCCAATCATGAAGAAGTCAATCGAGGCGAAGAATCTCTCGGCCCAATTGCAGCACTGCGCGACCGGCAACCCACCGAGCACGCGTCCCGATACCGCAATTTCAAACGCGTTCCCCGGTTTGGAAATGGATTTTCGCAATATCTGGAAGTGTATTTTGGTTGGAATTGAGCTGCACGAAGCCAGTAACCTGGTTGTCGCGGTGGAGTCAGATGCCCCAACCAATGTCCACGAGTTGGCAAACGGGTATAGGCTTATGCAAATCAATGACGTCGCGGTCACTGTTCCGGTAAAAGGACCACTTTACGTCGGCGGACCAAGCGTCTCCTTGACTGATACAACCTTTGGCGACACGCGAATGCCACTCGAGTGGTCCAATGCGCTGGCCGATATCGTTCACCAGTTCAGTGGCAAGACAGTTCAATGCTCATTTGAATCATTGGCAGAACCAAAAAAGACTATTGAGGTCGCTTTAACGGTGCGGCAATTCTTTGATGAAGCGGACGTCGAAGGAGACAAGGTGCGATTGGCTGTGATCGCCAAAGACATTGCGCGACCGGGCGCATTGACTCAGAGCTTGTGCTCGCCATGGCAGAATGATTACCGCGAGTGCGCCTGTTTCTACTGGGCTGCAACGCGTCCGGATTACGTGAATGTTGAAGCGCGACCTGATGGCACCAGCACTGGTAACAACTGGATGCAAAAGGATCGGACGCCTGAAACCCCTAATGTCTATGTAGTGGACGACTGGATGGATCCTTCGTTAGTGACCTATGCAGACTTGTTCCGCGACTGGGAACGTTCACTGCGATTCATCATCGGCGGCGTTGACGAAGATGGTCCACCACCTAAGACAGACGAGAGCTAGTATGTCCGTTCTGGTTAGCAGCAGTCGTTTCTCTTGGAAGCTCTTTCAGTTTTCCATTTTCTTCAAGTGACTATTACAAATAATTCTCAAGTTGGCTCACTGGTACGGATCCAACGTGGCGCCGCGCCGGCAGCAATGCAACCTCGGGAGGAGGAAAACTTTCACCTCTTTGACACGGAAATAGGTTGCCATGTCTTGATGGTTAACGGTTCACGCGTCTTTACGATTTCAAAGGAGATCGCCACTGCGCTGAAAGGAGAATCGGCGCAATCCGAATCTTTTTTGGAAGAGCTGGGACTGGCCGCACCGCAAAATATTACAGATGAACCCTTAGCTGAAGCTCCGGTTCGTTCCTTATCACTCGCGATCGCTCAGAAATGCAATCTGGGTTGTTCCTATTGCTATGCGGAGGCGGGCGGCTTTGGAGCAAAAGAGAAGGACATGTCCTCCGAAGCTGCCAGAGCATCAGTGGAGCTGCTTTTTTCGGAAACAGTCGCGGGTGACCGAGTGAACCTATCTTTCCTTGGCGGGGAACCGCTAACGAATCGAAAGCTGTTGCGTGAGTGCGTCGAGCAAGCGACTGCCTTAGCTGAAAAGAAGGGTGTGCGAATCGGCTTTTCAATCACCACGAACGGAACACTCGTTACGCCAGATGACGGAGAGTTTTTCGAGCGACACAGCTTCGCTGTCACTGTCAGCCTCGATGGAGTTGGTGATATTCATAATCGCCAGCGATCTTTCAAGAGCGGTCGGGGCAGTTATGATCGCGTGCTTTCGAATATCCGTCCACTGCTCGCCATGCAACGGCAGATGCAAGTGTCCGCTCGGGTCACTGTAACGCCTGACAACCTATTCCTCCGTGAAACATTGGACGAGTTTCTATCGCTTGGCTTTCACAGCGTCGGTTTCTCGCCCATGTTGTCGTCTCCTACCCGAGTTGGGGAAATGGGTGCGGCAGAGTTGGAAAGAATGCTTGAGCAGATGATCGGCTGCGGCCAGAGCTTTGAGCGGGCCGTGACACGGGGTGAGCGATATCCTTTTCTGAATATGATGAACGCAATGCGCGAGATTCATCGCGGAACACATCGGCCGTATCCTTGCGGTGCCGGTGCGGGGTATCTCGGAGTGTCAGCTGACGGCGGGCTTTACGCGTGTCATCGATTTGTCGAAGACCCTCTCGCAGTAATGGGCGATGTCCGGTCTGGAGTCGATCGTTCTCGGCAGCGTCGCTGGCTTGCCGACCGTCATGTTCACCGTCAGGAGCCGTGCCGAAGTTGCTGGGCGCGGTATTTATGCAGCGGGGGCTGTCACCACGAAGTCATTAATCGAGGCCGGACTGCGTGCAACTACATCCGCGGCTGGTTGAACTACTGCTTGCAAGCTTACATCCGACTGTTAGAACAGCGCGCAGATTATTTCAGTGAGTAGCACTCTTGGCGGCCAACCTCATTCAAGCGGATGTTTGCGTTATCGGTGGTGGTCCGGCCGGTGCAGCACTTGCGGGACGTCTCCGGCAGATGGAACATTCGGTTGTCGTTGTTGAGAAACACTCCTTCCCACGGCCCCACATTGGCGAATCACTTGTGAGCAGCGTACTACCGTTGCTCGACCTTCTAAATGTCAGGATTGAAATCGAGAATGCAGGATTCCTTCGTCCGGAAGGTGCGATAGTTCGTTGGCCCGGTCCTGCAGAAAGACGGCTGAGCGGAAGTGGGCCTGGCTTTCAGGTCGATCGAGGCCGATTTGACCAAATCCTTCTGCGTGCGGCTGAGAAAGCGGGAGCGCAAGTATTGCAACCAGCTCGTGCTGCTCGCCCACAACCAACCAGCGATGGTGGCTGGCGTACCACCGTTTATGCAAACAAGTGCGAGGAAATCACAATTGCATCCAGATTCGTTGCGGACGCGAGTGGTCGTCCAGGATTACTTGCCGGCGGGAAGCGTCGTTCTTCGCGTAAGACACTTGCACTCTATGCCTATTGGCGCAACGTACCGTTGCAGGGTCCGGAGACTCGTGTCGACACAGGCGAGGATGAATGGTACTGGGGCGCACCGGTACCCGGCGGCGACTTCAATGCAACAGTTTTTATCGATGCCTTCCGGTGTCGATCGGGTGTCGCATTCGCAAGCAGTCTTGAGTTGTTTTATAAGAGTTTGCTTGCACGTTCCAAACTTCTGGCCCCCTGCCTGCTCGGTTCTCTGCTGGGACCCGTACGCGCGTGCGATGCTACGCAGTTTTATGACGACACTCCAGCTTCCGCGAGCACGATCAAGGTTGGCGAAGCAGCTTTCTCGATTGATCCTCTCTCATCCCAGGGCGTGCAAACGGCGCTTGGGTCCGCAGTACACGCGGCAACGGTAGTTCACACAATTCTCCAACGCCCGGACGATACGGCGCTTGCAGTTGAGTTCTATCGCGGGAGACAACTCGCCTCCGTGAAAGTCCACCAGAGTGCTGCGGCGGGGTTTTACAAGGAAGCGATGCGCTTGAGAAGTGGCGCTTTTTGGAAGGACCGAATTTTCAATCAGGATCACGCGGAGAGTAAGCAGCTAACCTTGGATCGAGGAGAGCTGACTCCGCAAACGCAAGTCCGTTTGGCAAGCGAAGTCTGCTTCCAAACGATTCCCACAATTCAAGATGATTTTATTGTGCCGACAACAGCACTAGTTTCGCCGATGCTGACGCAGCCAATCGCTTTTTTGGATGACATACTGATCGCGCCATTGGTTGCCATGATTCACAACCCGATCGCAGCGGCAGACGTACTTCAGGCCTGGTCTCAGCAGATTCCCTCCGACCGAGCGATAACGATAATAGAATGGTTGTGGGAGACTGGTATTCTATGTGCAGTGGACCAGATGGATTCTTCTATCACTATATCAACGCGAGACCCCCAGTGTCTAGAAAGTAACGCCAAGTTCGCAAAGTGAGCGGCGATTACTAGAGGCCGTTGTCGGAAATCATTTGCACTTTCAGCCGAACTATACTGCCCTAAGTTGTTCCTAACTTTAGCGACTTCTAACACCCTTTGCTTGCATGGTTCAGCACGCCTGTGTGCGTTCCGAAACGTTTTGCACATTTCTTGACATAAGCTTTGAGGAACCTTAGCATCCATGTGCATTCAACCTTGGGTCCTCGCAACCGTGTGTATCCAAGGGGAACATTCAAGCGGGCTAAGTCTCGACTTTTGCATCACTGGAGCCGGGCCGAGCCTCGCACAACTTTGCCATCTCTCTCGAATGGATCTCACATGCAATCCCACTTCCTTATTATCGAGAACCCCCCTTCTCTCGTACATAAATGTCTCAGCCGCGATTTGGTGCCCGAGATAAGTTCTCGTTGTGAACTTGCAACATGGGATTCGCTTCTGCTTGAAAACCTGGAGCGAAGCCACGCACAGGTGCTGGTGGTTGTCGCGGTACCACCCTCACCAGAAACAATCAGCTTGTTCAAGTGGCTTCGCGAGCACCCGATTAACAGTCCTACCCTGGCAGTGCTTTCAAGCGACGTAGATGATGACACGTTGAGCATTGCTTCTCAGTCGACTGACGAGTTTGTGCTGTGGCCCACTCACGCGGCGGAACTCCGCCAGCGATTACAACGAATGGTCGGTACGGAAAATAAAAGAGGCGAGATGGACGCAGCAGAGGATCGCCTTACAGAAATACTCGGAATGGAACAACTGGTTGGCAAACACGCAAAGTTCATCCGTTCTATCAAGTCGATTCCGTTGATGGCCAAAAGCGATCTGCCAGTGCTTATTACGGGAGCGACCGGGACCGGAAAAGAGCTGTGCGCTCGAGCAATACATCTGCTCAGCAAGCGCCGCAGCTTTCCCTTCATTCCTGTTGACAGTGGGGCTATTCCGGATCATTTGTTCGAGAACGAATTGTTTGGTCATGCCCGTGGGGCGTTTACTGATGCCCATTCCGCGCAGAAGGGCCTGGCAGCTATGGCCGAAGGTGGAACTTTATTTTTGGATGAGGTGGATGCCCTTTCAACTGGAGCTCAGGCTAAGCTTCTGCGCTTTCTCCAGGAGCGTACGTACAAGCCGCTTGGAAGTGACCATTTCGTGAAGGCCACGGTCAATGTGATCGCAGCAACAAACCGCGGCTTAGAGCGCTGCGTTGAAGAGAAGAACTTCCGAGCCGACCTGTACTTTCGGCTCAACGCTTTGCGCCTGGATTTGCCGTCACTGGTGGAGCGTCACAGCGACATTGCTTTGCTAGCCCGTCATTTTCTTCGGGTCGAGCATTCACCACGGTCCATGCGAAAGTCATTCACTCCCGCTGCTCTGCGCAAGCTTCAATCTTATGACTGGCCCGGAAACGTACGAGAACTATTCAATGTAGTGCAACGAGCGATTCTGTTTACCGAGGGTCAATATATTCTTCCCGAACATCTATCAGTGCCTGACGTTCCCTCTATAGAACTAAACGGCTCTTTTCGCGATGCGCGTACACGAACGATCGAAACTTTCGAGAAACAGTATGTTGAGCGCTTGCTGGAAGAGCACAACGGGAGTGTCACTCGTGCGGCAGTTGCGGCTGGAAAGGACCGGCGCGCATTCGGTAAATTGAAGAAAAAATACGGACTCACGTCTACACTCAAAAACCCGGGTCAAATCGGACCCAACGGTGGGTCGTCTGCGTCCCACCCCCTCAAACTATCTTAAACCTGCATCTACCAGTCTTTAGTCCGGTCGCACTGGTTGCGATCGGAAGAAGACTGGTCCACCTGCAACCCAGCGTGCCAAAGTGTGTGGTGACTAAACCCGCCTGAAATCGAGAAATTCTCTCAACTCGCGTACGGCTTTACAGTTGCTATGTCATTGTCGATGTCACCGACACACGGGCACGAGGAGGTAGCGAAGCAGGTCTTGAGGTATTTCTTGCGCAATCCTCAATCTACCGACAATCTCGAAGGCGTAGCTCGTTGGCGATTGCTGGAAGAAAGAATTCATAACACCCTGGTTGAAACTCAGAGTGCTCTGGAACAACTGGTCGCAGAAGGATACCTGCGAGTGGTTTCGGTTCCGGGCTCAGAATCCATTTACACCTTGAACACGACCAAGCGAAGAGAGGCTGAACAGTTCGTTGGTACTGTCATCGATGATGACCGTCCTGACAAATCATGACATCACTCTGCTGCACAGCCGCCGTAAGGAGATCAATTACATGTTAACTATCACAAACCGCACCAGGCAGCTCCTCATTGTCGCTAAGAACAGTGGGCCTTCTATTTATCTCTCGCCCGGTGAAGGAGCGGCCGTGCCAAGAAACGAAATCGATGGCAATGCCAAGATTGAGAAACTCGTTAAGACAGGAGCTCTGTCGGTCGGCGAAGCTGCGCCGCAGCCTCCACCCGAAGCTGCTTCGGAGTCTTCTCCTGAAGACTCTTCTTCACCCAAGAAGGCGAAGCCTCAAAAGAAATAGATCCATCCACAGCTAAGAAGGAGAACAGCGATGGAAACTTTGCACCCCGGTGTCTATATCCAGGAAATCCCCAGCGGGCTTCGTCCGATTGAAGGG
>Ga0126311_10000238_pt1 | contig 26987 bp, 11 predicted proteins | sample Plot61_FD_92539 | JGI IMG/M metagenome (GOLD analysis project Ga0126311, IMG submission 92539) | Serpentine soil microbial communities from UC McLaughlin Reserve, CA, USA - Plot61 | ecosystem: Environmental > Terrestrial > Soil > Grasslands | place: USA: UC McLaughlin Reserve, Lake County... | reverse complement strand
CGCCATAGAACCGCTGATTGACTCTTGCAATGAAAGCCGCAGCGAAGGCATAAGTTGGTCGGCGATGTTCTGTAACTCGACGTCTGATGCTCTTCTCAAACTGTCATTAAGCTCAGTCGTCATGGATTCCAGCAATTGATCCGGGTAACTGTCTGCGGGAATCGGCTTGTTGGAATGGGCTACGTCGAAAGCGCTGAAAATTTGATAAAGGGCGGCATACTGAACAACCCTGGTCAGGTTTGGATCACCAAGCGTGGAGAAGTAGTTGTAGCCAGTGTCTTCGGCTGCCGCAACATCGTTAGCGGGACGGCCCGCTCCGGGAATGTAACTAACCGGCAAAGCACCAGTTCGATTGAGAGCCAAAAAGGTAACTGGCCCAAAGTTAACCGTGAAGCCAACGCCTTTCGTGTTCCAGTTGTAGGTTAAAGATTTTGTGCCCGACCCGACTCCCAGCTGGATGGGTAACGATTTAGAGAACGGGTACTTAGGAGGAGCTGGGTAAGGAAAATTCTCGTACTTCGTTTCACCATTATTGGACCACCCCTTAAGCAACTGATCCGTGATGTTGAGGAGACTTCCATACTCCGTATCACGCAATTGCGGACTCAACAGGATTGGCGCCCAGTCTTTGTCTTCTGCGATCCGGCCGGCAAAGGCATGATTACGTTCATAGCTCTGTGCGAGGCTGCCCTGCTGTCCCTCTTGCACGTCGGCCAATAATGCCAGCGTTTCGAAGCGCAGCGGCGGCAGGATGTCAACGGGAACTTCTCGTTCACGGCCGACGACAAGCAGTCCCGATTGATTGGCAAGTGCACCAATGATCAGGTCAGCATCCAACGCGAATTGACGTGCTGAGACTCGGCAGTCGTACAGGTTCCGCTTCCGCGGGATCCACCAGCCAATCAAACCGCGCTTATGACTGACGTAAACGCCCGATGACGCCTGGCGGCTCAAACTGCTAAGCGTCTCCGCTGGTCCACCTTCCACCGGGAAAAATTGCTCGGCCTCTCTGATTACCCACTGATTCAGTTCTGCTGGTGTTACGGTGAGATTTAGGTCAAGCGTTTTGGCGCGGATGCGAACCGGTAACCTTAATGTGTAACTCTTGTATGAAGTGAAAAACAAACGCTGATTCAACCGGCTCAGCATCGCCTGTAAGGCGTCGTCGTTTCCTTTTATCGCGATGGCTACATCCTTGACCCAACCGTCGTAACCAATGCGTTGTTTCTTAAGCCGGTGGTTCAGCAGTAGATCCGGACCGATGCTGGTCAGAATGTCACCTAAAGTCACATGAGGTGCCGGTTCTGAAATGATCAGCGTTCGACTGCCGTCGGTTGCAGGTTCGGAGAGAGCAATCACCTGACTGTGAAAGGGAAATGTCTGTCGATATCCACGCCACAAATCATCGACTGCTGTCTCGGAGGGCTCGTTCCGGGCGATGAGCGAACTTTCGAGTGCTTTTCGTTCCTGTAACTCGCGCCGTTGCAGTCGTTCGCTTTCCGCAACGATCTCCGGGTCGATAGGTGTTCTGTCATCGTCTGCTATCGCAGCGCTGGCGGAGGGTGTTGTTTGGTTTACAACCCCGCGCGTCTGCGCCGGAGCTCTCCGTCTCTGACCCAGAGCAGTTGATGTGATGAGGCCCAGGGTTAGGATAACGACGATTAGCAAACAGCTCGGAAGACGCTTTGATGCGTTGCGATTAATTAACAGCCCAGATTGAGAGGGTGTTCGTGGGAGAGACATAATTTACTCCTTGGTTAGGTCAGAGCGAAGATTGAGGTTAAATAGAGACGCGGCACAATGTGCTCGGCGTCGGTTGCTGAAAGTCTAAATAGAACTGGCGAGTCAATTCTGAGACTGCCTTATACGCCTTCGATGGCACAGTTGTAAAGTACCTTACGGAATTTATCTCTGCGGCTCTCTGCGTTTAGAACCACTTCAAACCAGGGCACTACCCTTCGTCAGCAAGAAAACGTCTGACTCCCTCGCACCCCGTCCCGGAGCTCGCGGCGGTTCCCGTCTTTTCACCGGTCAAGCGCGTCAACTGGTCCGGCTTGACGACTGCAAACCCGATGTTGTGCAACGCCCTGAGACCGACAGCCACGGCGGGCCACCAGAGCGGTAGCGGAATTGCGCGATAATGTTTGCTGATGCGGTGCGCGAGGGCGATGCCGCTGAGATCCTCAGGGCCGCAGACGTTTTCAATCCTGACTCCGTCATCGTGTTGTTGGATCAATTCAGCAGCGAGCCGGGTGAAGTCGTCAACATGCATCGGAGCAAACAACAGATTAGAGTGGCCGAACAGTGCGGGAATCACTCGCCACCTGCGCGCAACCGCTAACATGCGATCGATCCCCTCGTTGCCTCCGCCGCCATAGATCTCTGCCGGACGAATGATCAATAAACTCTTCCAGTCCAACTTCTGAAGCTCCTGCTCCGCCGCAAGTTTCGACTCGCCATACGCTCCACTGCCGCGCGTCGCGCAGCGCGTGCTGATGTATACGAAACGGCGACAACCATTAGCGCGCGTTGCCTCGGCGAGTCGAGCTGTTCCTTCCAGGTTAACCTTCCAGTATTGCTCTTCATCCGGCGCGTGCGTCACTCCCGCAAAGTGAATGACCATATCAAACTGCGCGCGCGATAAAGCTCCACTCAAGTCGGATTCGAGGTCCAGATCGATCACGCGCAACCGCGGATCGGCAATCGGAATGTCTTTTCGGTGACGGCCGCACCAGAGCTCGACGTCGCTGTTCAAAAGCAACTGGCGCATTACGCCAACTGCGAGAGGCGAGGATGCACCAGTAACCAGGATTTGCATATTTTTCGCTTACGAGATACGTCGTTGCAGCCAGATTGGAATACGTAATAACATCCCCGCGTGACGGAGCCCCATTTTTCACTCGTTGTCCTTTGTTACCGGAGCGGACAAAACATTATTCCATTCGTTGAGCGTTTGCAGCGAACGTTGTCGCGATGCAATTTTTCCTGGGAGCTCGTGCTCGTCGGAAACTACATCGAGGGAAGCGACGATGAAACGCCTGAAGTAGTCACAAAACTTGCCGAAGGCTCAGACAACATCCGCACAGTTATTCGCCCGAAGCAAGGCATGATGGGCTGGGACATGCGCATGGGTCTCGACGCCGCTCGCGGTACGTACATCGGCGTTATCGATGGTGATGGGCAATTTCCACCGGAATCGATAATCGCCTGTCTCCTGAAATGTGAGCTGGAGGATCTGGATTTAACTAAAACATACCGCGTCATCCGCGACGACGGTCTGTATCGACGCCTCATCTCCACCGTGTACAACGCACTCTTCAGCCTGCTCTTCGGATTCAAGGTCCGCGACATCAACTCCAAACCCAAGATCATCCGGCGCGATAAGTACGAGCTGCTACACCTTGAATCGGACGACTGGTTTGCCGATGCGGAGATAGTGATCCGCGCGCGTGAGCTCGGCCTGAAGATGGGTGAAACACCGGTCCATTTCAAGGTTAACGACACCAGAGGCTCTTTCGTTAAGCCGAAAGCGATCCTCGAGTTTACTTCGAATCTCTTGCGGTACAGGTTTTCACCCAGGCAGAGGGCCAAAGCCCGTTCGCTTCCCCGCCCCGCCGAGAAGTAAAACTTACTCCGGTTTTTCAACTCGCCGCGCAATACAGACTGCTGAGACCCCGAACGGAAGTCTGCCGCGTTGAAGAATGAAACGCTCAGCCGCGAACAACGAGCTGAATGGTCCATTCATTAGCGAAATGTTTATCCCGTATTCCGTATCCGCGCGCAAACCCAGCCAGCGCATCACCGATCGCACTACCAGCACGGGGAGAAAAAAGCTGGTGTTTGCGTAGCTGGACCACTCTACGGAAAACCCTGCCGCTTCTACTGCCTTCAGCAAACCCGGCAACGTGTAGCGCCGCCGGTGATTGCTCACATCGTCCTGAACACCCCAAAGGAACATAAACGCCGGAACAAACAACAGGACCCGGCCGTCGCGACGCAGGACTCTTCTCATCTCTCGCAGTCCGGCAACGTCGTCGTCGAGGTGTTCGACGACGTCGAGTGCCGTCACCAGCTCAAAAGAATCGTCTTCGTATGGCAAGTGCTCTATAGCGCCGAGTTTAACTGAATCCAAACCGCGCTCGCGGCAGAAGTCGACGGCTTGAGGGGAAATGTCAACGCCTTCTGCTCGCCCGTAGGCAGCCAGCATCTTGAGATTCGCTCCGGTGCCACACCCGACATCGAGAATTCTCGGATTCGGATTGTTCAGCGTTGTGCAAATCTTTTCGACCAGGTACTGAATGATTCGCCGTCGACCTACATACCACCAGTGAGTCTCCTCAACCTGATAGAGGATCGGGTAATGATGCGACTGCATCTCTTTTGGTAGATCAGCGGCGACCGTGTCGTTCATGAAAGTCTTTATGCCACAAAAAGGCACCAAAAGCTCAAATAGGTTCTGATATTTTGAGCTTTTGTGCCTGGCAAACAAAATGTTGACGTGCCTTAAGGTTGGACTTTAGTATTAGACAGCGGCTAGTCACGGTCGCCGCCCTCCTCTGGTCCAATCCAGCGCAAAATCGCCACCACTTGGCAGTTCACTGCAATCTGCCATCTCCCAAGGGATAAAACTATGAGTGCACAACCTGAAGTCTGGCGGGTGAGTACGGTTGAAGGAATTTTTGAGACTGACGTCGAGACGCTGAAACAATGGATCCTCGAAGGTTGCGTTTTACCCACCGACAAAGTCAGCAAGGGCAACTTGAGCTGGATCGAAGCGGGCCGCGTCCCAAAACTCAAAGGGGCCTTCAGTGGTGAAGCCGCGCCTGCTCCCGAGCCGGTAACCTCATTCGAGACATTTGTCGAAGCCAATCCTGCATATACCAACTCGCGGGATCACTCAGCGACGTGGGTAGAACCGGCAAGGGTTTCTGCATCCCCGAATTCAGGTGTTTGTCACAACCATCCGAACGCGGATCCGGAGTTTATCTGTCGCATGTGCGGTGCAGTCTTTTGCAAGGCTTGTCCGAAGTTCGTTGGAAAGGTCGCACTCTGTTCGTTGTGTGGCGACCTGTGCCATGAGTATCGAGCAGTAAAAGAAAAGGCGATGCGTGCTGGGCTTCAGAGCTCCGGCTTTGGAATAGAGGATTTCGTTCGCGCGATCGGTTATCCGTTGCAACACAAGGCTGCACTGTTCGGCGGTGCCCTGGTCTATGCGTTTCTTATGCTGGCAGGCTTCCGCGGTAGCGTACTCGCCTGGGTGATCATGTTCGGATGCATCTCACACGTTATCAGCCAGGTCGCGTGGGGCAGGCTCAACCGTAGCTTCATGCCGGACTTCAGCGCTTTCTCATATTGGGACGACGTGGTTCAGCCGGGAATACTCGGGTTAGGAATCACGATTGTTTCGTGGGGGCCGATGATCGCTCTTATTCTTGCATTGATGTTCGGTGTCTCGAGTGGCGTGCCATCGTCGTCCCGAGATCAGGCTGTGGAAACAGTTACGCAGGAAGATCTTGCGGTGCTCACCGATCCCGAGGCTGATCCGGCCAAACTCGAAGCAGCAAACAAGAAGCTCCAGGGAACACGGCCCGGAGCGCAGATAGCGCGCGAAGCTGAAGCAGCGAAAGACAAGGCCCGTGATCCCGCCGGGCCGCTCAGAGACTTATTTCAGTATGTTGGCGGCGGAACGTCTATCGGTCTGTTGTTGCTGCTGTTTATCGGATGGGGACTGTTCTATTACCCGATGGCTCTCACGGTCGCGGGTTATTCACAAACCTTCGGGTCGGTAATAAATCCACTCGTAGGATTGGACACGATTCGTCGAATGGGCGCTACGTACTTCAAGGCATTCGGGATGGTAATGCTGGTCTACTTCGTTGCAGTTATCGTTGGCGCGATCATTTCCTTTGTGACGTCACCTCTCGCGCTTCCATACACGGGAAATGTAGTGGGTAACTTCATCGACGCTACGTTCACGTTTTATTTCAATCTCGTCGTTGCTTGCATTCTGGGACTTTCACTCTTCAAGTGCGCGGATCGTCTCGGCATCAGCGTGGATTAAACTCAGCGCGCCAGAGTCCCGGGTAATCTGTGACAAAGCGAACGTTGTTCACCGTCAGATCGCGGATAAATGTTCCACCCGCGCTGGAATAGCGGTACATAAACTCATCCAGTCGCGTGTAAATCTGTGAAAGCGGTTCGAGTTCGAAGCTTGGGAAGCGTAGCCAGGCAGCGCTGACTTCCGCCTGCTGTCCAATGGCGAGGTTGAGACGGCGAATCGGTAAAAGCTTCCTGACTTGTTCATTCCAAGAATGTGGCTGATTGGGTGGATCTATTTTGGCGTTCATTCCAGGGATGTAGCTGAGTGGGTAGGTGTAATTTGGCGCTGTTATTGAAGAACAAGTCAGGAAGGGGGCTTGCCCCCGCCGATGGGAGAAAGCGGGGGCAAGCCCCTTCCTGACTTGTTCAGTCAAGCAAGTGACTTGAGTCTCAAGCGTTAGGATCGCCCCACTCCGAGTACCAATGTGTGTAGTCGCGCAGCAGGGCCAGTTCCCCTGAGTTCAAAATGTCCTGCGGGCGCACACCGTAGGTGCGTGAAAGATGCAACAACGGAATGCTGAAGCGTTGGTGAATCTGCGCGCTGTTGAGTTTCTCGAACAGCAGCGGATCAGTCGTCGCCTTCGAGAGATGCCCCGCACGCCACTCTCTTTCAAAAAGCCAATCACTAGTATCCCTCGGAATGAAGTGACTTAGCGAGATCCACCAATGCAGCGACGACTTCGGATCCTTGACGAAAGAGTCACGAAGACGGTCTAGCGCCGTTTTCCCATAAATCAGTCCAACAGTCGTGATGTGCTGTAGCATGGACCAACTATTAGGAACGATCGACTCCTCGACCGTAGTTTCCCTGCCCATCGCATTATTAATCTTGTCAGCAATCGTATCCGGCCCCGGGCGTATAACTCCCGTCTCATGTGCATCCCCAAGCATTCTGGCCACCTCAGGACCATGGATAAAGGTCACATGAGACTGCCAAGTGAAGTGGGCCATCGCATTGCTTCTTTCAACTTCAACTATATTTTGCGTCTTATACCTGGAGAGAACGTAAGGCATGATCCGGTCGAGGAAGAACAAGTTACTGCCCTCAACCCAGGCGCGCTCTTTTTGTGAAAGTATGTCGTTGCCAGTTCCTAGCGCCGCCAGATACCGATCGCGAAACGGCGCGAAATAAGTTGCCGCAAAGCTCGCCGCAAGGTTAAGCGCCAACCTGATGAGAATCGTGCCCGTAGGATCCGTCGAGTTGATTGGATCATCACCAGTGTAGAGATACGGCGAGGGATACTGGTCTGCCGGATCGCACCCATAAAAGCGTCGCAATGCCGGATCGTAAAGCCGCGCGTTGTAGTTGTAGATATCGAGCGCCTGGTCCTGCTCCTGCCCGGTGTAGCGATACGACAACTCATCACCTGACGGCCCGACGAGCAGCTCTCCAAAGGGACCATATTGAAACTGTGAGCTGCTGTCGCCTGTTGCAGACACTTCCACACAACTCGACCCCAACACATCCTTCAGCAGGTAACGCTCGCCACCGTCATTGTGCGTCGCCAGTGATCCGCTCAGATCCGGCAGGAACGACGTCACCGCTTCCGCTCCGCCACTCGTCTGGCGGCGCATCAGCAGGTTGCCAAATGGATCACGCAAATACAGCGTCTTGTCTGAAACGCCGTTGCCATAATCAGCAATCGCTGCGCTGCGCAATCCTGAGGCATCGTACGCATAACTCACGCTCTGCGCTTCCACTCCTGTTAACGTCACCACACTCGGCAGCCCACTGACCGCCTCGTAACTCAGCGACGCCAGGTTGCGCGCCGGCGCGGCCGTCACGTTTCCATTCGCGTCGTAGCCGTACGGCTGCGCTGTGCTCGTTCCGGTCAACACAATGTCAGTGACATAGAGCGAAGCCGCAGCAGTGTGGTCTAACTGGTATTTAGCGTTTACCAGCAGCAAACCAACTTTGATCACATGACTGTTCAAGCCCAGTGTGGCCGCAGCCGTGGTGTTGAGCTGCACAGGCCCAACCGTCTGCCACTGCGTTGTAGCCGCACTCGTACTGGAAACCAGCACACGCACGGTTTCACCTGTCGCAGTGAAGAACTGCAAGTACCAACCCGCATCGCCAGGTTGTGTGGCGAATGCTGCGTCGGCCTTGATTGAATAAGTAAGTGAATAGCTGCCGTGTGGATCGAGAAAGCCGAGAAACTGTAGCTCCTCGTAATGACCGAGACTGCCGCCAACAAGTTGCAGGCACTTGCCGGTGCCGACGCCGCTGTCAACGACGCGACTGCCCGACGGACCAGCATTACTCGCACGCCACAACCAGCCATCAACCGCAGCACTGAAGTTCTGTGAGAGATTGATCGAGCTAGAGAGTGTTGAGAGTTGGTTTTTCCCTGGCAAGGCAATACCCTCGCGTTACACTATCGTAGACGGATCCCTTGGGCCAATTCTGCGTAATCTCCTTAACAGTCTTAAAGATATGAATGACGCAGCAAATCCCAAACCTTTATATAGATAGGGTAGACCATATACCAGACCCAACACGCTGGAAAACGCCCTGAAAAAGTAGCCTCCCGTGTAAAAGTATTTGGGAGTTACATAATAGGTTGTTGTTACATTGCCACTGAACGGGTGGATGGCGGCATTCAGTGAATGCTTCCAATGGGCAGGGTATATGATTGACTCAATGTCTGCCTGATAAACAGTGCCAGTTTCGTGCCAATTCATTAGATTGTTTTCATATCCGGTCGGGTCCGCCGAGTTAGCGACCACATAGTATCTGAGAAATTGCGTCCACGGGTCCTGCTCGGTATACCTGTCAGGTAAACCGAGCAGATGGCCGAATTCATGAGCACCGAGGCCGGGATTGCCTGTAACATCAGAATAATACGCCCCCGCAGCCCAATTACCTCCCACAAATGATCTCTCCGTGTCGACATAATCGAGCTCCATATAGTTGGTAGCACTCCCAAACCATATCGAAGGAGCGGCGGTGATGTTGCTGTGGATGACAGGAACGTTGAAATTAACACTGTAGTCGCTGCCGCCGATCTTGTAGACGAACCTGTTATGCCAACGATCCAGAATGTCATTCTGGAAGCGTATGGCGGCATCCGGACTCGCATCTTTTCCGAATAAGACGACGGTCGCGTTGATGTCAATCCGCCTCCTTTCATCGTCAATGGTGACGACCGCATCCCTGCCATCAGGATCCGCCAGTAGGATCGGATCATTGCCTACATACGTGTAGGGGCTTGCGTACTGTCCGGCAGGATCGCAGGCATAGAAGCGTCGCAATGCCGGATCGTAAAGGCGCGCGTTGTAGTTGTAGACCTCGAGCGCCTGGTCCTGCTCCTGCCCGGTGTAGCGATACGACAACTCATCACCCGATGGCCCGGCGAGCAACTCTCCAAACGGGCCATAATGAAACTGTGAACGGCTGTCGCCCGTTGCAGACACTTCCACACAACTCGAGCCCAACACATCCTTCAGCAGGTAACACTCGCCGCCGTCATTGTGCGTCGCCAGCGCTCCGCTCAGGTCCGGCAGGAAAGACGTCACCGATTCCGCTCCGCCACTCGTCTCGCGGCGCATCAGCAGGCTGCCAGATGGATCACGCAAATACAGCGTCTTGTCTGAAACGCCATTGCCATAATCAGCAATCACTGCGCTGCGCAGTCCTGAGGCATCGTAGGCATAGCTCACACTCTGCGCTTCCACTCCCGTTAACGTCACCACACTCGGCAGCCCACTCACCGCCTCATAACTGAGCGATGCCAGGTTGCGTGCCGGAGCCGCCGTCACGTTTCCATTCGCGTCGTAGCCGTACGGCTGCGCTGTGCTTGTCCCGGTCAACACAATGTCTGTGACATAGAGCGAAGCCGCCGCGGTGTAGTCTAGCTGGTATTTCGCATTGACCAGCAGCAACCCTACTTTGATGACGTGACTGTTCAGACCCAACGTGGCCGCAGCCGTGGTGTTAAGCTGCACAGGCCCAACCGTCTGCCACTGCGTCGTCGCCGCACCGGTACTCGAAACCAGCACACGCACCGTTTCACCTGAAGCAGTGAAGAACTGCAAGTACCACCCAGCCTCGCCAGGCTGTGTGGCAAACGCTGCATCGGCCTTGATTGAATACGTAAGTGAATAACTGCCGTGCGGATCGAGAAAGCCGAGAAACTGTAGCTCCTCGTAATGACCGAGACTGCCGCCAACGAGCTGCAGGCACTTGCCGGTGCCGACGCCGCTGTCAACGACGCGACTGCCCGACGGACCAGCATTACTCGCACGCCACAACCAGCCATCAACCGCAGCACTGAAGTTCTGCGTAACATTAATCGCCGTCCCCAGCGCGTTGACTCGATTACTAACCGGCATCGTCAGCGTCGACCGTTAAATTCTGGTAAGAGTAGGTTTCAGTCGCAGAGCCACGCGGAACAGTCAGGAGGTTACCGTTCGCGTCGTAGATTATGGGAGTCGCACCGCCAAAATTCAGGGCTGAATCGACGACCTGGCCTGGGTTGGCGGCGACTGTTAAGCGTCCGAGATTGTCGTAACTGTAGGCCCACCGGCTATCCGTAAGCACCGGCGCCTTGAATCGATCAATGCCGGCAGCAGCGAAGTAAGTCGTTTGAGAAGAAGCGATCTGACCGTTGAAGTAACCGGCACCGTTGAAGCCGCCGGACTCATAAGTTAAAGCCTGGTTGTGGTAATCGCCGCTGATCTGCGTGGGACGATTGGCGACATCGTAGGTATAAGCACGGTTGATTAGCGCCTGCGGATTGCCGTTATTAAAGCGCGCTACGCTGACAAGGTTCTGGTAGCTGTATTCGAACGCGGCATATTTTTCGGCGTACGGACTGTTGCCGATCGGATTACGTGGATCGAATACTTCATTGCCGCGAGGATGCTCACCCACACCGACGAGGCGGCCGAGCCGATCAAAGAAACGACCAACCTTGAATTCGTCTCCGACCGGTTGGCCTCCCTGTGCAAGCGGACGTGGATAAGTTGTTTCAATGAGTTGATCGAGATTGTTGTACCTGAAAGCGCTTTGATAAGTATTTGAGTCGTAGCGCGCAACAGCCGTGTTCATCATCAGGATTCGGCCACGACGATCATACGAAAAGATTTCGGAATCGGGAGTTGCCTGCGGCGCGCTGTTGGTTTGTACCCGCCAGAGACGCCCGATCAAATTGTCGGCCTGCCCGCAAGCTTCATAATCGGATGAATCGACGCAGTTGTCGTCAAACGTATAGCGGTTGGACCACACGGGCGTCACACCTTGCGGCAACGTGTACTCGGTGTACTGCTGAATGTCGGACCACCTGACCGCAGCGTTCTGCACGTAACCCTTTTCGACAACACGGTCGAGGCCGTCATACTTGACGTAAAGAATGCGCTGCGGAGTCAGTGCCGCGCCGTTGGCGTCGAGAATGAAGTGTAGCCGGCCGACACTGTCATACTTATATTGCTTCTGCCCGTTGTCGGGAGCGGTTATGGTTTCGAGCTGTCTGAGAAAAGTGAAGCCACGCGTGATCACCCAATCCTGCGGCTGGGAACCTGATGGCGGGTCGAAGAAGTTCGGAGGTTGAACAGTGGCAAGATTACCGGCGCCGTCGTAAAAGTATTTTTGCGAGTTGTATTTCTTTTCAGTTTGACCCACCGGAGTTACGTCAACCTGCGTCGCCAGTAATTGATTATTGACATTGAAAAGCGCGTAAGAGTTGACGCCGTCCTCGTCTTTAACACTCACCAGCAGGTAATTGGTAGAAGCGCCGTCAAAACCCAGGCCCTTCATCACGCCGTTCGGCACATATTGCGCGTAGCTGATGGTGCGCACATGCGTCACGGAGTCGATGGCAATTCCCGGCTGCGCAAACTTTGAAGGACGGCCAAGCGGCGAGTCTTCATAAGCCACCTGCCCGTATGGCGGTGGATTCAGGGCGATATAGTCCGACAGCGTCGCCACGGGCTGATTGTCTGCTCCGGCCAGGTACGTGCTGACGTCGCCGATGATGCGCGACTGATCTGGCCCAGGCAGGAGTGGAGGCGGTGGTGGCGGCGCGGGGATATCCACGCCGAGCATGACTGTGTTCTTCTGTCGTTGCGGCCGGCGCGAGACGTCGGGGATTATTCCGTCAATCACAACAGTTTGATTGTCGACGAGGTAAAGCTGCTGGATAGACTGCTCGGCGCCGTCAGTGAAACGCAATGAGAGCTGAGAATCGACACTGATCACTAATTGCTCGAACGATCCGGGACCATTGAGATACATCGTCAACAGACCAGCGGGCGCGACGTCAGTCATTTGATAAGCAAACACCTGGCTGCCATCGACGTAGAACAGCACGAGGTTATCCACGACTGCGAGCACCCAGTCTTCTCCAAAAGGCACGCGACGAATCACGGCGCCAAACCAATTTCCATCCTTCTTGTAGTCGATCACCCAACCTGATTCCGACACGTCCCAGAAAACACAGAGATTGTCGAGACCGATGCCCGCATACGGGATTGCGCCGTTTGGCTTGAAGCGAACACGCGCGGCGAAGTTGGTCAAACTCTGATTTTTGAGTTGAGCCGGACTGCCAAATGGCGGCGTGGTTGAGGAGACATTGCCGCTGAAGGTCAACTTGCCGGCCGCGATGTCCCAATTCTGCGGTAATGTCCAGTCGGGCTTGTCGCTCGGATCGAAATCATAGTAGAGACCGTTGCTGCTTGCTTTGATGCCTAACACACTGTTGGGCAATTTCGGATCGAAAGTTCCGCCAGCACTCTGCATGCGCGAGAACGCGGGTATGCTTAAGTTAACAACGTTTTCATCCGGCCCAACGAGCGCGCACTGGCGCTCGTAGACGTCATAGACCGGCCGCATCGTGGCCCCGTTTTCTCCGAGTGTGGCTGAGATCCGCCGCAGTGAAGAATCATAGACCAGCGCTGCGTATGAACCATCAATTGCCGAGAAGCGCAGCTCGTCGATCAGGCAGAAGGTATTTGACTGGTTCACACCCCTGATCGTCATTTGCAGCGTCGCGGTGGGCTGGTTGTACTTTTGTCTATACTTGTCGAGGTTCGTGATGTGGTGAATGTAAACCCACTTCCCGGTCGCGGCCGGAAACGGAAGCTTGAATGCCGGACCTACAGGCGTGGGAGACAAACCGGCGGTTTCAAGTTGCATGGACCAGTAAGCGTTATTGCCGTCTGCATTCGAGCCGGTTGGTACCAGCATCCAGCAGGAGAACACAAACGAACGAGAGCCGTTTGTGTTCAGCCAGGTCGAGATTGGCCCGATGTTTCCGGTCGGGTCCGAAGCAAATTGCAGGCAGCGTGATCCCGTATGAGCCGAGCCGGAGATTATGAAATCGTTGATCGAAACACCGCCCGTATAACCCCACGCGTAATTGTCTTCATAAGTCTCGAAACCGTAATAGCCGGCTTCGCGAGTTGACGTATCGGCGTTGAAGAAAGTGGCGACCGGAAAATGGCCGGCATTGTCGAGAACTGTTGATTGCATGCGACCCAGGACATCGATTGCACGCTGCACAAGTCCACGCGCATTTCGCTCAATGACACTTGTCTGAAGCAGCCAGCCCGTGGCTAACGGATCATTATTCGCATTCCACTTATTGAACGCCTGCGGTGTTGGTGTAGTGGCGATGTAAGTTGCGGACTGCGCCCAGTGAGCGGGCGTGAGACCCCAGTCGTTGGCCCACGTCGTGATGGCGTCTCCGGTCTTAACACCATTGGTCGATTGAATCGTTTCGACTACCGGCGTTAACAGATTCAAGTCGCGATTCAAGTCGTACTGCTGCCACCAGTAAGTCAGATCTGAAACGAGCGTGTCTTTCGTTGCCTGGCTGTTGTACTGGTAGGTCGTGATCTGTTTTGCAAGCCCGGTTAGCGGGTCAAAAGTAGTTTCAACCGTGCCCGGCACCTGGTTCAGTGTGGTATCTGATTTCTTTGGCCGCTTGTAGAACCCACGTTCGCCGCTGTTGGTGATTGATTGGGTAAAGACGAACCAATACTCCAGCGACGTCGCCACTGGAGGAGCCGAGGAAACAGAAGACTTCTGCTGTGTTGCGTAGGCTTTGCCACGCAGCAACCGGAGAAACTGGGTGGCGTTTGTAAACTGATCCTGTCCGGGATTTGTCGGATACGGAGGCGAAACCGGAGCTTCATTGAGTCGCAGGTTGTTGAAAAAAGACGATGCAGTTGTTCCTTGCGGAGCATTAGCGACGTCGGTCGAATTGACGGCAGATGTCGCGAGATTGTATGCGGCCTTGTATCCGTCAACGTCCACCGTGGCGTTGTCTCGTTTGAAAGCGTAAGCCATCCGCAGGCGGCCCTGAGCGCCGGGCTCATCCTGATAACCGGTGTCCTGCTGGACTGTGTTAACGGCAAAAACCTGTAGCTTGTCTTTGACGCTCTGACGAACTACACGACGCAATGTAAGTATGCTGCCGGCGGCGCCCCACGTGCCGGTGTAAGTCACAAACGATCGTCGACCGATCAGAAAATTGGGACTCGCGTTAGGAACGAGGATCTGTTCGCTCAATGAGATCCGCGCGAGGGCGTTTCCGTTTTGGAGTGGATAGACGATCGTGTTCGCACCGGCTTGATAAATGCAGTAAAGCTCGTCGAGCACCTGAAGCGACCCAGTCTCAGTCGCGGTCAGCGAATCGGGAATCGGTAGCACGAGTGACCAGGTGGCCGAAGGTTGCTGGTAATAGAGCGCGTTATGAGGTTGTGCGCCGGCTACAGGTAGCAGCACGTAGTTGCTCTGATTGTCATCTGTGCGAGCCGCCCGCGCGACGTAGTTCCCGGCTCCCGGCGCGATTGGTCCCATGTTCGCGGGTACGGACCAGGGCGTGGCAGTTTCGCTCAGGTTCGGGTTGTAGACGATCAGATCGAATATCTGTTGGCCATCGGTTTTGGCGATCGTGCGAAGTACCTGATCGAAGCCATACGAAACGCCGGTGACCGACTGCTCGTCGGGATAAGTAATGGAGGCGACGTTTTGCTGGCCCCATGTTTGACCGTCAAAACGAAATAGCTGTTGGCCGATGCCGACGAATGCTCCATGAAGCTCCGGCGGCGCAGGGACGGAAGCACTGGTGAGCTGCAGCAGCAGTTTCGATTGCAGGTTGTCGTAATTCGATGACCAGTAAAACGCCGTGTAGACATACTGGACGAAGCCGCTCGCCGGAGCAGTGCTGACTACGACGGCGTAAGTGTCGCCCGTGTAAACGGTGAGACTCGTGATCGTGGTCTGAGTGCGAGTAGAGGTAGACGACGACGACTGCCATTGCGTGAGCGCGTCGAGATAATCAATGCGAAGGTGCAACCGATCGCTTGACGTGTTACCCAGCACCGAGGCGGAAAAAATCAGGTTGTGCCGGGCGGCCATACTACACTGCAACCCGGTCGTGCCTCCGCCGGAAAGAACTACGACGTCAGCGACCCAAACCGTGCCATTGAAACGAATCCGATTTAGTTTTCCGCTTTTCTGTCCGAGCACTGCCGCGAAGCCATCACCGGCGGCAACGACGATCGGATCGTCCCCACTGAGATCGAGCGTGACGGCGTCGCTCGAGATCCAACTGCCCGGCGTAGTCACGTCACGATAGTATGCAAGCGCACGTGTACCGGCGACGACGACGAAATTTTCCTTCGCGGTTTGCACCTGCAGGTTTGCATAATCACTAGCGGCCGGCACAGCGAGCGAGCCGAGCTTTGATTCGAGCCAGCGCCCTTCCCACGCGTACGCCATGATTTGCGCTTGTTGATTGTCGCCCAGCCAGGTGACGACGATGTAGTCGTCTTCAAACCAGAAGCGCGGCTGACTGTAGTTGGCTCCTGGGGGCGAGGTTAAAGTTTTGGCCCTGTCACACAGATCCAGATCGGTGTTGGCGGTGTATGCATACGTAGTCACGCCGCCCGCGGGCGTGGTGACAGTCGCAATCGATCCATACGCCGGGTCGCTCGCGCTCATCACGTAGGTGAACTTGACGTCAGGCAAATCGTTTTTCGCGTCGGGGTATTGCGTTTTCACTCCCATCAACAAACGTTTGGTTAGCTGGCCACTGCCGAGAAACACTGTATGGCCTTGCCCGTCCGTGAATTCGAACCTGACCGAGTACATCTGTCTGCCGGTTGGTGAAAAAAGCTCGATGAAACTCAGGTATTGTTTCTCAAAGCGATTCTGCCAGGCGTTGGGCGCCGGCGGAACAGTGTGAGGATCCTGATACTCATTCGCTGTCTTGTCATCGTAGTGAAAGACGGCGCGGTCACCCGCAGCACCGGTGATTTCATCGAGGTAAGTGGCTTGTGTGTAAGACAGTCCGGCCACGGTTCCCACCGGCACCTGCACCTGCCTGTACTTGAAGGTGACGGTGTTGCCCCACAGATCGACGATGTGAGAAAGATTCCAGGCGACCGCGATCGACTGCTGCGCGTCGAGATTGCCGCTGCTGCCGATCCAGTTACCCCAGTTGACGCCAAACTCAACCGTCGAGCTCCTGCTGCGGTTGTCACCGTAAACGTACTTCACGCCATCCTCGCGCGTGATCTCCCAACGGTCGGTACTGAGGAATCGTTGAATCTTCCAAAAGCGATAATCTTCAGCCGCGTAAGTGAGAACATCAGCTGACAACTGACCGGTTTGTAAGAGACGAGTCGAGCTGCGCGAGGTGGTAAGAATGATCTCCTGATCGGCGGGCGCGGTGTTGTGATCGAAACGCACAGAGATGCGCTCGACGGGCAGGCTCCATCCCAAACCGAGCACACCCGTAGGCGCAGTCAGGTTCCACGTGTTTGCGTCGTGAGTGACATTGCCGTCGTACTGAATCGCGAAATCGAGTTGTGGACCAGCGCCTCCCATTAACGAGCAGAGCGGAATGAAAAACGAGACGCAGCCTCGGTAGAGGTCTACACTGGATTGCAAATCATCGAGTGAAATCATGGCTAGTCGACCTTGGCTTTAAAGAACCATCTGTAGACTTGATTGAAGTAACTGCCTTGTGTCGAGAAGCTGGAAGGGGCCTGACCACCTGACGCCAGTCCTCCTCCTCCTCCTCCTTCAACCTGCATTGCTTCCGTAACGTTCGAGCGAAGAGTTTGCATCTCCATCTCAGAGCCGCTCCCGCTCCCGCTCAATAGCGATTCCTGCTGCGCGGAAGTTCCCAGGTTCGCGTACTCAGCACTCGAGGGCCGACGCTGGAGCAGGCCCGACGAAGACGAAGATCCTCCACGTCCCCCGCTGGATGACGAGACCAAAGATTCAAGTTCAATGACATCGGCGCCCCGCTTGAGCGCTGCGACGGCCTGAAAAGCCTTGTAGCCCTGGTAGAGCCTATAGGCTCCATAACCGAGCCCGCCAAGGACAAGAGCTCCCCCAAAACCCGCAGCGACTTTCCAGACGGTGTCCCACGGTGATAACCCGAGCGGATCGATGCGCTGCAAAGGATTGCCGCCAACGAACGCGTAACGATTCAGTGACTGCGGCATTTGCTCTTCGCCAAACAGGAAGTCTTTCTCGATAAAGCGCAACGCCGGCGGCGCATAGTAGCGGGCGCGCATGAAGACCAAACCGAGGCCATCGTCCATCACGCCATCACGACCGTTATAAAGAAACGGATTCACGGTGGTTCCGACGCGAGTTGCGGAGTTGCCGTACGGAGCATACGCGTAACGATCGCTGATCACGCCCAACGTGCCGGGTGACGAGAGTGCCGGAGCATACAGGGCGAGCGTCGTCCCTTCTCCGTCGAAGATGTAGAGTTTGTAATCGGAGCTGTCGGCGCCACTCTCGCGGCTGATTAGGCCGTGACCATAAACGTACTTCGCCTGCACGGTGTTTTGTGAGTCAAGTGACAACAGTACGCGGTTGAGGGCCGTATCCGCGGTTTGCGGTATTTCCGCGTAACTGATCCACGGCATCAACTCAAATGGACCACTCTGCGAAGGATTTAGAGTGGCAATTTGAATGGCTCGATCGGGGTCGCCCTGATTCGACAGCGGGCTGATGTAGTCAGCCGCATCGTGCACGTACCTGGTGATGTTACTACCGGCCGTAACGCGCTCACGCAATCCATCTTCGTCGTAAGCAAACTGCGCCGTACCGAGATTGGTGAGCTGGTTGAGACTATTGTGCGCGAGCGTGCCGTTCACGCCCGGAATCGTCGTCATGTTGCCGTCGCCGTCGTAAGCGACTGGTTGGCCGTTCAGTGTGTCGAGCCGGTCGCTGATGTATGTCATCGGCTGTTCGCCGGCAGGTAATGACGGCGCGATCGGTAAGACCTGATCAACAGCCGTCGGTGTGCCCGCAGCATCGAGCACGTAAGCAGCCTGGGCCAAAAGGACCTCGCCGAGGTTACTTTGCGCTTTTGTTTGAAATCCGGTGAACCGCCCTGCGTCATCGACGTCGTAATGGGTCGAGACGCCGCCCGGAAAAGTAGCTGTCTCGAGCTGTCCGGTCGGGTAATACGTGTAAATGGTTTGGCGTTGTTGCCAGTCTGTTACTGTCTTGAGTCGCTGGAGCCCGTCGTAGTCGTACTGCACCGGTGTCGAAATACCCGGATACGTCAGCTTGCGCAAACGGTCACTGGGCCAGTAGGTATACGCAACAGTCTCGTTGAAGGTGTTGCGAGTGCGTGAGGTGAGACGATTGAGCACGTCGAACGTACGCGTGATCTGCGTGGTCGGGCCGCGAAGCGTCGTCAACCGGTTTCCGTTGCCGTCCAAATTCTGCGTGATTACATCGTCGGCAGTGCCGCCCGGCAGGGTCAGTGTGGTAAACCGTCCCGCGGCATCGTACCCGTAAGTCAAAACCTGCTGTCTTCCGTTCTGGTAAGTCTCCAGGCGGCCGCTCGGTGTGTAGCCGAGGCTAATGGTAATCGGGTTGAGCGGGTTCGTTAATGAGTCTGTGTACTGGACCAGCTGATCGACTCCGTCGTAACCGTAGAACGACGATGGTCCGTTGTAAGGCGTGACGGTCACGCGCAGCTGCTTCGTGGCAACGTCGTACGCGTAGGTATAGGGCGTCACCAGCGGGACCGAGCCGGTTGGCGGCATTTCCGTGACTTTTGTTAGACGATTGAGCGCGTCGTATTCGAAATCCGCCTTTTGCAGCGGCGTTGTCGTACCCGCAGCAGGAATCTCCTGCGTGACGATTCGGTCGAGGACGTCGAGTTTCAGGATGCGCTGGTTGTTGAGCGGATCGACCGAAACTACTACCTGCCTCGTTGTTTGCGGTGAGGTTGAAGTGTCGGTTGCCGGAGTGTAGGTAATGGTCCAGACCTTACCCCTCTGATCCGTGCGCGACTTCAAGCGGCCCAACACGTCGTAGATAACAGTGATCTGAAACGGCTGCGGGTCCTGTGGATCAACTTTAGGCAATGTGACGACAACGCGGAGCTGATTCGTACCCGGATTATCCGGATCAGGGATGACGCTGTACGCGATGCTTGTAAACGGAGCGGTTGGCTGCTGTGAAACGGGTGTCACTTCGGTGACTTTTACGACACGCCCCAGAGGATCAAAAGTCGAGCTTGTTTGATACGGCTCAGGCTCATCCTGCAGCTTCGGGTAGGTGGTCGTTTGCTGCATCTGATACGGAGGTGAAGTGCCCTGGCCCAAGCCCAACATTGCGTAAGCGTAGTTTGTCGTTTGCGTGTTGCCGTCCGTAAAACTGGTGATCCGTTTCAGCGGATCGTAAGTGTAGGAATTGGCAACGTGTGGCGAAGCCGGCGAGTAGATGATCTGGCTCAGGTTGTTGTCGGCGTCGTACTGAATGGTTGTTTTATCAGAGGTTGCGCCAGGCTTGGCCGGATAGGTGATTAACTTCAAAGGACCATTGTCGTAATACTCATACTTTGTCTCGGCATTGAGTGCGTTTGTCAGGGAGGTAAGAACGCCGAGGTTGTCGTAGAGATAAGACGTGTCGAAAGCGTCTTGCTCAGGCTGCGACGGGTAGAGTATGCGGTCGTGGTGAGTCCAGCCCGTTAGCGGATACGGTTCGATCTTGTCCGTCTGCAACAAGGCCCCCGCCTTGTCTCTGATCTCCATTGAAGCGAGTTGACCACGATTATTGGTGTCGTAGCCCAGGGCGACGGTGTTTCCGAGTGGATCCACGACCGAAGTTAGCTGGCCCTGGCTGTCATATTCCAACGTCGTTACGTTTCCGATGGGATTTGCTACGCTCGAATTACCCGGATAGTCAGTAACGACGTGCACACGGTTGCGACTGGAGCCATAATCCCGGTATTCGAAGACCTGTTTGAAGCTCAACGGCCGTTGAATGTACTTGAGAAGGTTGTTTTCGAAATGCCTGATGGTGGTATTGCCTAACAGATCGGTAAAGCTGATGAGATTGTTATTGTTGTCATAAACGAACGTGCCGAGATTTCCGACTGGATCAGTCGTGCGTGGGCCGGTGATGGTCAGCACGTTGGCGTTTCCATCGTAAGTGTACTGCGTGATGTTTCCGGGCAAAGGAGACGTCAGCGGCAGCGGAATCGGCGGCCCTTCATAGATTGTTTCCGAGCTCAGATTATTCAGCCCGTCATACGCGCGCGCGATCATCCGCACCGGACCGCCCGGCGTAAGCGTCAGCGCATGACTCTCCGCGACGACGCCCTGCGTCACCATATTGCAAAGGTAGACCGACGCGTAGCCCATCGGATCGGTCACCGTCGTTTGAATAAACTGAAAGCCGTTCGCGTCCTGGCTGATTTGATACGCGAAAGTAGTGGTGTGCTGGAGCGCGTCAGCCTGGGACTTCACGCGCTGGTCGGGCCAGTAGTCGTTGGTGATAACGAGCTTTCCGTTTTCATCCGTAAGTGTTTCAAGCAGGGAATTTGTTTTGTAAGTAAAGTCGCGGTGGTTCAGTTGTACGTCGGTAACGGTCTTGAGATCGAATGTGTTTGGGAAGTATTCGTACTTGATCGAGCGCCCGCTATTATCGGTGACAGTCTGAATCTGCCCTGTGGGCAAGTAAGTCAAATTCAGAAGACGTCCCGAGCCAATGTCGGTGATGCGGGTTAGTTGTCCATTTGTGTAGGCAAGGTCCTGCCGATTGCCGTCGCTCGTGACGATGCTTTGCAGTATTCCCGCTGGGTTGAAATTGTAGACAGTTTGATCTTTCAACGTGAGGCGGTAGGTCAAGTCGTCGTTGACGAACAACTGATCGCCGTTCGGTGTTCCCAGTCGTGGATACTGGCCGGTCAGCGACACAGGAATTGAATAAGAGCTGAAGCTTCCATCACGCCAGTGGACCAGAGCTCTACTGTTGTCCTGCGTCTTCTCGATGAAGATGTTGTAATAGTGATTCCAGTGCGGTCCTAATGGAGTCAATCTGACGTTTGTGTTGTCGTCCGGCAACGGTGATGTGTAATAGGTAATGAACTGCAACGGCATCACCGCGTTGACTTCGAAATCAACATGAGAATAGACATACTGGCCCGTTGCCTGGTTGATCGGATCGGCAACTGGATGGGGGTTGGTCCCTGAGCATTGGTTGCCGGAGTTGAACTTAGACGGCGCGCTTTCCGGACCCGGTTGCTGCCCTGTCGCCTGCGCTTCAACCGTTAACGTGTATTCAGTTTGCGCTTCCAGATTGGTGAGGCTTTGCTGCCAGTCGGTTCTGGTTCCCTGGACGCCCGACAGCGTGCGGATGAACGACGGATCGCTGGGTTTTCTCAGTGTCAGCAGATAAGTTTCCGCGCCGGTGACCGCACCCCACGACGCAGTGACCGTCAGGTTCGTATTGACACAGACATCGCTGATCTTTACCTGTGCGAGATTACTTCCCACGCGGAAACTTTGTGGCTGGCTCCAGCGCCCGAGATTACCTGCGGACTCCGCCCGTACACGAACAAAGAGGACCGTGCCCGGCGCCTGGCCTGCATAACTCAGATTGGCCGTAGTCACATCGACATCAGTGAAGATGTTGACCAGGGGATTGGCAGGATCCGAATAAAGTTGGACCTGGTACTTGACGTTTGTGAGCTGACCTTTATCGAAAGTCCACGTGGCGCGCACGGTGTCGGTCGGAATCAACTGCAACGAGGTGATGATAGGCGCGCCGCCGAGATCGAGAATGGTGATCGTCTCTGTGTCCCATTGTCCGAGCGCGCTGCTGGTTACGACACGTAACTGCCCGCTGATTTGATCGTTGGGATTGAAGGTCGACGCGGTATATGGAACGACATGGGGAGAGGTGGCGTTTCCCGGCCAGTGAGTTTTGAGAAATGGTTGCTGCTCCCCGACTTTTGTAAGGCTGAGGTAAAAGAAAGCCGGTGGAGGCGTAATTGCCGTCCATGAAATCCAAAAAGCATTTTTAGTCGGGTCTTCAAAATCCTGCGCGTAAAGAAAGGTCATGTCGGGCGCAGTGAGGCTGCCCACGTCGTTGCCCGGCGCCTGCGAGTTCAGCGACAGGCCGCGAACCAGCATGCGCCAGCCGCTTGCATCGTCGATTTTGGCATCGAGCGCGGTCGAGCTTGTTCCTGTTTGCGAGACCGGCGGTTCCGCGGGAGTGGTTTCCGCATTCTTATAGAGCGCCACCTGGTACTGCTCGCTCTGGTCCAACTGCTGCCAGCTACCGGAGAGCTGCCCAAGGTCGGGCCAGCTCATCGCGACCAGGGCCTGTCCGAGATCGAGTGGAGTCAAGTTAACCGGGTTGGACCAGACAACAGTCCCGCCTGTGGCCTCACCCACGCGCGCCTGGTATTTGCGATTGAGCGAAACCCCGGGAACGGCCAGAGGGCTGTTCGCCGGTGTCACTTGAGTCGACCAGCGGCCATCGTCGGCGACCATCTGAAACACGTAGGTGCTTCCCTGCACTGCGTCCCACGCAGCTACCACGTAGTCTGACATTCCGGTCTCGTGAACACGGAAGCGCAAGGGCGAGGAGGCTTGCGAAGACGGTACAAAACTATCAACCGTGTTCGGGCCTTCAGTCGCTAAATTCTCCAGGTACCAATTGAGCAGGAGGTTCGGCGGTGCAACCGGCAGACGGCGCTGCATCGCTGTGGCGATGTCGAGCTCTGAAAGAACACCTCTCCAGAGCTGGAAGTTGCTTGCGTAGGCGTTGAGAAAAGAATCTGGAGGCGTGGCGGTGTTGCCGAGCAGCATCTGCCCGCTGGCTGGAAAGCCGCCGCCAGTTCCCACGACAAGAGCGCCGGTACTCTGATAAGCGAGACGCCCGTCTTTATAAATCTGCACGCGATAGTGCGTACGGCCTGAACGGCTCAGAGTCACAGCGAGGTGATGCCATTGATTATCGTTTAAGGAAACGTTGGTTGCGCCCGTGGTTGAGCCGTCGATCGTGACTTCCAGATTGCCGGGAGTCAACACCGTCAGGCGTGAGCCGGCGCCGCCACCGCTCGGTCCGTAAGTGAAGATCACGCCGCCAGCCTGCGCGGTATTGAGCCAGAGCGAAAAAGTCAGCTCAGCGGGAAAGGAAAGAGTAGTTCCGTCAAACGGCTGTTGCAGTGATTGCGTGCCCGCAAAATGAAACACCGTTACTGCCGGATCCAGATCCGTTCCGTAGGTGAGTTTCAGATTCAGATCAGGCATTGTTTTAGCTCACCTTGGCATTCGTGATGTTTCCGAAGCTGTCCAGGGTGTAAGTGAGAGTGCGATATCCGGTGATAGACATTGACTGGAGACGGCCAAGTGAGTCGTAGACCACAGTGGGCGCGTTGCTTCTAAAAGGTCCAGGCGCTTGCGCGCTGAGTGGTCCGATAACCTTGCCCTGATCGGCCGTAGCCATGACTGCGACTGTGTAGACACGGCCTTGTTCAAATTGAGCTGCGAACGTGAAATTGAGCTGCGCGGTTGGCTGGTGATCAATCAGCTCAGAGTCGCGAAAGAGTTCTACGATATAACCGATGTCAGTGCCCGGTACTGCACTCCAGTTGGCCATCAGCTTGCTGGCCGTAGTCGACATCAGCGACAGGAACGAAGGCGCCTGAGTGATCATCTGGAGTGGAGTGCAGAAAGGCCCGACGCTCGTAGTCTCCCGGTTAGCGCTGATGTTCATTCCCGCCGCCATTACACACGTTGGCTGGCTCGGATCGATCTCAGCCGTCAGCTCCAGCACTGCGTGGTCGCCGTCAGAATCCTTACTGATGACGCCCGCCGTCTCAGCAAAACCGGTCTGCTGTGACATGCCGCAAACTTCATTTCCGAAAACATGACGATGGCCTGTGATCGGTGGTCCGACACTGCTGGGTCCAGTAGCATCAACTTCAACCTGGCCATTCGACATGTACTGCACTCTCTCGATTGTCGCCGGCTGCGTGATGATTCCAACCTGGTCACTCGGCGGTCCGGTGCTGGTGCAACTGAACTGGTCCTGCGGAATGTCGAGGTTCGCAACCACTATGGAATAACAATTTGCTGTTGCAGGCGCATGATCGAGAGTGCCCTGGCCTTTCAGGCCGGTGAATGGTGGTGAGTTTTCGCCGTCGCCATCCTTGTAAGTCGTCATGACGTAATAAGTATTCGCGGGCGGTGGAGGCGTGGGCGACTTCAACGTGACTGCGACTTTGACCGTGTCGTAAGTGAGTTCCCTGATGATGGGTATGTATACGATGACCGGGATGGCCACGCTTTCAGGCCCAATGTTAGTGCCGTCAGTAGCGGCGAGGCGAATCGAGTAAGGCGGATTATTCAGGGGCTGGGTCGGCTTGAAATTGTAGAAGATTGATCCCCGATCACTTTGCTCCTGCTGGACCAGTCCGGAGTTGTCGTACAACCTGACCAAAGCCCAGAGCGTGGGGCTGCCGAGGTATCGCCAGGAGATGAAAATCAGCCCGCTATTCGAGACTTGTTGCAGGATCGGCGTTGGTAAGGTGCCATTCATAACCGGCTGAGCCTATGGTCTGTTGAGAGAATTAACAAAATCCTGATGCCAGCGTTCCGGCAGAGTGGCTAAAACGTTTTCAGGTTTGCGCCGCTGCGCTTCGTTATAAATCGCCTGCATCGCGCTGTCGCCCACCAGGATTCCGTTCGCAAAGAAGGTGCGGTTGGTATCGCTTAAGCCCTTCTCCTCATCACCGACACCGAGCGTGAGGTTCCACACGCGGCCGGCAAAGGGCACGTGTGTAATCTCTACGATTTTCGCAGCGCCGTTTGCGCCTATGAGCGAGTCGCCGGCTTGCAGCAAGTGAGCCTGCCTTGGACCATTGTCAGTCAGCACCGGATGTTTGCTGGTGATTTTTAGCGAGCGATTTTGGTCGTCTTTCAACTGCACCATCAGATCCATCTCGGCGCCGCTGTTGGTGAGACGCACAGTCAACACCTTCCCGTCGCTGGTGAGAACTTTCTCGCCACCTTCAAACTTTTCAATCGGACGGGTTGTGCCGTCAGCAAGCGTGATAAGAGTTCCCTCCGCGATACAGCCGTCGGCGAACTGAAGCGGCAAGATCTTTTCGAGGTTTGGACCAGGCACCGCGTCCACGGCACTGGTAACCCAGGCCGATATCTGATTCGGGTTTGCCTGCGTTGTCACCGCGAACGATAAGACAATGTCGACGAAGGAGAAGTTTGCAAACGGATCGGCTATGCCGAAGTTCGCGACGTCGAAGTTCCACTTCAGCATCGTCGGGTCGGTCGACGAGATCGAAAAGTTCGTAGTGATTGGCTGTCCTGGCAAAAAGTATTTCATGTTGTTGCCAGTGGTGCGGCTGACGACGTAGAGCTGAGCGAAAGCGTTATCAGTTGTCAGCGGCAGGATTGGATTGTTGTAGGTGATCGAGCCTGACACAGGCACGACCACGGTTTGAATTCCATATGGGCCGTAGTCGCAATCGGCGTCGTTACCCGCAGAGCGCCGCAGGCAGATCAACACGTAGTTCGTTGTATGGGTTGATTTGCGGACCGGCGCAGTCGATTTGGGCGGCGTCTTCGGGAGATTGCTGACGGTTGCCGTTTCGATCGTGGTTTGAAGCTCCTCGTCTCCTTCGCGCACGCCCGGCGGCGCATGTGTGACGGTGAGCTCAGCGAGCACGGCTCTTCCGGGTTCAGTGACGCCGGTGGCCTGAATAGGGACATACTGGCCACTGATATAGACGGCTGTCTCTGCCTTTTGCCCTATCGGGTTCATTGTTTCCGCGTCAAATAACTGAATCGTGATACACGTGTAGTAACAGCCATTGGGATAGCAGGAGAGACCGGAGGCGACGAAGTTTTTCTCGTCGTCGCTATCGAGCCCGGTGATTACTGCGATCGGGCGATTGTCGTTTTCATCCGTAGACGATTGCGGGCTGCCACTCTTCGCATGAACCGCGCGGGTGCGATCGAGGGCACGAAACAACTCCGGCGAACTCTGTGATGTTTTGCCCAGCTCCGCGAAGTGATCCAGCAGGAAACGATGCTGAGCGTCGTCCGCCAGGTTTAGACGATGGCGCCTACCCGGCTTCAGTAGACTTCTGACATGACGTTTGTCAGCTTCGATGTCGTGTGATGACATTTGTGTCCTCCTGTTTTGTGGGAGACTGCCGTAGTTCAAGATTTCCGCGGGCTTAGCGAGATGGGCGAGTCCCTGGATGCCGGCAGAGGTTTAGGAATTAGATCGTGCCCATCTTTGATCACGAAGTATTTGCTGATCATCGAATGGTGAGGTCAACAGGAGTGGAACTCTGTTTTGAGGTCAACTCTTGCTAACTAATAATAGCGCGCGCGTAATCTACTCTCAGGCCTAAACCGTGTCAAGAAAATTTCCGAATAAAATTACCAACGCCTTCGCGCTAGTTGATTACGCGTATTCCCTGGTGATATACACGGTCATCGTGAAAATAATCTCCCGGCTTACCTTGCTGGTCCTTGTCTGCTTACTCCTGTCGTCATGCTCCCGGTCCAGTCCGACAAACCAAACTCAAACTGCTCAAGCGACTCCCGGTCAACCGAGTCGTTGGGTGTTGTTGGTT
>Ga0126311_10000237_pt1 | contig 27003 bp, 31 predicted proteins | sample Plot61_FD_92539 | JGI IMG/M metagenome (GOLD analysis project Ga0126311, IMG submission 92539) | Serpentine soil microbial communities from UC McLaughlin Reserve, CA, USA - Plot61 | ecosystem: Environmental > Terrestrial > Soil > Grasslands | place: USA: UC McLaughlin Reserve, Lake County... | reverse complement strand
GAGGGGATCGACGAGGAGACCGCCAAGGAGCTGTTGCTGCGCCTGCGCGAGCGCCAGGTACGGCGTGAGCTCGAGACCGCCGATCTGGAGAGGACGAAGGAGCTGCAGGAGCAACTCGAGAAGATCCGCGCGACGGCCGCGAACCTGGCGTAACAGAACCGCCAGCTGCTCCTCCGGCGCGACAGAGTAAGCGGACGAAGGCGCCAGCGGTCCAACTAGCACTCGTCAGTGGGTGGCTGTCTAGCGACAGCCACCCACCACAGTAGCGAGCGCGTCAGGCAGCGCCCGACGCTTGCTATTGAGTCCTGTCCTGAAGTGTCGAGGTCAGCTCCTCGCCCTGCTCTCGACCCGACTCTTTGGCGGTATCGACGGCTGCGCCAACAGCATCCTGCGCAACTTGTTTGCCGCGGTCGACCGTCTCGCCGGCCGTCTCCTTGGCAGCATCGATAAGACGATCCGACATCTCGCCCATCTGCTCGTTTTCTACGCGCGTCTGCGGCACCAGGGTGCCGACGAGGAAGCCGACAGCGACGCCACCGATGGCGAGTCCCAAAGGATTGGTAGCCGCCGCGTCGCGCACGCGAGTTGCTCTGCTCTTGAGCGCGCGCCGGTCGGGCACGGCTCCGGTGACGCTCTCCTTGGCGCCGGTGAACTTCGACTTCACCGCTTCCTTCTTCTCGTCGACGTAGTCATCGACGCGCGCACCGACGTCAGTCTTGTAGCTGAGCGCGTCGACCTCGTCGCCAACCCGCGCGCGCGTCTGCTCTATCTCCGTGCGGATGTCGCCCGGGTCTTTGTCCATTCCACATCCTCCTTCACCGTCTCGATGGTCTGCTCCGGAATTGGCGTGCCGGCCTCGGCCACGCGCTCCTTGCCCTGCCGCGCGAGCACAAAGGCGAGCACCGCCAATGCTGCCCCGACGATGAGCGCGGCTGCCCACTCGGGCAGGAAGATCGAGAACACGAGCACCATGAAAGCCGTCAACGCTCCGGCGGCGCAGAGGCCGATCACGCCGGCACCGCCGAACATGCCGAGCCCAGGCGCGGCCGTCCGTCCTTTCGCGGTCATCTCGGCCTTTGCCAGCTCGATTTCCTGGCGCACGAGAAGCGAGAGGTCACTCGACAAGTCCTTGGCCACCTCACCAATCGGTCGTTCGCGCAGCTGGTTGTCGTCGTGTCGCTCCATGCCGCTTACCGCGTCTCCGCATATGGATCGCGGGCGAGTGGGTCATCCGTCCGCGGCTGCGACAAGTCTGGTGCAGCACCTGCGGGAGCTGCGTCACCGCCGGGGAGCTCCGCTTGTCCGTAGCTACGGCTCGAGGAGGAATGCACGCCTGTCCTCGCCGGCCACTGCTGGCCCGAGCGGCCGTGCTCGTTCTGTCGCTGCTCCGACGACGCCTTGACGAACCGGGCTGCGGCAACACCGGCGAGGAGGCCGAGCCCGGCGACCAGCCATGGCCGCTGCCGGGCGAAGCGCTCGACGTCACGCATCAGATCGTCGCCGTTCTTCTGCTCGAGGTAGCTGCCCATGCGCTCGGCCCGATCCGCCGCCTGACGCATGATCTGAGACGCACCGCTGTTGCCTTCGGTGTCGAGCTCATCGCCGCTACGCCGGAGTGCGCCTGCCATTGAGCGCACCTGCGAGCCGGCTTGAGTCGAACGCCGATCGAACTGGTCGCGCAGGCGCGAGGATCCTTGCTGGCGCAGGTCCGCAGCCTTCTCCTGCGCCGCCGAGGCTGCGTCCTCGACCTTGGCCGAGGCCTGCCCGGTGAACCCCTCCTGGCGGCCGGTTTCCGTTGCGTCGGTCATGACCCCTCCTTTCCGCTGCTTGGCACCCCGAGCCAGTCGGTCCCACGCCGCTGCTCGGCAGTCTCTGTTGCTGCCATCGTTCCTCCTTCATTCAGCCGTCTCCGACAGTGGGCATGGACCCGTTCCTCGTGCCACCGCGACCTGATGCGAAACCCAGCGAGGACTGCGATCCGGTCACGTGGTCAGACGGGTCTGTCCGCGCCCGCGCCGCCTAAACACACAGCGTCGAAGGCGACGCGATTCGTTCCACGTCGCCGCCTCTTTCACCCCCCGCCGCCCTCAGCGTCATGGTGGCGAACTCGCGGGCGGGAAACCAGAAAGCACGCGCAAAGGTGGACGCGCGGAGCACAACGTCGCTCGTGCGGGTGCCGAGTGCGCGCCTCCGAAGCTAGCTGCCTCCTCGCGTCAGTGCCGGCCGTTGCGCCGCACCTGAGCGAGGACCTCGGCGCCGTCGTTGATGCTACGGACCGCCTCGGCCAGGCCGGCGCCCGTGGCGAGTGCTGGGGACGACGCTGTGATCGCGGCCGGGATGACCATGACGGTGGCGTCGAGCCGCAGCAGCGGCAGTCCCAGCAGTCGCGCGCGAATTGACGCCTGGACGACCGCTCCCTCGGACACGCGTCTGCTGCGATCGATCGCGGCCGTCAGCCCGATTGGAGCAGGCGGCGCGCCCTCCACGCGCGTGCGCTTCACGAATCCACCTCCATCCGTCGGCGGAACGCCGAGATCGCGGCGCTTCCCGCAGTGAGAACGGCCACGCCGGCCGCGGCGGCGGCCGCCTTGACGAGTGTGCCTCTGTGCGCGCCGCCGCGCATCGCTGCGAGCGAGCTCGTCACGGTGTCGAGCAAGCGCTCGGGCTCATGCTTGGGGCGGATCGACCTCATGACCGTGCTCCTTGCTTCCCTCGCCGCCGGGCCGCCTTCGTGATCACGTCGACGAGCTCATCCTTCGTCAAGTCGGATCGGTTCTCGATGCCGATCGTCGCCGCAAGCTCGACCAGCTCCGGCTTCTTGTAGGCGTCGAGGCCACGAGTCCCCGTCTGATCGAGCTCACGCGCCGTTTGCTTCGCGGTAGCCGCTGCGCGTTGCTGCAGCTTCTCGGCCGCCTTCACGCGAGCCTCTGCATCGCTCCGTCGCTGCTTCGCCTCCTCTTGGAGCTGCTGCGCCTGTCGGTTCGCGTCCTCGGCGGCTGCGCGGGCCGCTTCGGCGGCCTCTTCGGCGAGGCGCCGTGCATCTGCGAGCGCCTGCGTCGCCTCCTCGACGAGCTCTTGGGCGCGCCGCTGCGAAGCCTCGGCTTCGTCCTCGGCACGTGCGATCTCATCGTCTACCTCTTCCTCGGCGTCCTCGAGCTGCTCGGCGGCGTCCGACTCAGCGGCTTGCCGCTCAGCCCTGACGAGCTCCTCGGCCTCCTTCTGCGCCTCGGCGACCCGCTCCTTGATCTGACGGTTCGTCTCGCGCTCGACCTCGGCGACCCGTGCGTGGCCGCGTTCGCTCACGGCGCGGGCGCGGTCGGCGAGGGCCTTCGACTCCCGCGCCGCCTCGACCGCCCGCTCCTCTGCCTCACGCGCGCGCTCCGCGGCGTCGCGCGCACGCTTCGCGCGGATCTCGACGGAATCGCCGACCGGCGCGGCATCGAACACGGCAGCCGTCACCCTCCGTCCCTTGTCGCGGGCGCCGGCGACGGCCTCTCCGGCGGCATCTGCGGGCTTGACGACGCGCGACAACACCCACGCGGCATTCGATGGCATCTCCCGCAAACCAGTCCTCGTTCGCTCAAACACCGGCATCAGCCTCCTCTGACGGCAAAGCACATTTTTGGCGAAGCATCCGCTTTCCCAGCCAACCGGCTCGAAAACGTGTCGCACTGTTTGGAAGCGGTCCCCTGTGGAAAACGATCGGTGATGGTCTGAAGCTGAAGGAGGCAGGAATGAGCGGTATTCAAAGATTTTCTCGGCACGTGATCGACTTGGCCGAGCGGCTGGAAGACGTGACCGACGCCGCGCAAGGCAGAGGGCGGCGGGGCGGCGGGGGCACCCGGTGGCTGGTCTTGCCGGCCGTCGGCGCAGGACTCTACGCACTGGCGACGAGCAACTCGTTCGGTCGCCGCGCGAAGGGCATCGTTGACCAGGCGAAGGCCCGCGCCGTAGAGCTCCCGGAAGAGCTGATGAACAGCGTCCGAGACTCACAAACGCCCAAGAGCGGCACGACCCGCTCGAACGGCACGCAAGGGAGGACGAGCTCCTCGCGGTCCGGAAGCAAGTCGCGCTCTCGCTCACAGAGCCGCTCGCGCTCCTAAGCGCGTTCGAACCTCCCGTCGAAGTGGCGACGACGGCAAAGGCAAGCAACAGCGGGGCGGCCCGGCAGCAGTCGCGGGCCGGTCGAGTTCGCGGAGCTTCGCCTGGAGCGGCGCGGGCGGTGGCTGCTCCTCCGCGATCGAAGAGCGGTCCGGACGAGCGGTCCGGCAGCTCGTCAAAGTTGTCCCGCAGCGGATCGCTCCTCCGGAAGCAGCTCGCGTAGCGGTGGCTCTCTCACAGCGGCGGTCGCGAGGCGGTGGCTCCCGCGGCGCCAGCTCTTCCGCCGCCAACGTTGGCAATCGTGCGAAGGAGCCGCTCTACAACGAGGCCACGCGCCTGAAGATCGAAGGACGCTCGAGCAGGACGAAGCAGCAGCTCGAACGGGGCCGATCGACCGCGCGAGCTCGTCGGCGGAAGGCCCGCGCTCCTCGCCTGGGCCATCGCTTTCTGTGGCCGCGGCTACAATCCGGGCGCTGACCGCCGTTCCCCGGTAGCTCAATTGGCAGAGCATCCGGCTGTTAACCGGAGGGTTGTTGGTTCGAGTCCAACCCGGGGAGCTTCGACCTAAGGAGCACGCGGAACCTGGCACCGCGACCTAGCGAAAGCCGGGGCGGCACGCGGCGAGTACTTCAAACTCCGCGAGGGGATCAGTTTCCCAACGACGCGGTGCTCGTTCCAGTTGGCGACGTGCTCGGTGGGATCGAGCGCTAGGGCGAGCGAGGACGAAACCGTGGAAGCAGCGGTGCGCGACTACTCTCACCCGCGGACGCGGCCTTCGAGGACGAGCGTTCCCAAGACTTGCGCCTTCGTTTTGGAGAGAAATAGCACTCGAGGAGCCGATCGTGCTGTGACGCTCGGCAAGCCGGTCTTGACCTGAGGGGATCCTCGATAATGGGCCCGTGGAGCGGCTGGTCGTCACCTGAGGCTGCGGGAGGGCACACAAACGGGCGGCCAACCTGATCGCTGCGCGGCCGCCGCTCCGACCAGCTTGCCCGTTTGGCGCAGGATCAGCTGGTTGAAAGGTTCCCGTGATTTGTTAGGCGCTGGAGTGGGCAGGTTCTGTGGATACACCTGCGGAGGGAGTGAGAATGCCGGAAAGTCGACGATCATCGGGTGGATCGAAGAAACGAACATCGGGTGGATCGAAGAGCAGGAATGGGAGTAGCTCGAGGAGCGCGGGCCAGTCCGCTGTGTCGCGCGCCAAGGACGCTGGTCAGCTAAGCAGCAAACAGCTCGAAGGACGCGAGCCGTCGCACGAACCCGACGTCTTTGTCGACATCCGCAAAGTCAAAGTCGACGAGGTCTACGTCGACGTTGAGCACCTCGAGGCGCACCTGGCGCTGCGGGCGAAGCTCGCGAACCTGCTCCAGGTCGTCGCTGGCGTTCACGTCCACCTCGGGAAGGTGGAAGTGGACATCAGTGGTGTGGAGGCGGAGGCGCTGCTGAAGGTACGCCTCGAGAACCTCTACGACATCCTCGACCGCGCCCTAACGACACTCGACCGTAACCCTGAAATCCTCGAGAGTCTTGTCAAGTCGGTTGATGACACCGTCGGGACCATCGGCGAGCTCGGCCACCAGGCGCTCGGGCCGGGGGGTGCCGTCAGCCAGACACTTGGTGACGTTGGTCAGGCAGCTCAGCAGGCGGTCAAGCCGGGCGGGGCTGCGAGCCAGGCCCTCGGGGGCTTGACTGATGCCGCCGGCCAGGCGCTCGGGCCAGGTGGTGCGGTCGGCCAAGTCGGCAGCAGCATCGGTCAGGGGCTCGGCGGTGTCGGCGAAGGCCTCGGCGGCGTCGGTCAGGGCGTCGGGCAGACAGCAGGCCAAGCCGCCGGCGGCCTGGGCCAGGTAGCGGGCGGCGCAGCCGGCCAAGCCGGCGCGCAGGTTGGGCAGCAAACCGGACAGCTGCCGAGCGACGCGACACAGGCGGTGGGTCAAACCGCGGAGGGAGCCGCCAGTCCGGGCACGCAGCCGGACGAGAGCGGCGATTCCGAGACGCCCTCTCGCTCGAAACGCAGCGCCCGCCAGACGAAGCGCGGCTCCAAAACGCGGGTCGGCGCGGGCAAGCGGCAGGAAGCCAACGAGCGGCCGCTCCAGCTCGAAGAGCGCGACCAAGCGCTCCTCGACGACGCGGAGCCGTAAGAAGAAGAGCACGTCGTGAGCGCGCCGGACTTCGAGATCAACGCCAGGATCGGCGCGAAGCGCCTCGTGCCCCACGTCGCGCCGCATTCGCAGACGCGAACTGAAGGCGAAGAGGTGACGCTTGTTCGCGGCGAGCATCGCAGCGGTGTCCCCGCAACAATCGAACCCGGGGAGCGGTACAGCGACCTCGTGATCGAGAAGCGGCTGGTGGGTGAGACACGGCACTTCAGCGGTGAACGCGACGCCGAGAAGCGAGAGCCTGGTGGGCGAAGCGGCTGATCCCCTGAAGCGGCTACGCACGGTGGCCGCACGACTGGCGCGCGTCACTGCCATTGCGAGCCGCGACCGCCCCGCCACACCCAGCGCTACGGCATGCTGGGTGGTTCTCCCAGCAGTCGGCGCGGCGATCTACGCGCTGGTTGGCGGCCGATTTTTTTCCGGTCAGAACCAAGCCGTGCCCGCGAAGGCGAGACGGCGAGGCAAGAAATCGCATCGGCAGGTTCGTCTCTCAAGAAGGTCGCAAGAATCTCCCCGCGACAGCGGAGGTGGCATTCGCAGCTACCGGAGTCACAGACCGGCGAGAATTGGTTTTGAGCCGCGAGACCCGTCTCGGCGTAGAAGGAGTTCTTCTCCGAGCCGTCGACCGAAGAGCGCCGGCCCGCAAGGCGGTGGCGGCACCGACAGCGGCCGAGTTCAACGCAAAGGCGAAGATCGCAGTAGACAGCCGTATGAGGAGCATCTCGCTCTCCGGGCGACGCTCGATAACATGCTTGACGTCACTGCGGGCGCGCATGCAAGCACAAGTGACGACGTTGGCATAACCGTCAACGGAGTCGAGACCGAGACGCTGCTTCATTTGCAGCCTGTGCATCTCAAAGAGCTCGTCGATCGCGCGGAATCGATTTTTCGCCGGCATCTCGACGGTTAAGGCCGGCCGCCTGCGGCGACGAGTTGCTGCTCCCTGCCGACGGCTACGGGCCTAGGGCTGCTCCCGGTCAGCGCCGGACGCTCCCGACGACGGTTCGATTCCTTTCGGTGCCGGCGCGCTTGTTCCGTCGAACGCCGAGGTAGCCGGGGGGCCGTATCAGCGGCCGGGAGTAGCCGGGAAGGACGACCACTTCGAGCGCGGAAGACGCGTCTGGCGTCGGTCGAGCCCGAGCTCGCGCAGGTGACTGCACGCGTCACCAGCGCGTTCTCGAGCAGCTCGCCGGCGGTCCGCGATTCCTGCCGCCTCTCCTCTCGCGGCCGTGTCCTGGTGAGCGCCTCGACGAGCACGTCCCAATCGTTTCAGCGCCGGCCGTAGCTAGTGACGGCCGAGCTTCAACGAGTAGATGGGAAGCTTGCTCGACGAACCGATGCGAAGACCCAGATCGGTGTGCTAGATGCCGACGACAGTCGCTTGCAATCTCAGTACCACTTTCCTTTCGCGAACCCCCCGAAGGCGATCAGACCGATGAGCGCGACGATCAAGCCGATCCAGAAGCTCCAGATGATGATCAGGACGATCCCGAGGATGACGAGGATTCCGCCAAGCGAAATCCCGCCGATTCTACGGTCAGCCATGCGCGGTTCTTCTCCCTTCAATCTTCAACGCGTGACGTGACGGCGCTGCCCGACTATACGGGTAGGCGCATCGGGTGAGTCGAAAGTTCGAACCTCGGCATCCCGAAAGACGACGGCGCCGGGGGTAACCCGGCACCGTCCAAACCAGCTAGCAGGTGTTGGTTCGACTGCTAGCGCGCGTCTCGGTTGAGCACGTCTTCGCCGCCGACGTACCGACTCCCGGACTTCGCGAGCCCACGGCTGATCATGTAGCCGATCGCAACTGCCGCGACGAGCGTCCAGGCGCGAACGTCGTTGAGCGTGTCCGAGACCCAGGCTGCGATCAGGATCGCCGCGATCACGCCGATCATCGCGAAGAACTCGGTCGTCTTGAGCGCGTTCTTCGTTTCGTCGCCGCGGGCGACGCCGCTGCGCACGAACGAGCCACGGTCGGCCCGACCTCTGCCTTCCACCTCCGTTGCTGCCATTGCCGCCTCCCCTCGTAGACCTCTTCCTCGCACACGTGTCGTGTGGTCGAACCGGTTTTTCCCGGCGTCTGACGCGTAAACAGCGGAATCGCCTGCTTGCGTGAACCTGCGCAGGTCTCGTCCTCCGGCCGCATCTGAAACGGAGAGGGAGAGAACGGCATCAGGGGCAGGTGCTGGCCCACCTGCCCCTCGGTGTCGACTTTCACTGGACGACGGCGAAGTCCTCGAACGACGCTCCTCACCGAAGGAGCAGCTTCTGACGGCGGTGCCGAGGCTCTCCCGGCTGCTCGGGGCTCGCGCCGCCGATGCCGCAAGCGTTCGTCGAAGTGCGCGAGCCCGTGAGCCGGTCGAGGCGCACGTTCTGCATCCGCCGGGGAACCACCGCCCCTCGGCCGGTGTAGAAGTGGACGGTCTTGAAGAGCCGACCGAGTCTCCTGCTCGCGCTCGCGGTTCCGGCGTCGGGCGGCGGCGCGGGTAGCGCGCCGGCGACTCCCCAGATCCCACCGGCGCCGCGCGCCACCCTCCACGGGTTGATCGCGTACAGCACGCGCGCCGGCGACATCTGGGTGATGCGCGCCGACGGTACCCACCGGCGGCGGGTGACCCGATCCGGTCGTGGGACCGATTTCGACCCGGACTTCTCTCCGGACGGGACGCGCATCGTCTTCCGCAGCTCGCGGCGCTACGCGCGCGACCGCTACGGCATCGGCCTCGAGGCGATCCGCATCGTCGACATGCGCACGCGGCGGCAGCGGCAGATCCAACCGCGCACCGGTGGCCTCTTTCCGGCGTGGTCGCCGGACGGCGCCGCGATCGCGTTCAGCGGCCTGCGCTCCGACGGCGCCCCGGTCGACACGATCCAGGTGATGCAGCCCGACGGGACCGGCGTCACCGACCTCGGCGTGCCGGGCGAGGCGGCGACGTGGTCGCCGGATGGGAAGACGATCGCCTTCGCCTCCCATTCCGGGGACGGGAACTGGACCGGACGATGCTCCGCGACGGCGGCGATCGGCGGCAGCTGACATACCCCGTGCTGCGGCCGCCGGCCGGTGCCCACGGCGACGCGCCCGCCGCCTGGTCCCGGATGGCTCGCGGATCCTGTATAGCTCGGAGGCGCAGGGCGACCGCGAGCTCTACGTGATGAACGCGGACGGGTCGGGCAAGCGGCGCGTGACGCACTGGCGAGGCGGCGACAGCCCGAACGGCTGGCTGCCCGACGGGCGGATCGTCTTCGCACTTCCGCGGCTCGGAGCCTCTGCCGCACTGGTACTTGATCAGCCCGGACGGCAGCAGGCTGCGGTCGCTTCCGCGCCTCTACGGCGCTGGCGATCCACTGGACTGCCTCGTGCGCTCAGCCGTCTGCCGCTGTTGATCGGCGTCGATGAGCAACAAGTCGTTTCCTCCTGCCGATTGCCGGGCAGGCCGGGGCTAATGAGCCGATCAGTTGAGCAAGCAGCCCGAAACGAGGCAACCTTCCGGCTCGCGAACGAGCGTCTCGAGCGGAAGGCAGTCGAACTCGGCTTCGGCGAAGCGAGCACCCCCTACCTGTGCGAATGCGAAGAGCCCGCCTGCACGAAGGTCGTCGAGCTGACGCGGGAGGAATACGAGTCGGTACGGGCACACCCGAAGAGGTTCGTGATGGTTTCCGGCCATCAGGAGAGCCTGGATCGCGTGATCCAAGAGAAAGATCGCTTCATGATCATCCAGAAGAGTGGCGAGGAGGGTGAGCTCGTCGCGGAAAGCGACCCGCGCTCCTCGGAGAGCGCTGACTAGGCCGTCGGCGCCCGACAGCTCGTCTGCGGCGAACATGAGGAGCAGGTAGCGCGGTGTGTACGGCCGGTGCGCTCCGGGAAAGGGTGACTTCATGGATGCTCGACACGAGCGGGTCTCCCGCAATGAGGCGATGTACCGGGCCGTAAACGACGAGATCGAACAAGTCACCAACAACTGGAGCGATCAGGCTGACACGCTCGAGATTCTTTGCGAGTGCGGCGAAGAGGGCTGCTCGGCGACCATCGAGCTGAGTGCTGCGGAGTACGACGACGCTCACCGGCAGCGCGACCGCTTCGTCGTAGCGCCGAACCACGAGGACGAAGAGATCGAGCACGTGGTGAAGCGCGAAGAGCGCTTTCTGGTGGTCGACAAGTTCGGCGAAGCCGAGCGGGTTGCAGAGGCAGAGGAAAGGCGAGAAGGCGTTGATTAGCGCGTCCACATTCCCGCTCACCGCCCGACGGTCGAGACGAGAGAACACGTGTCCGCGCGCGCGCCCGGATGCCGCGCTCGAAGCGCCGCACGGCCTAACCCATCGCACCGAAACGGCGTCCTATCGAAGCGGATGACGACGCGATACACCCTTCTAGTCGGCCTCGCCGCCGCCCTGCTTGCGGCGGCAGTTCCCGCCGCTGCTGCTCCAGAGCCGGCGGGCTCTGCTAGCTACACCATCGCGGGCTACGAATACGCGTTCACCTCCACGGTCGGCTCGTTCGCCGGAACCGGCACTGGAGCGACAGGCGGTAACGTCTACTGGAACGCGACCGTCAAGCACGACCGCCTGGGCTCGCATCCCACCTACGTCAACGGCGGCTCCTTCGCAATGACCGTTCGCGGCCCAGGTGCTTCGGTCGATGCAGTCGTCGGAACGTTCAGCCGCCGCGGCGGCATGATCACGACGATCGACCGCGGGGCCAACTGCCGCAACCAGAAGTACCTGGTCGTCGACACGCTACGGAACGTCTCGACGCCAACGAAGAGGAACGGCAGCGGGAGCTTCCGTGTAACGCTGACGCACTACCGGCACCGTCTCCTCGGCCGCTGTATCGCGTACAAGGCGCGGGTGTCGGGCGAGGTACGCGTCACCTTCTGAGTACGCGTCGTCGAGGCGCTTCCCGCCGCCGTAGCCGCTTCGTTCGGTTCCCGGTCGGGAGCGCTTGGGCTCCTAATCCGCTTGCTTGACCACCGGCTTGGCTCCCGTCGACTTGTGCACCACCCAGCCAAGGCCGGCCGCGGGCCGACCCGGCAGGCTCCGCAGGTCGTCCAGACCTTCCCGCAGCCGTCCCTCGTCGGCTCCCGGCAGGGCCGCCAGCGCGCCCAGCGCACTCTCCAGCACATCGGCGGCATAGCCAGCCTGGGCGGCCAGGTCCTCGGCCTGCCACCAGAAGGGTCGCTCGCCGTCGACGACCTCTCTGAAGCCGCTCTCGCGCAGCCACTCTGGCAGGCGCGTGCCGGCGTCGCTCCAGCCCGAGGCGGCCATGCCGCTCACCATCGCCTCGACCAACTCCTCGAACGCGGGCGTGGATGGTTCGGCGCGGCAGGTCGAGTAGTCCACCTCGATCGCGGTGATCGCCCCGCCGCGAACGAGCACGCGGCGTGCTTCGCGCAGGACCGCGATCGGATCGGCGACGTGCTCGAGGAACCACATCATCCAGACATGGTCGAACGTTTCGTCCGGGAAGGGGAGCGCGAGCGCGTCGGCCTCGACCAGCGTCGCGTCGACTCCGGACCGCTCGAGGTGCTCGCGCGCGAACTCGAGCTGCTTCGGCTCGACGTCGACGCCGGTTAGCTGAATCCCCGGGAACTCCTGCCCAAGCACCGCCAGCACAGCACCGACCCCACAACCGATCTCGAGCAGGCGCGCACCGGGCGCGAGCTGCGTGCCCTCGCGAATCAAGCGGTGTCGCCAGTGGTCTGCCTGCACCACCAGCCGCTCCTGTTCGGGCGTTCCGTAGCCGTGAACGTAGCCCGTCGAGCTCATGCGGCGAGCATAGGCCGAAGCGCCGCGCCGTCGAGGCAGCTCACAGTTCCGGCCGACAGTACCGTGGCGAGGCCGGCGAACGTGCCGGTCTGAGCGGCAGCCCGACTACCGCCGATAGGTCGCCATCAGCACCCGATGCAGTCGTCCGGGGTGTTTCCGGTGACCGGGCTCTTGAAGAGCGTTAGTGCCCCCGACGAGTGGTTGTAGATCCCACCGCCACTCGATCCGTACAACTCCGCTCCGGATGCCGCGTTTGCGGTCACGGGGCTCTTCGTCAGCGCGATCGTGTCGCCGTTGCTCGCCACGGCGAGCGCCGCAGGGATCGTCGCGTACCGGCAGCTGCTCGAGCAGACCGTGAGTCTGGCGCTGTCGGCGCCTCCGGCTCCGAGCAGCGCGACGGCGCCAAGCACAACGGCCGCACAGGCCGCGCGCCGACGACGACTGTCAACCAGAAGTGCCGCATTGTCTCGTCCTCCCCTGACGCCGGCGCCGTGAACGTGCCTCACAGCGCAGTCTCGAACTTCTTTGGCTCCCGGGTAAGGATGGGCGGTCGACCAGCTAGCGCCGTCCACGCTCACCAGCATGTCGAGCCGGAAGGGCTGGTTGCCGCCGGACGCGAAAGGGCGGATACTCGCGCGGGTAAACGCCCAGGGGAGGAGCTATGGCCGTCGCCACGATCACCACCACCGACCTTTCATCCCTCGAGCTCGTGGAGGCGTGGTCACGGACCGAGCCGAGCGAGCGCGTCCGCTTCGACTTTCCGATCAGCGCCGAGACAGGCGCGACCGGCGCTTCGGTCGCCTACGCGGAGATCGAGCCGGGCGGTGCGATTCCGTGGCATCACGACAGTGCCAACGAGGTCGACGTCATCCTCGAGGGCGAGCTGGAGTACGAGCTGGACGGCGAGGTGAGATCGATTGGCCCGGGCGTCTTGGTCGAGATCCCTGCGGAGGTCAAGCACTGTGTGCGCAATCGCGGTGACGGGCCGGCCCGGCTCGTCTTCTTCTTCGACAGTCCGAGTGACGTCGTGGTCTTCGACGAGCCGCTGATGCCGATGGACGCGACGGTACTCGGAGGAGAGGGTTGAGCCGCTCGCCCGGCCTCGCGGCCAATGCTTCCGGCGCCGCCCGGCCGCGCCTGCGTTCGCATTGAGCGGAGTCTGGGCGGCTTCTCCTGCGGTGGCCGGTAGGCAGAGGTGCTCGAGGCGCGCGACTCAAGACCTCGCCGACGAGCGGTATCTAACCGTCGAAACCCGTCCCGGAACCACGTAGAGCACGTGCTGTGTGGGCTCGCCGCGCATTCGCGGCCGGACGGTCGCGATCGCGAACAGGGTTTCGGCCGCCTGATGCTCGGCGCCCTGAAGGTGACGATCTCCCGAAGAGCGGTCCGTTTGGCGCCGACACTCGTCGTGGTGGTCGGTGCGCTGGTCGTCGTGTCTCCCGCGGCGGCAGATCTGACCCAGCAGCGCGAGCTCGCCACGCGCTACGCCCCGGTCGTCAGGCTCGTCGAGCGAACGGGCTGCCCGCCCGGCAAGCCCTATCAACCGATCGACGTCGACCTGCTCTTCGGGGAACCGACGGTCGCGCTGCGCGGCCCCTGGGGGAACGACCTGGTCGAGATCGGCCCAGAGGCGAAGGATCTCGGGGAGCGCCTCTTCAACTACCACCTCGACTTTCCGGGGAACGCGCTCCGACCCGGCTGCGATTACCTCGACTGGGAGCGCCGGCTGGCGGCCGGGCAGGCGCCGGTGACCTACGCGCACGTCGCGACGGATCCCGATCACCCCGGCAAGCTGGCCCTGCAGTACTGGTTCTTCTACGTCTTCAACGACTGGAACAACCTGCACGAGGGCGACTGGGAGATGATCCAGCTGGTCTTCGACGCGTCCACGGCCGCCGCAGCGCTGGGCACTGCTCCCGTCGAGGTCGGCTACAGCCAGCACGAAGGCGCCGAGCGAGCTGCGTGGGACGATGACGCGCTCGAGCGCGTCGACCGGACGCACGTCGTCGTCCATCCGGCGGCGGGCTCGCACGCGAACTTCTACGGCGAGGCGCTCTATCTCGGCAGCTCCGCGGACGAGGGGGTCGGTTGCGACGACACGCGGGGGCCGACGTTCGACGTGCGTCCGGCGGTGCAGACGATTCCGACGGCCCCGGCCGAGGCGCTCGCGGCGTTCCCCTGGATCGGGTTCAGCGGTCGCTGGGGCGAGCTGCGACCGGCATTCTTCAACGGCCCGACCGGGCCGAACCTCAAGGATCAGTGGACGCATCCGATCACGTGGTCGGAGGACTGGCGCACGCGCAGCTACACCGTGCCGGGCAGCACGGTCTTCGGCCCTTCGGCTACAGGCTTCTTCTGCGGCGCCGTCGCGCATGTCTCGGGTTCGCTCGTCCGCCTGGTCGACCACCCGGTCGGCTTCAGCCTCTTGCTGGCCGCCCTCGCCCTGGTGGTCCTCTACCTGGTCTCGCGGGCGACGTGGCGGCCGACTGCACCGCTTCGCCTTGCGCACCGCCGCGCCTGGGGGCAGATCCTGTCGGCAGCCGGTCGCATGTACGCGCGGGAGATTGTGCTGTTCCTCGGCATCGGCATCCTGCTGGTGCCGATCTCGCTGCTCGTGACGCTCTTCCAGGCGCTCGTACTCCATACGTCGAACATCCTCGGCGTCGAGACGGGTGCAGAGAGCAGCGGCGTCCTCGGTTTCGTCGCGCTCGCGATCGGGACTTCGCTCACCCTGCTCGGGCTCGGCCTCGTCCAGGCCGCCACCGCCCGCGCGCTACTCGAGCTCGACAGCGGCCGCCGCGTGGGTCCGCTGCGCGCGTATCGACTGGCGGCCGAAAGACTCGCAGCCCTCTTCGGCGTACTGCTGATCGCGGTGCTCGCGGTCTCGCTGCTTGCGTCCACGCTCTTCCTCCTCCCGATCGCGGTCTGGCTCGCGGGCAGGTGGGCCGTGGTCGTGCCTGCGGTCGAGCTCGAGGAAGCCTCCGCGCCCGGTGCCTTGCGCCGGAGCGGTCGGCTCGTGCGGGGGCGCTGGCTCAAGGTCGCGTCATTGATCGTCGCCGGCGGGGCGCTCGTGCTGATCGTCGGGCCGCTGCTGGGCGCGCTGCTCATCCTCGCGACCAACGCGCCCTTCTGGCTGGTAAATGTCGTCGCTGGCGTGGTGTACGCCGTCACGATGCCGTTCGTCGCGCTCACGACGGCCTACGTGTACTTCGACGCGCGAGTCCGCACGGAGCTCGAAGGCGACCGGCAGCCGGTCGAGCTGCCGGGCGAGATCGAGCTCTCCGCCTAAGCATGAGCGACCCCGATCCGCGGCAAACGCGTGACCGGACCCCGATCGAGGTCGAGCCGCCCGTGCTGGGACGGTTCGCGATCTGGATCGAACGGAGCCGTCTTTTCAGGACGAGCGTCGACGCCGCTCGTTCCCGGCACTCCTCCATCGACCTCGGCCTTACCATCGTGGAGCGCGACGCCTCGATCGGGGGCGGCCTCCTAGCCGGCGCCCTCGCCTACCGGCTCTTCGTCCTGCTGCTGCCGGTCGCTCTCCTGTTCGTCTCGGGGATCGGGTTGTACGCGGATGCGGCCGACAAGAGCGCGGACAGGGTGGCGAAGGACGCCGGGCTGCAAGGCCTGATCGCGTCGCAGGTCGCCTCCACCGCCTCCGGCGGAGCTCGGTGGATCGTCTTCATGGTCATGTTGCCGGCGGTCCTCTACGCGCTCGCGAAGCTCTATCGCGCGATCGCGGTCACTCACGCGATCGCGTGGCACGGCTCGGGGCGTGGCGTTCGCGTGACCGGGCGCGGGCTGGCCGCGGTGGGCGCGGCGCTGCTGGCGAACGTGGCCGCCGCCGAGGCCGTGGGATGGATCCGGCGACAGAACGGGCTCGGCGGCCTGAGCGCGCTGCTCGTCTACCTCGTAGTCGTCGGCGGCGCGTGGCTCATCGTCTCGATCGAGCTGCCGCGCCGCGAGACCACCTGGTCCGATCTCCTCCCCGGCGCGCTCCTCCTGGGCGGCGGCCTGCTCTTCGTAAACGTCTTCAACGTCTACGTGACGACGCGACTGGTCGAAGGGCGGGCCGACACCTACGGCGCGCTCGGCATCGCGGCGGCGCTGCTCTTCTCACTGGTGCTCGTCGGCAGGTTGATCGTCCTCTCGGCCGAGCTCAACGCGGCGCTGGACGAGCGCCGTGCCGGCCGACGCCGACCATCGGCCTAGATGCGGCGCCTTCAGGCCCTTTCGACTGCTGACGAGTGCTGCCTAGGCGTTGCCTAGTAACATCGCCCGGCGTGGCGAAGCAGTTCTACAGCGCGAGCGAGGCGGCGAAGCTGCTCGGGATCAGCCTCGACACCCTACGACGCTGGGACCGTGCGGGCCGGATCGAGACCGAGCGCGACAGCGGCAACCGCCGTCTCGTCTCCGCTGCGGAGGTCCGGCGCGTGCGCGGCGAGACGAACGGGGCGCACCTGAGCGCGCGCAACCGGCTCGTCGGGACCGTCACCGAGGTGCGCGTGGAAGGCCTCATCGCGCAGGTCGAGCTGGTCGTGGACGAGCCGGCGCGGCTCGTCGCGATCGTCACCGCCGACGCCGTCCATGATCTCGGCCTGAAGCCCGGGATGCCGGCCGCGGCCGTGGTGAAGGCGACCTCGATGATGGTGGAGCAGGCATGAGGCTCGCGCTCGTCGCCGTCGTTGCCGCCGTCCTCGCCGGCGCCGCGCTCGCGCAGCGCGAGACGCCGCGTGCCACCGTGTATGCGGCGGCGTCGCTCACCGACGCCTTTCCCAAGCTCGCACCGCAAGGGCGCTACTCCTTCGCCGGGTCGAATGCCCTCGCGGCGCAGATTCGCGAGGGCGCACCGGCGGACGTCTTCGCCTCGGCGAACGTGAAGCTGCCGTTCGCGCTCTACGGCGAGGGGTTCTGCTCGAAGCCGGTCGTGTTCACCCGCAATGCGCTCGTGTTGATCGTGCCGCGGTCGAACCCGACGAAGATCCGGCAGGTCGCGGATCTCCGCCGCCAGGGCGTCAAGCTGGTGGTTGCCGCGCCGGGCGTGCCGGTGGGCGACTACACGCTGCGAGTGTTGAGCAAGCTCAAGCTGACGGGCGTCTTGAAGAACGTCGTCAGCCGCGAGACCGACGTGCGTGAGGTGCTGGCCAAGGTCGCGCTCGGCGAGGCCGATGCCGGCTTCGTCTACTCGACCGACGCGCGCACCGTGCCGAAGAAGGTACGCGCCTTCGCCATCACGGGGCGGGGCCGGCCGAACATCGAGTACGGCATCTGCGTCGTGCTGAAGAGCGGCCACAAGGACGCGGCGCGGGCGTTCGTCCGCCGCACGCTCGCGCCGGCGGGGCAGAAAGTGCTCCGGCAGCACGGCTTCCTCCCCCGCAAGCCTTGAGCCGGCGCCGCTTTCTGTGGGGCGCACCTGTCGCCGCCCTGGCGGCCGTCGCGCTCGCCTTCCTGCTGCTGCCGATCGCGGCGATCTTCCTGCGCGTCCCGCCGGGGCAGCTGCTGCACCAGCTGACGACCCCCGTCGTCACGCACGCGCTGGTGGTGACCGCGAAGACGTCGCTGATCGCGCAGGCGCTGACCCTGCTGTTCGGGACGCCGCTCGCGTACCTGCTCGCCAGCCGTCGCTTTCGCGGTCGCGGGCTGCTGGTGACGCTCGTCGAGCTACCGCTCGTCGTGCCGCCGGCGGTGGCGGGTCTCGGGCTGCTCGCGGCGTTCGGACGCACCGGCTTGCTCGGCTCGACCCTCGACGTCTTCGGCATCGCGATCCCGTTCACGCAGACCGCCGTCGTCTTCGCGGTCGTCTTCGTCGCGAGCCCGCTCTACATCCGCCAGGCGATTGCCGCGTTCGAGGCTGTCGACCCCGATTTGATCGCCGCCTCTCGCACCCTCGGAGCGGCGCCGCCGCGAACGTTCTTCCGCGTCGTGCTGCCGCTCGCACGCAACGGCCTGGCGGCCGGTGAGGCCCTGGCGTTCGCCCGCGGCCTGGGTGAGTTCGGCGCGACGATCATGTTCGCCGGCAGCCTGCGCGGCGTCACGCAGACGCTGCCCCTGGCGATCTACGAGGAATTCTCGATCGACTTCGACACCGCGCTCGCGGTCGGCGCGCTGCTCGTCGTGATCAGCGCCGTTCTGCTCCTGTTCCTGAAGCTGGTGCTCTCGTGGCAGTTCTCTCGACGGACTTCGCGCTTCCTCTTCGCTCCTTCGAGCTGACGCTCGAGCTCGAGGTCGAGCGGACGGTCGCGCTCGTCGGCCCGTCTGGCGCCGGCAAGACCTCCGTGCTGCGCGCGATCGCGGGCCTCGTCCGACCCGCAGGGCGCATCGCCCTCGACGACGAGGTCTGGCTCGGGCCGGGTGTCTACCGCGCGCCGGACGAGCGGCGGGTCGGCCTCGTCTTCCAGGAGTACGCGCTCTTCCCGCACCTGAGCGTCGAGCGGAACGTCGCGTACGGCGGCAAAGCCAGGGTGGGTGAGCTGCTCGAGCGCTTTCGCATCTCGCACCTTGCGCACGCGCGGCCGCGCGACCTGTCCGGCGGCGAGCGACAGCGCGTGGCGCTGGCGCGGGCGCTGGCGCGCCAGCCGGGCGTGCTGCTTCTCGACGAGCCGCTCGCCGCGCTCGACGCACACACGAAGGACACGGTGAGAAGCGAGCTGCAGGAGCTGCTGCACGAGCTCGACCTGCCGACGGTCATCGTGACGCACGACTACGAAGACGCTGCGGCGCTGGCGGGCACCGTCGGCGTCCTCGTCGACGGCAAGCTGCGCCAGCTCGGGAGCCCGGGCGAGCTGGTCTCGCGGCCGGCAGATCCGTTCGTCGCCGCGTTCACGGGAGCGAACCTGCTGCGAGGCCGCGTCGAGCTGCGCGACGACGGGCTCACGCGCGTGCGCCTAGAGAGCGGCGAGATCCTCTACTCGAGCGACGTCGCAGTCGGCGACGTCGGCGTCGTCGTCTACCCGTGGGACGTGTCGGTGGGCCGCAGCCACAGCGAGGACTCCGCCCTGAACCTGATCCGCGGCACCATCGGCTCGGTGGCGCAGGTCGGCAACCGCGTCCGTGTCCGCATCGGCCCGGTCACGGCCGAGGTCACGTCGGCCTCGGCCGAGCGGCTCGGACTCGTGCAGGGGACGACGGCGGTCGCGACCTTCAAGGCAACGGGGACACGGCTCGTCCCGCTCGCAGCTCGAGCGTCTGCGTAGGACTGAACGCCTCGAGGAAGCGGCGGTCGTGCGTCACCAGCACTGCCGCGCCCTCGAAGCTCTGCAGCGCGAGCTCGAGTTGCTCGATCGCCTCGAGATCGAGGTTGTTCGTGGGCTCGTCGAGCACGAGCGCGTTCACGCCGCGGGCGGCAAGAAGCGCGATCGCGGCGCGGCTGCGCTCGCCCGGGGAAAGCGAATGGCCCGCCCGCAGCACGTCGTCGGCCCCGAGCGCGAACGTCGCCAGCAGGGCGCGCGCCTCGCCCGCTGCCAGACCGGACTCGGCGGCGAAGCGGTCGAGCAGTCGTTCGTCGGCCGCGAACGGACGCGCTCCTTGTGGCAGCTCGCCGAGCACGGTTCCCGGCCCCAGGCGGCGTTCGCCTTCGGCCAGCGGTAGCTCGCCGAGGAGCGCTTTCAGGAGAGTCGTCTTGCCGGCGCCGTTGCGTCCGAGCAGCGCGAGCCGGTCACCGTTCCGCAGCTCGAGGTCGACCGGGCCGACGCTGAAGCCGCCGCGCTCGACGACCGCCCCCGAGAGTCGCGCGACCACGTCGCCGCCGTGCTGCGCCGGGCGAAGCGAAAGCCGCAGCTCCCACGGCATCCACGGCTTCTCCACACGCTCGAGCCGGCCCAGCTTCTTGGCCGCGGCCTTCTTCACGTCCTTCGACTTCTTCTTCTTGCGGCCCTGGCCGTAGCCGCGCTCCTCCCACTGCCGCATCCGGCGCGCCTGTTCCTCGAGCCGCTCGCGCTCGGAGCGGTAGCCGGCGTACGCCGACTCGTGCCGCTCGCGCGCGGCCGATCGCGCCGCGGCGTACTCGCTCCAGCCGCCCGCGAAGACGCTGGTGCGTCTCGTCTCGGCCTCGAACTCGACGATCGCCGTCATCCGCTCCAGGAAGGTGCGGTCGTGAGACACCGCGACGATCCCGCCGCGATGCGAGTCGACGAAGCGCTCGAGCAGCTCGAGTGCGGCAAAGTCGAGGTCGTTCGTCGGCTCGTCGAGCAGCAATACGTCGGCGTCGGCATTCAGCACCGCCTCGAGGTTCCGGCGCGAGGCCTCGCCGCCGGAAAGGCCGTCGACCGCTCGCTCCTGTACGAGGTAGGCGACCTCGACCCCGGGCGGGTTGCGCGTGACGCGACCGGAGTCGGGCTGCTCGAGTCCGGTCAGGACGCGGAGCAGGGTCGACTTGCCGATCCCGTTCGGGCCGACGACGCCGATCCGGCTGGAGGGCGAGACGGTGAGCGAGAGGCCCTCGAGGACGACGGTGTCGCCGTAGGACTTGGTGATCGTGTGGGCGGCGAGCGTGCCGCGAAGGCGGTGCATGCGGAGAACCTCCTACCGAAGAAGCGAGAGCGCGGGTATTCGGTCAGCGGTTCCGCATAGAACGGGCCGGAGCCCGCGGGCAGCCTAGCCGACTGAGCGCCTCCGACCCGACTCCGGAGGAGGGCCGCGGCCTAGTCGGGACGATCTGCGCCAGGTAAGCTCGCCGCAGATGATTCGGACGGCCGCGGTCGCGCTCGCGATCGCCCTCGTCGCGGCTGGCGGCGCGTCGGCGGAAGTCGTCGCGCGCGGTGTGCAGGACGGGCTCCTCGCACTCGACGCCAAAGCCGTGCCATCCGTTGCCTACATCCGTGGCTCGACGCTCGTCGTCGTGACCCGCTCGCCCGCCGGCAAGTGGATGCAGGCGCAGGCGGCCTCGGTGCCGAGCGGCTCGACCGTCACCGCGTTCGCCGTCGGAGCGGCGGGTCCGGTGGTGCTCGTGGAGAGCGCGGACATCCGCAACCTCCTGCTCGTGCGGCGCCGGTCGATCGGCTGGCAGACGATGCGCCTGGCGCGTGTGGTCGCGCCGCGCGTCCGGCTCGGCTGGCCCGGCCTGGCGCTCAACGGCGCCGGCCTACCCACGGTGGCCTATACGCGCTGGAACGGGGCAACGCTCGACAGCCGGCTCCTGCTCGCGCGAATCGACGCGAAGGGCCGTGTCGCGACGCGGCGCCTAACCGAGGAGGGCTTCCCGAAGAGCCTCGTGCCGCCGCCCGCAGCGCCGGTGCTGTTCGGCGGAGCCGTTCACGTCGTCGAGTCGTACGGCTATCGAGGCGTACTCGGAACGCTCGAGTGGTTCCCGCAGAAGCGGAGCTGGCTCGGCCTGAACCTCGACTCGGGGGTCGGCGACTTCCCGGTCGGCCCGGTCCTGGCCGGCCTGAGCCCGAACGGCGTCCTGCACGCAGCGTGGACCCAGTCCCTCGGCTCCTTCGGCTCGGCGCCCGTCACCCTCGCCGTACGGCGCAAGCTCGCGAGCTCGGCGTTCGTCCTCGACCGCGCGCTCGTCACCGGCCTTGCTCTGCCGTCGACCGGCGCCGAGGTCGCCGCCAACGAGTGGGTCGGGCCGGACGAGCTCGGACTTACGGGTGACGACTACGTCTGGGCCGGGACGATCGTGCGCGGGAAGTCGCACGTGGAGCTCGACGGCTGGATCGCCGGCCTGGCTCTCGCCCCGCGGGGCGGCCGCGACGTGCTGCTCGGCGGACGGGCGGGCTTACGCTGGTTCCGCGTATCCAGGCGGCCGACCGCCAGAGTCACCCTCGACGCGACGGACGTGGGGGACGGCATCCGCCTCGAGGGGCGGGTTCGGGCCGTCGCCTCCGGCAGCGTTACCCTCTACCGCGAGCGGCCGGGCGACCCGCGGAAGGCGCTCGGGCGTGCCGCCTTGAGCGCCGGCGCCTTCTCGTTCACCGACCGTCCGGCGACGCGGCCGGTGCTGTACCGCGCCGTCTACACCGACCGCGCGAGCGGCATGCCGTACGCCGCGCTCCTGCGCGACCCCGTCCGCTAGCAGCTCGTCAGCGGGCGCAGGTACAGACCGCCTCGCCGAGCGCGCGGCGCTCGAAGCGCATCCCGCACCGGCTACACGTGGGCGGCAGGAGCTGGGCCTTGACGAACAGCGCTCGCATCAGCGTCGCCCAGAAGGCGAAGTAGGGGATGAACAGCGCCGGCGAGTTCACAAGGCGCTTATCGGCCGCCCGTGCCGCTCGGTTGAGCGTCGGTAGTATGGCGGTCATGAGCTGGCTGTCTTTCGCCTTGCTCGTGTGTGGGGTCGCGGCAGTGATCGGCGCCGAATGGCCCAGGCTCAGCGAGCGGCTCGGCGTGGAAGGCCGTCGCAAGCGCGAGCGGGCGCGCCGCAAGTCCCAGCTGCGCGTCCTGCGCAGCGACACGGACGACTTCGCGGCGAGCGTCGAGCGCGATCTCGACCAGTTGCCGACGATCGAGGACTACGACCGCCGCAACTAGCGGACGGTGAACGTGGTGCTCAGGCGCCGCGTGTTCGGCAGCGTCGCGCCCGCGTTCTCGTTGTTCTTCGACTCCTGATGGTCTGAAGCCCTGAAGACGAGCCGGTGGCGGCCGCGTCTGAGCGTGCCGAGGCGGACCTGGGCGAGCCCCGCCGACGAGCGGTAGGCGGTCGGCCGCAGACGGCCGTCGACAACCGCGCTCAGCGAGGCGAGGTCGACGCCCGAGCCGCGGTCGGTCACGCGCAGCGAGAGCAGGCCGCCGCGGCGCGGCGTGCGGGTCAGCAGCCTGACCGACGGCGGGGTCACGTCGTTCAGCCAGAAGCGGAAGGTGTAGCGCCCCGCCGCTCGGCGGTTCGGCGTGTCGAAGACGAGGTCGTACGGCCCCGGCGCGGGACGGAAGACCCCGACGACGGGCGCGAGCCCGAAGTAGCCCGGCTGGTACGGGTTCAGCCGGATCGGCAGTGCGGTGTAGCCGGCGAGTCGGTCCTCGCTGCCGCCGCGGACGAGCCTCGCGGTGACGCGCGCGCCGGCACCCTGCGTCACGATCACCGCGCCCGCATTGGCGATGCGCCCACGGACGACGAACCGGAAGACCTGTTCGGGCCCGCCGAGCCGCGCAGCCACCCCTAGAGGTCCCGGCGCGGCCGGGTAGCGATAGGAGGAGACGCGGGCGGGGCGGCCGCGCGTGTCGCCGCGGTAGAGGCCGGGGTGTCGGAGAAGCGTGCGTCCCTCGCCTGCCAGTCGCGGTGCCGAAACCCGCAGCCAGTACGGGACCCGCCGCGTCACGCCTGCGCGCGAGAGAACGACGAAGCCGCTTCCGTCGCGAGCTCGGGCGCCGCGCGAGACGATCGCCCTGACGAGCAGCCGGCCCGGGACTGTCGCAGTCGCCGGCACCCGCAGCGAAACGCCCGGACTGCGCGCGACCTGGCGGATCGCAACGCGCCAACCTCCGGCGCCGCCGCCTGCGTCGCCGAGCGCGAGCTTCAGCGCCCTGCGACCGCCTCGCCGGAGGAGGCCGAAGGAGAGGCTCGTCGGCTGGGCGAACACCAGCGGTCGGTCGGCGCGCGGCAGCCAGACCAGGCCGCCTCCCTCGCGGGTCGGCGGCACCTCTCCGCGACCGCTGCCGTGTACCGGCGCGGCGGTGGAGACGAGAGCCGATTTCACCTGCGCCGGCGACCAACCCCGGTGGCGCTGCAGGAGCAGGGCGGCAGCGCCGGCTACGTGCGGCGACGCCATGCTCGTGCCGTCGAAGAATCGCCAGGAGCCGTCGTGGGCAGGAACCGAGGAGAGGATGCCGACCCCGGGCGCCGTGACGTCCGGCTTGAGGTCGAGCGACACTGGCGCGGGCCCGCCGGACGAGAAGGGTGCGATCACGCCGCTCTTCGTCGCGGCGGCGACGGCGATCGCCTTGTCGGCCGACGCGGGCGACCCGACCGAGCCGGGGCCGACGGAGTCGTAGTCGTTGCCCGCCGCGATCACGGGCACCACGCCGGCGGCGGCGGCGGCGTTCATTGCCTGCACGACGATGTCCCTTGCGGGCGTGATCTCCGGCTCGCCATAGGAGAGGTTGATCACGTCCATCCCGTCCTTGACGGCTTGCTCGATCGCAGCCGCGATCTCCGGCGAGTTGCCGTCGAGCCCGGCGCCGTTCGTCGGGATCGTCCCGATGCGGTAGTTGCCGATGAAAGCCCGCGGCGCGACTCCCGAGACCTTCACCGCGCGGTTGTCGCTGCTCGCTGTGGTGTCGTGGTCACCTGCGGCGATCCCTGCGACGTGCGTGCCGTGCTCCGACTGCCGCGGGTCGAAGGGCAAGTTCGCGTAGCGCCAACTTGCGTCCGGCGGCGGGAACGAGCGCGCCACGATCACCTTCGCCGAGGTGTAGGCCGTGTTGCCCTTGGGGTAGCCCGCCGGCACGGCAAACCCGGCCGGCGCGAAGAACGGGTGCGCCCGGTCGACGCCGTCGTCGATGATTGCGATCTTTACGCCTTCGCCCGCGGTCACCAGGGTCGGTCCCCACACCTGTGGGGCTCCGATTACCTGCGGGCTCCGGAAGAGGGTGCGGTGGTAGCGGACGCTCGCCTGGATCGCTCGCACGCCGGGCACGGCAGCGATGCGTGCAGCCGCCTCCGCAGGGGCGACGACCGCGAAGCCGTTCAGCACGAGCTGGTAGCGCCAGCGAAATCGCGCCTCCGGCGCCGTCCGGGCGATGTTCGCTGCAACGGCGGCCTGCTCGCGCTCGAGTGCGGCGCGGGCGTGCGGTCGCTGCGCGAGCGGCGGCCCGTCGAGCAGTGCGACCAGCTCGACGAGCGGTCCGCGCGGCGGCGCGGCGGGACTTCTCGACGCGCCTGCCAGGAGCAGCGCCAAGCCGGCCGCAGCAAGCACGAGGAGACCCCTGCTCAAGCCGAAAACCCTACGTGAACGACGCAAGCGCGCCGCTACACTGTCCCGGCTCGCGGATGTGGCGGAATTGGTAGACGCGCACGGTTCAGGTCCGTGTGGGGGAAACCCCGTGGAGGTTCAAGTCCTCTCATCCGCATAGGCGGTTTCGGTCCTCTCGGTGCCCAAACCGTGCCCATGCGTCTCGTCATAGACGCCGAAACCTGTTCGTAGTTGGTCGTCCGTGTGCTTCGACCAGCGCGTCCAAGTGCCACAAGCTGGGTTCGGACGGGGCGCATGGTCCGGGCGAGGTACGACAACCGGACGCCGCTCTCGACCGCCCAGCTCGCGAAGGGGTGGCGCCGGGGGTTGGCGACAGGTGCCGGCCCGTGCAGGCGCCGGCACCTCGCCGAGCGCTAGATGCGCGTCTCCATCGAGCGCTTGATCGTCTCGCTCGACTCATCCCAGCGGACGATCAGCGCATACAGCACGATGACGTTGAGGATCATCATCGTCAGAGCCCAGAGCGGGTACTGCGCCTGTCCGACGAACCCGAGCTGCACGAGGAAGTTCAGGCTGATGATCACGATCGCCGTCCAGCGTGCCCATGTGGCGCCCGCCATCAGGGCGAAGCCGACCGCTCCCAGCACGATCGACCAGAGCAGCGTGATCCAGCCCCACGTCGTGAGGTCGAAGACGACGATCTGGTTCGGCGTCAGCACGTAGTACTCGTCGCGCAGGATCGCGATGAGCCCTTCGAAGAAGGCGATCATCGAGATGATCAGCATCAGGATCCCGCCCAGGCGAACCCAGCCTGCCCAGGTCTCGCTTCTCATTCCTAGCTCCTTTCGGGGGTCGGGACGCGATTCGGCGACGGCCCGCGGGTTCCTGCACGGCAACGCGCCCGACGACGGCAAGGAGGAGAGCGGAGTTACGCGGAGAGCGCGGCGAGGACGTCGTCCGTGTGCGAGTCGGGGTTCACCCGTCGCAGCACGCGCGTGACGTTGCCGTCAGCGTCGATCACGAAGGTCGAGCGCTCGTACGAGTTCTTTCCCTCCTGCGCGACGCCGTACGGTTCGCCGAGCCTGTGCTCGGGGTCGGCGAGGAGCGTGAAGGGCAGCGTGTACTTCGACTTAAACCGCTCGTGCGAGCGCTGAGTGTCGGCGCTGATGCCGAAGACCTCGGCTCCGGCGCGCTGGAAGTCGGCCCAAGCATCCCGGATGCCGCAGGCCTGGCGCGTGCAGCCGGGTGTGTCGTCTTTGGGGTAAAAATACAGTACGACTGGACGACCACGAAGGGAGCTGAGCGTGACTTCTTCGCCCGAATCCGAAAGCAAGGTGAAATCTGGTGCCGGATCGCCTTCTCGAACCACTACGCCCTCCGTTCGTCGCGCTATCGGGATCGCCCGTCAATCTCGGGCGGCCAGCGAGGATTCTGTCTCGCTGCCAGAGCAGCGCCAGCGTATCGAGGCGACGTGCGAGCGCGAGGGGTTCCGCCTGCTTGAGGTTCTGCCCGAACGAGATATCAGCGGCGGAGCTCCGCTCGAGAAACGACCGGGACTCTCGCGCGCCGTCGCGATGGTCGAAGCGGGGGAGGCCGACGTGATCGTCGTCGCCTACTTCGACCGTCTCTTCCGCAGCCTTGAGGTTCAGGCCGAGGTTGCAAAGCGCGTCGAAGCGGCCGGCGGCGACCTGTTCGCTGCAGACGTGGGAGAGGTCCGATCCGATACTGCTTCCGGCTGGATCACGTCGTCCATGCTCGGAGTGGTGGCCGAGTACCACCGCCGCACAACGCGCGAGCGAACGGTGGAGGCGAAGCGGCGGGCGGTCGAGCGCGGCGCCGCGCCGTTCCCGAGGCTGCCCTTCTACCTGCGCCGGGACGACGACGACGAGGGGCGGGTCAAGCACGACCGCCGAGGCGTCCGGCTGATGCGAGAGGCCGTCAGGATGCGGCTCGAGGGCACGACGATCGCCGCCGTTCGCGATTACCTCCAAAAGCGCCGCGTCGCGCTGAGCTATCACGGCGTTCAGTCGCTGTTCGCGAACCGTCTCCTGCTGGGCGAGCTCCACTTCGGCACGTTCGAGAACCTGAGCGCGTTCCCACCGGTCATCGACGCTGAGACGTTCCAGCGCCTGCAG
>Ga0126311_10000236_pt1 | contig 27092 bp, 30 predicted proteins | sample Plot61_FD_92539 | JGI IMG/M metagenome (GOLD analysis project Ga0126311, IMG submission 92539) | Serpentine soil microbial communities from UC McLaughlin Reserve, CA, USA - Plot61 | ecosystem: Environmental > Terrestrial > Soil > Grasslands | place: USA: UC McLaughlin Reserve, Lake County... | reverse complement strand
AGTATTTCTATTGCTTTCATCATCATCCTCTTCCTCGCTAGTATTTCTATTGCTTTCATCATCATCCTCTTCCTCGCTAGTATTTCTATTGCTTTCATCATCATCCTCTTCCTCGCTAGTATTGATAGCACTATCTTTGATTACGAAATTCGTAGCATTCAAGGGAGCACCTTCATTTTCAATATAGCTAATTATAGGAGGTGGAGGAGGCAAAAGTTTAGTATTGTTTACTTCATTTAAGGTATAATTTCGAGATGAAGATAACAAATTGGATGTAGAAGAATTAGAATCATTTTTTAGCACAGCTCCATGCGATGTGATTGGAAAAACTTCAATGACAGCTTTACTTTCATTAATTTGTTTAATATGTGCAAAAAATTTTTCCGTAACTTGATTAGCTTCTTTATTATCTATTGTATTTTCTGAGGGAAAATTACTATTTGTTGTTTTGTTTAAAGCTTGTCCATCAGAGGAATTCAATAGGCTATTGACGTTAATTTGTTCACCATATGCATTGGAAAAGAGAAGTATAACATTGAAGAAAGTGACCAATAATAACACAAGACAGAAAAAGATATTTTTACAGGAATCTATTTTGACTAATTTCATATTATAAATTATTAGAAATCATTTTATTTTTTAACCGAATGATTAAATTAATTATAAAATTATTGTTAAACAATGTATGAGACGAAATATTGTTGCTATTATTATTACTTTAAGTTTATTTACATTGTATCTGTTGATTAAAATTTCGTTATTTTTAATCTATTATGGGATTCACAGATTTATTATAAAAAGTTTTTATAATTAATGCGAATATTTATAAAAGTAGGTCTTTTGGAAATTTATAATGAATCTGCTTACTATAGGGATTATCTCTTATAATGAAGAAAAAAATATTATTAATTTATTAAATTCTATTAAATTGCAATATTTAGGCAAATTTTCTCTAAAAGAAATTATTATTTCCGATGATTCGGTTGATGATACACCATTTTTAATTAACGAATTTAAAAAAAATAATTCTCAATTTCTTATAAGACTTTTCCACCATGATAAAAGAAGAGGGGCGTCGGCGGGATGGAATGAAATTTTTCGAGAGGCAAAAGGAGATTATTTAGTATTATATGATGCAGATGTAATATTAGAAAAACAAACAACATATAATCTTGTAAATGGATTTAGTTCAGAAATAGGACTTTGTGCCGGGAATCCACAACCAATAGAAATTTTTAATATATATGGAAGAGCTACAAAATTTATCTCAACATGGTTGCAAAATGTAAGAAAAGTTGGGCTCACCCAATTTATGGTAATGGGTAGAGGGTTAGCTATTAGACAAGACTTAGCTAAACTAATAATAATTTCAGAGAATATAATAGCAATTGATTATTTTCTTCAGTTGAAGGTATTGGAAATGAATAAAAAGGTAATTTATGTTGATAACTCAAAGGTATATTTCAAAACACCAAAAAATTTGCAAGATTTTTTGTCACAAGTTTTGAGAGCAAATTTTGGACATAAACAATTATCCAACTATAAAACAAAGAAATTATCTTTTGTTACTAGTCTTAAAATTACCTTTAAATCTTTCTTATGTGATCCATATGGTGGGATTGCTACACTATATTGTTATTTTTTTATCCCCTACTATAAATTAAATTATAAACATAATATGTTATCGAAATGGGAGATTGCACAAAGTACTAAAGGTTAAAATAGATTTAATCCTGTTTTTTTTATTAAAACAGAAATAATATATATCAATATTCTTTTTCTTTCCATTATTATGAGTAAACCCATGGATCTTGGCAGTTTAAAAATCGGCTCTTATATTATTATCGATAATGAACCGTGTAGAATTGTTTCATATGATCATAGCAAACCAGGAAAACATGGTTCTGCTAAAGCACGTGTTTCTGCTATCGGAGTTTTTGATGGATCCAAACACGGTCTTGTTTCGCCCGTTTCAGCCAATGTTGAAGTTCCCCTTATCGATAAAAGAAGTGGGCAAGTTGTTTCAATAACTGGTTCACTTCTACAAATTATGGATCTAGAAACCTTTGAGGTATTTGAAACCTCAGCAATAGAGGAAGATATTAGGGACAAGATTATTCAAGGAAAGGAAATTGAATATTGGAAAGTTCTAGATAGAATTAAAATAGTACGAGTAAAAGGATAATGCCCTTGACATAATTCTTGGAAACACATAAAAACCTTCGTATGATATTAATAATTATGGAAGATAAACGAACAATCCCGGTTTGTTTCAAACCTGAGGAATTAAAATTAATAGAGGATTTTGCAAAAAAATTAGGGATGATCAATTCTAGTCAAGCCATTGAAAAAATCGTATCTGAACTCAGTTAGGTTACATATCCAACATTTTTTTTGAATTTGTAGGGGAATCAATTGCTGGTCTCTATGGATTTATTATAACTTTATATTAAATGTACAATATCTAAGAACATTGAATTTTTTATTGAACTTGTGGAAAAAGTTTGAGTGTCCGCTTTGTAATAAAAGATTTAGAAAAATAGAAGAATCAATGCAACATGAACAAGTAATTCATGGTACTGGCAAATCTTACACGTGCAACAGTTGTAATCTCCAGTTTTTTGGAATGCAACAAATGAGAGACCATATAAAAAAAAATCATCAATATAAGAAAAATAAAAAAACCACTATAGACTAATTAACCATAGTAAAAATAAGTAATACACAGACTGAGCTATGTGATACTGTTCATATAATCTATGTCGAATCGGTGAAAAAAGAAGAAATATTCACATTTAACTTTTAATTAGTAGATTTATATTGTTGAGTTTCTCTCATGTTTTCAGTTTTTGTACTGATTGTTCATAATTAATGATGAATAATTATAGACTATTGTATAAATTTGACAGAACTATGTAATAATATATTATATCATTTGTTAAATCTAAATTTCACATAACGTTAGTTAATGATATTGGAGGGCTACTTGTGTGTAAAAATGATTAGATTTATTTGTCAAAGTACACTTTTTTTATGTCTGGGGTGACAGGATCTGGATACTCTCTATCGGTTTATACTAATATATGAAAAATAATAAATAACCTTTATCAGGGCTCTTGTTTTCATACATGACAGGAAATATCTTAATAACAAAAGTAATATATCTTTAGGGAATAGAATCAGTCTATATGACTAGAACTTGCTCAAAATGTAAAACTTCATTCGATGAAAAACTGATTGATGATCCGAGTGCTCAAAAATATTCCTCTTGTCCCTCATGTTGGAATGAATGGACTACGCAAGCAATTATGGTTATTAATGAACTCCGTCTCGATATGTCTCTGCCTGAGCATAGAAAGGCTTTGAAAAAGCAAGAAAAAATATTTTTTGGCCTAGAACAGGGTGAACAAATTCAAAAAAATCCAGATAATCCATAATTTATGGTATATATTGATCTGACTGGGTTATTTCTTTAGTATAAAGTTTAAAGTTTCTGCTTTTAAGTTAAAAGCTAGTATATTCTCATCATTTGGTATCATAAATAAAGTTTCCAAAAAACAATATCTTAATTTTTCTCTTTGCTCATTGTTCATCTTATTAATACAATAGAACAAGACTGGTTCAAGTGGATTTATCAATTTCTTTCTTTTTAGCAATCCGACTAAGTACAGACGAATTATTTGATTTATTTTTGTAGGTTCAAAATATACTAAAACTTCTAACCATGAAGATATTAAATCCCGATATTTATCAACATTGATATTTTCAAGAGAATCTAAAATTAAATTTATTGTTTCTAATTGAAATTCAGAATCTTTTTTGAAAAAATCAATTAACTTATTTTTGATTATTGGTTTTCGAAGAAAGGATTGTAGATTCCCTAAAATTTCTATAATATCTTCTGTATTCTCAATATTAATAGACACATAACAAACTTGTTACCAGGATAATATGTAATTTTCTATTTAACAATATTTTTATTTCCTTTACATTAATAAATTAAATATCGATACCTCTAATCAACAATATGCCATGTAATATAGTAGTAGGTGGCTTCTTTGGCGATGAAGGAAAAGGAAAGATAATTGCATATATTGTTAAAAAGGATAATGTTAATTTAGCAGCTCGGGGAGGTGTAGGCCCTAATGCTGGACATACTTTTAATTTAAACGGACAAACCTTCAAGGTCCGTATGCTTCCAAGTGCTGCCTTTAATGTTAACACTAAGTTAGCTATAGGTGCGGGGGTTTTGGTGAATCCCAAAATATTATTAAATGAGATTTCTTCGTTTCAGGCTCAGAGGAGGACCTTTGTTGATCCCCATTGCGGCATAATTAAAGAAGAACATATCCTACAGGATAGCACAGAAAGTTTTTTAAAAGACAAAATAGGTACCACAGGAACGGGAACAGGTCCAGCCAATTCTGATCGAGCATTAAGAAAACTTTCTCTTGCCATGGATTGTTTAGAGATAAAAGATTACCTGAGTGATGTAAGTTCTATGATTCATTCAGACTTGGATAAAAAGAATAATATTCTGCTTGAAGGAACCCAGGGGACTTATCTTTCCCTTTATCACGGGGGATATCCCTTCGTAACATCAAAAGATGTAACAGCTTCTTCTATTTGTGCAGATGTAGGAATAGGACCTAAATCCATTGATAAAGTCATTATTGTTTTTAAATGTTATATCACTCGGGTAGGAGGTGGTCCATTAGCGAATGAATTAAGTAGAGAAGAAATGCAAAGGAGAGGATGGCTAGAATTTGGAAGCGTAACTGGAAGAGAAAGAAGATCTTCTCCTTTCGACCTTGACTTAGCAAAAAAAGCAATAAGACTGAATGGTGGAACATCCTTTGCGCTTACAAAACTAGATGTGCTTTACCCTGAATGTGCTGGAGTTAAAGATTATTCTAAACTCTCCTACCCTGCAAAAAAATTTATCGAAGAAATTCAAGCAGAACTTGGACTTAAAGCAGAATTAATAGGGACGGGAAAGGATGTAGATTCAATAATCGATCAAAGATAGTACGTTTTAATCTCTCACTTTTTATATATTCTTTACTTCTTTGTTTTTAAAAATATCTTTAAAAGATCTCTGGAGGCTCTCAAAGAATTTAAAAATTGATCATCATTCCCATAATTTAAACTCAAAAGTAAATCTCTCGCATTCTGTAAAAGAGCATTTGGCTCTGCTCGCTTTTTGTTAGTTTTTAATTCGTCTTCTTGTTCTTCATCTAATAGATTGTATTTTTTTAGACGGACCAAAAGAATGGTATATTCTAACCAACTATAGGCTTTCCAAATTTTTGACTCCTCCCTATCTTTATTGTTTATAGCGTTTGTTAGCACATTAATGCTAAATTGAATCTTTTTATCTATTTCTAATTCTTTTAAATCCATAATTATTTTGCTTCTCTGCTATAATAGATAAAGAATAATGGACAATTTTTTATTCGTTATGGAGTAAAATGTAGTTAACCATTAAAACAAAAAATAATCTTTTGATTTGCTATTGAAATAACAGAAATTGTTGATAATATTTCCAAGGTTCATTAGAACTGGGATAGATTACCTTAATTTACTTTATTTATAAGAAATTTAGAGTCTGAAACTTGATTAATTAGAGCCTGTTAAGAAGATTATACTACTCAAAAGCCCAATTATTTTGTGATAGTTTCGAAAGTATATGAAGAACTGTTGTTGCTCCTCATTGTTTGATTAACATTAGAACATGCCGAGATTTGGTTATTTAAAACTAGCTTAGATTCTGTTATATAAAACTATAAACTCTACTATAATATATAAATTCTATATAGAAAGTATAGATTGTTGTTTTAATGCTTCTAAAATAGAGTGTAAAATATTAATAGCCTTTTTTTTGAACATAATTGCTTGGAATCTAAATCACCTTTTTACATTGAAGTAAATGACCTAAATAATTTTGCAAGATTAGTTTGTGCCTTAGAACGTGCACCATTACCAACTTTTTCGATGTACTTAAAAGATGAACATGTCTTTGCTGTTCAAACTGAATTTATTTATGGGACTCCTGTGATTTACTATGTTAAATTTGAGAACTCTGCTCTCTGTAACCAATATCTTGCCTATAGATGTCATGGTCTGACTGAAACAGTGACGTTAGTAGATATTGCTTCTAATCCTCTTTTTGTTTATTCTCCAATTATAAATGTTGAAAAACTACCACAGGTAATGGAAAAAAGTTCCAGAAAAAGTAAGAGATCGACCTATACAAAGATTTTATTAAGAGACTTGGAAAGTCTTGCTAAAGTCGCGGCCTATAAAACCATTTATGACGAACCTCCCTTACCAATATTTTCTTTTAGAAACGGAAAAAAAAATACATTTACTCTCGGAACTTCTTTAAATTTTATGGAGACGGATTCCTTAACTTATTTTTATTATATAGATATAGACACTGAACCAGAAAAGTTTCTAAAATATTCTAGCCAAAAATCAGAAAAGCCTTTTTTTACTAACCATATAGAAGAACATGGCTACATTTATATAAAAATCATTAAATTGTTAAAAGAACACCCCCTCGTGATAAATGAGGATTGAAAAACATGTCATCTTATCATTCAAGAATAAATAATTGCTCAAATAAAAAAAACACACCGATAATCTTAGCATTGGATTATGATTTTGCTCAATACAATAACAATTACTTGTATGATAAATGTAAAGAAATAATATCAATTACTCAATCTAAAATTTGTGCAATAAAAATAAATTTTCATCTCTTATTGTCTTTATCGCATATTCAGCTATTAGAACTTAACATTTTTGCTCATAAATTTGATTTGCAGAGTATAGCAGATATAAAGCTCAATGATATAGGAAATACAAATAAAGTAACTGTTAATAAGTTACAAAAATTAGGATTTGATGCCGTGATAGTAAACCCATTTATCGGAGTAACAGAAATGAATTCGATCGTAAATTATGCCCATTCATTAAAGTTTGGTATAATCTCACTTGTCTATATGAGTCATCCCAGTTCTTATGAAGGATACGGCTTACAAATTTCTACTTCAAATAATGAGCATAGTAATACCGAATCAATTCCCATGTATAAATTACTATACAGGTACTCAATATCAAGTGGTGTGGATGGAATAGTAATAGGTGCTCCCAAAATTGATATTATTAAGGAAATTTCTCAATTAAATGAGACAAAGATTTATTCGCCAGGTTTCATTACCCAATATGGTTCAATAGATGATGCAGTAAAAGCTGGTACAGATTATCTCATATTAGGAAGACACATATTGAATTCTTCATCTCCTCTTGATAATGTCAATCTCATACTAGATCAAATAAAGAAAGCTAAAAAATTCATGCTTGAATGATTATTTTTATATTTTGTTAATAAAAATAAAAGGATAATAAAATGATTGATTTGCGGCATCGTTTAGACCATTAATAATTTTTTATAAAATTCGAGTCTTTTCTCTATGTCTAGAGAAGAAATATTAATTATTTTATTGGGCCCAAAATCTTCTATTGCAAAAGAACCCATTATATTTCCATATATTGAAGCTTCTCTTATAGTTCTTGCATTTATCTTTCCTTTTTTGGACAAATAACCAAGAAATCCTCCTGCATAGCAATCTCCTGCTCCGGTGGGATCTACTACATTTTCGATAGGGATAGCCGGAACTACAGATATGATGTCCTCATAAAAAAGCATAGAGCCATTTTCGCCTTTTTTTATAATTATCAGCTCAGGTCCCAATTCTTTAATTGTTTTAGCACACTTTAGGAGATTATATTCACCGGTTAAAAGCCTGGCTTCTTGGCTATCGATTATTATTCCATTTACTGCTTTTATCATTTCTATGACCTGTTCATATTTATTCTTGATCCAATACTCTATTGTATCACAAACGACAAAATCAGGATTGCTAAATAAGCCTTGCATTTTTTTGTTTTGAACTGGATCATTATTTGCTAAAAAAATATATTTAGAATCAATAAATTCTTCAGGAACAAAAGGTTCAAAATTTTCAATAACATTTAATTCGGTTTTATTGGCAGTTCGAACTGTCAAGGTAGGATCAAAAGATGAATCATAATGAAAAGTTTTTTCATTATTTTTTACAATAACACCTTTAGTATTAACATGTCTATCCAAAATATCTTTATACTGTTGAGGAAAATCATAACCAATTATTCCGATAATATTAGTTGATGTGTATTTTGAAGAAGATAAAGATGCATATGTTGCTGCTCCACCCATTATTCTATTTACCATCTTGTAAGAAGTTCTAGTTGTATCTAACGCTATTGTACCAAAAATAGTAAGCATGTTTTAATTGGTTACTGAAGGATTATAAAAATTAATTTTTAGATAAATACTTATCATCTATTTATGTAAGTGAAATTATGGGTCTTATTATTGCAATTACTGGGGGATCAGGAGTAATTTATGGTATAAAATTAATTGAATCATTAAACTTGCTTAAATTGGAAACACATTTGGTTATTAGTGAATGGGGAGAAAAGACGATTAAGATTGAAACAAATTTAGATATTAATTACGTAAAAAAGCTTTCAACCAGCTATTACGATAATAAGAATATGGCCGCCCCTATCTCTAGTGGTTCTTTTAAGACTGATGGAATGGTAATTATACCATGTAGCATGAAAACTCTCGCTAGTATAGCAAATGGATTAGATGATAGTTTGATTTCACGAGCTGCGAGTGTTTGTATAAAAGAAAATAGAAAATTAGTTGTTGTTCCAAGAGAAACTCCTTTGTCGAAAATTCATCTAGAAAACATGGTTAAGTTGTCCGAACTAGGTGTCTCCATATTACCTGCTATGCCCGGATTTTATTTTCATCCTTCAACAATTGATGAATTGCTATTTCATATTGTAGGAAAAGTATTGGACCAATTTAATATAGAGAACAATATGTTTAATCGATGGGGAGTAAAAAAATAATTGTTCATACTAATTTCATAAGATATTTAGAAATGTTGAAAGAAAGACCAATAGATATAAAAAATACTAATGAGCTAACAATTACTTGATAAATAATGTCAATATTATAGTGCCTTAATATAAGAAGACTTGCAATTCCGGGTAATGATATAATAAGTGCCAAGAGAGTACTTATCTTGTAGTAAGATAGTTTTGAAATTTTTTTATCGTCATTTTGGGAATTAGTCAATACTTTATAGTTTTACTTATTATATTTATATTTGTTATAAATTTTAGCCAATACCATTTACTCCCACAATTTTAGCTTTTCGATTTTTGCTTTTCTTCTTAGCTCTTGAAGGAAATTATATACATTTTTATGAGATCGACCTGAACAAAGCCTGGTTATTGCTTCAGTTGTTAAAGTTATTTGTTCGGAGGTTCCGATTATTCCAACGTAATGGCCATATATTGAAATATATGATCCTGTCAATTCTTCTATAGTTCGCCTAGATTTTCCTTTTTCTCCTATTAGTCTACTTTTTACCCTGCCTAGGGAGTTTGCTGATTTCCCCACATAGTCACGCAAATCAACAACTTCTAAATTGTTTTCCTCAGAAAAAAGAATAAATGCTCTCTCTGGAGAAAAACCTTTAGATATAGCAAGAATTACTTCCAATCCTTTATTAATATTCAATATATTCAAAGGATCAGTGCTTTTAGACTTTAGTATTACATCTCCATATTCACTATCAACATGAATGTCTATCTTGCATTTTTTTTCAATCTCGTCTTTAACTGATCCCTTTTTTCCAATAATCGCTCCAATTCTTTCTTTTTGGATTCTTAAAGTTCGTTGATAACTCAATCTGATTCAGTCTTTATTAGTATATTATTTGTTGCATTTAAAATATGTATTTATTAAAGTATTAGAAAAATCAAAATAACTAATAGTTATTATTAAATTTAAATATCATTAGAAAAGGAATATCTGAGACAAATTTAATACTGTCTCTTTTTGCAAGACCCAAACTCAAAGTCTTTTCTATAACCCGTCTTCCAATTAAATTAGCTATAGAACATCCATTTAATAGGTTACAAATCTCTTTCTCATTTGTGAGTTCATTAAAAAAATCTTTTGTTATGTTAATGTTTAATGATTCACTAACTATATTTGTACCTAATAATTCCTCATCACATATATTTATCATTAGGGATCCTTGATACTGCATTTTTCTAACGTAGAACTTAAGAGTAGAATCAAGGGATCCATCATGTGATGGTTTTTTATCGGTCTTAGTACCAATCATTATAAAATCTTTTTATTCGCTCAGCATAAAAAGCTGACGTTCTACGAGTTAGTAATTAATTTGGAACGCATAAAGTGCTGTTGGGAGAAATTCTATATACTACCTAATTTTTTCATATATTTTTTATATGCGTCTAAATATGATCTTTTATCTCCAATATCAATGAATCCTGATTCTATTGTAAACGCATTAACTTTTTTTTTCTGAGTAATTACGTCTTTTACTATTTTGTCCATTCCAATAGTACTAGATTTTGGTATCATTTTTAAAAAATCTTTTTCCATTATATAACATCCAATATTTATTAAACCTTCAACTTCAGGTTTTTCTCTCCACGCTGTAACAATATTTTCTTTATCATTTGTATCTATGAAACCGTACTTCAATCTTGTTTTGTATTTCATTAATGCCATGGAAAGAAAAGCCTTTGATTTTTCATGCCCCTTAACCATTTTTTCTAAATTAAAATCGTAAACTGAATCACCGTAAAGACAAATAAATCTATCATTTAACATTTTTTCAGCCGTTTTCAATTGCCCTCCAGTGGCTAATGGTCTTTCAGAATGGGCATATGTAATTTTTATTCCGAATCTTCCACCATCTTCAAAATAATCCTCGATGGTTCTATGCAAATAACTTACACAAATAATTACTTCCTCAATACTTTTCAATTTTGTTATCCATTCAATTAAATATTCAAGCAACGGTTTATTCCCTAACGGTAACATAGGTTTAGGAATAAAGAAAGTATAGGGTTGTAATCTTGTGCCAAGACCTCCCGCTAGAATAACTGCTTGCATCTACAATGTTTAATTTTATAATTTATTATACTTTTAGATTAGTAGTACTCAATGATTTTTTTTAAATATTCGATAATTTCTCCTGGGTGGTGGCCAAACATTATCACCATAGGCTCTTTACCTATGTCTCCTTTATGGTAAATTCCTCTTACCCACTTATTTTTTAGAATGGCCTTTTTAATTCCCCATTGAATAGTATAACCTTCCTTTGTCTTTATTTTTTGAGGTTCTAATCGTCTATCATATTCAGATACTTTCATAAATGACTCTAATAATTTTATTATTTTTTTATCGTATTTTATATTAAATCCAGACCGCATCAAAGGATCAATAGTCATGTATGAAAGAACTGCTGACGCAATATGTTGTGATGCCCCAAATTCAATACACGAACTTGCTTTCACTTGTTGATCTATCCTTACTATCCTTCCTTTTATTCCAGCAACTTCTCGGATACTGCTTGCGTTTGGTATTGCATATACAAAATTAGATTGTGTTTCTGGTATTAACTTTCCCACGCCTGACAGAGATTCTAGCTCTTTAATAGCTATTGATAATTCATCTATTACACGAAATTTAAATGCAGAGGAAGAAGTTGAGATAGCAGTATCTGTGACTGGGTATCCTTTTCCTATATATAAAAGATTTTTCAAAACACTATTTATAAATTCATTCGCAAATTTACATGCTATAGAGATTTCATAACCTTGTGCTATGTAGGAGGATAAGGCTGCAGAGAAATTGCATCCAGAGCCATGACTTTCTGGAATTGGTATTCTAGAATTGGAGAATTCGATTATATTTAATTTTTCATCAATTAAAGTATCAATAGACTTTCCTGAGAGAAGATGACCTCCCTTGAGGATTACATTTTTTGGGCCCAATTTTTTTATCTTAATTAAAGACTTGACTATATCGTCTTTAGTATTAATTTCAATCCCCGAAAGTTGTATAGCCTCATTTATATTGGGTGTAATTATTGTAGCAAGAGGTAGTATTTTTTTTGTTAGATCGTTTATTGCTTCAGACTTTAGCAAACTTTTTCCACTGGTAGAAGTAAAAATAGGATCTACTATAAGCGGAATATTTATATTTTTTAAAACCTTAAATATTTTGTTAATAATTATTCCATCATAAACCATTCCAATCTTAATAGCATCGATTCTTATATCATTTAGAATGGAATTTACTTGTTTAATGACTATTTCAGCAGGAAGAGGAAAAACAGTAAAGATATTCTTTGTATTTTGAACAGTTATTGCAGTAATGGCAGTGCATCCATAGGTTCCGAGAGAGGAAAATGTTTTCAAATCTGCTTGTATACCCGCTCCCGACGATGAGTCACTTCCAGCAATACTTAATACTGTACGTAAATTCATGCTATACTGAGATAATACATGGAGCTTCTAAAACTTAATTATTGCAAATACATTAAGAAAGAAGAATATATTTAGACCCCTAATATTTGCTTTAACAATGCTCTATAATCTACCTTTTCTTTTGTACTACCAGGTGAAGGTAGTTCAAATATCAAAGGAATAGGTTTTACAGAGCGTATCCGAGCAAGCTCCAATCTAATTTGTTTACCAATGTCATCACTTAATAAAATTAAACCTACTTCATTTCTAGAATGTATTTGGTTTATTCGAGAAAGAGCATCTTTAGGTGTTTGAACATTAATTCCTTCGATTCCAGCCATTTGAAAACTTGTAATAAAGATACGATTTCCTATTGCTAAAACTTTCAACTTTAATATTGTGAGTAATTTTAATCCTTTAAATACTTTTTTCAGAAACTTGAAGAGATATATAGAAAAATTTATTTGTCTAAATTATTAGTAAATTTTTAATAAAATGAAGACAGAGACTAGCCCCAATGATGCTAACAAGATAAATGTTGCTTTCCATAATCCTGCATTGGCTTTTTCACTTATATCCCACATACCGCCACTTATTTGATTCTCATTGGATTCTCTTTTAAGATTTTCATAACTATAAAAATTAGTAAAATCAGCAGGAGGTGTCCAATTAAATTTCTGAATGTTTTTATCATTGAATATATTAGAATCGTATCTTTCCTTCGCTTTCTCATCTGATAGAATTTCATATGCCTTAACAATTTCCATAAATTTCTGTTTTGATTCTTCTGAATTTTTATTCTTATCAGGATGGTATCGCAAGGCGAGCTTGCGAAATGCTTTTCGTATCTGAATTTGATTAGAATCCTTTGTTATTCCTAATATTTTATAATAATCTGACACTTAATAGTATATTGGTAAAGCTAAAATAATAATTTTTTCTTAATATTACAATTTTTACAGTAGATCACATATATTAGTCACTATAACAAATAAATCATAATCTATTTATCTTCGTGAATGGATCTGTTATTATATGGAAAAATTCTTTGGAAAGAAGGTAACGGATAAATTTAATTTCGAAGAGAAAGATAAAATACCTTCTGAATTACCTCATCTTAACAATATTAATAATATTCAAAAATTTGATCTTTATAATAAGGGAATTAATCATATGGCTAATGAAAAACTCTCTGATGCTATTAGATGTTTCGAATTATCTTTAAGAATTGATCCACAATTTGTTAATGCATGGATAAAAAAAGGTTATGCTCATTTTCATCTTTCCGAATATAGTGTAGCTATTTCTTGCTATGATAATGCATTAGATTTAGATATAAACAATTTCGAGGCTTGGAACCTTAAAGGACTTGCATATTATCGAATGAATAACTTACTAAAAGCAATAGAGTGCTGTGAAAAGTCAATAGATATTAATCATAATAATGGAATGGCATGGTATAACCTGTCATGTTATCTCGTGCTTGATAGCAGAGTCGATGATGGCATGGAGGCACTTAAGAGAGCCATTGAAATTGATATTTCCTATGCTAAACGAGCTGTGCGAGATAAAGATTTTGAAAATGCAAAAGCAGAAGAAGGATTTAGAAGAATAATCGAGGTTGTTGTTTTAGAGGCAATAAGACATGGTTACGATTATCCAGGTAAAATTATTTGGATCACTGGTATGGATAAACCTGATGTTGACGATGCTTTGTTAAGACTGTCGATGAAAGGTTTAGTGGTTAGAAAGGAAAAGAAAAACTTTTTTAGTAAAGAAGAATATTTTGAACTATCTAAAGAAATAGCTTCAAAGGTAGGAACCCTTAAACGCTCAGGCTTCATGGGAAAATCTCGCGAAGTTTCACCTCCTGTTCAACAATTAAAAGATATTAGTGAAATCTTGGCTAAAATGAGAGATTCTGTCGAACAAGGTGATGTCCAAACAACTATGGCATATTTTGAAAAATTGATAAATCCTTCTTTTCATGGAAGTACAATGATCGAAAGATTCTTTAATGAACATAGAGATTTAAGACTTTATCAAAATCGTCTTAAAGATAAAGGTCAAGAATATTTAAATTCTCATAAATCTGACTTTATAAAGTTGATGATAGAAATTGACAGTAAAGTCAAGGGAACTCATTTCTCTAATAATATAATAGATAATTAAAATTACTGTTGATTATGTGGCTTTGCAGATTAAATGCATTAGTAATATATAATGTGCTTATAGTGATAATAGTATGCCAAAAATATTTGCTGATGTCAGCGAGAAAGAAATTAGTCGTTCAATTGCTGCAATGTTTATGGAAACTATAAATGAATATACAGACTCTGATGTTATTATTATTGGTGCTGGTCCTGCTGGCTTATCTGCAGGTAGGGAATTAGGTAAATTAGGAATTAAAACCTTAATTATAGAACAAAATAATTATATTGGCGGGGGTTATTGGGTAGGAGGTTATATGATGAACCCTGTAACTGTAAGATCGCCTGCACAAAAAATTTGGGATGAATTAGGGGTTCCCTATCGAGTTATAAGAGAAGGACTATATGCTACATGGGGTCCTCATGCTTGTTCAAAGTTAATAGCCGCAACATGTGATGCAGGGGTACGATTTTTACAATTAACTAAATTTGATGACTTGGTGATAAAAAATAAACGTGTCGCCGGTGTAGTTGTTAATTGGATGCCAGTTTCTGCATTACCAAGAAATATTACGTGTGTAGACCCAATTGCATTTGAAAGCAAGATTGTTATTGATGCATCAGGTCATGATTCTGTTGCCGTAAAGAGATTGATGGATAGAGGGTACGTAAAATGGAAAGGGATGGATCCTATGTGGGTTGAAGGAGGTGAAGATGCAGTAGTCAATCACACTGGTGAAGTATTTCCAGGTCTAATTGCAACAGGCATGTCAGTAACCGAAACCCATGGACTTCCGCGAATGGGTCCTACATTTGGTTCAATGTTATTATCTGGTAAAAAGGCTGCTGAAATTGCTGCTCGCAAGTTAAAAGAAGTACCACAAATTCCAAATTGAAAAAACTAGAGTAAATTCTTCTTTCTCTTGATCTCCAATTTTTCCAACAATTTTTTTATTCACTATGTTATTTTGCAAATACCTTAAATTCTATAATGAATCCTCTTGGAAAGAAGTAAACATTGAAAAGATTATAGCTTGTCTAAAAAAAGTATTGCCCAATAATGTAATAGAAAAAGAGAAAAAATTTCCATTATATTTAAATTCAATAGATAAAGAAAAAAATTTTTCATTTTACGAGCAAGCGGTTGTTCAAGACTTGAAACAACCATTATACATTTATGATTTGAATTATTATCCTTCCTCGTCTAAAGAAAAAAATGTCATTACACTCAACAAAAAAATTGATTGTGTTGATCTATTATTATATGATGGATTTGTAATACAAAATTTAGTTCAGAAATTAATAATAAAACCTGAGCAGGAATTAACATTAGCAAAAGTCCATATTATAATCACTGATAAATTATTATGCACATTTGATGAGTCGGATTGGAGATATCATGCCAGGTCACTCATTTGTGGAAACCCAACTTTGATTTCTTCTTCAGGAATTGTAGAAGGACCGGCTAAACCTCGCGATTATTATTATAAATTATATTTTTTTAAAGAGACACGTGATACTATGGATGAACTTACAAAAGAATACAGTGGACAATTTATAACTTATAATGATCCTCGAATCAATGAGATTATTGAAGGTTTAGTTCTTCAATCACTTTTTTATTTTATCAATTCAGGAGAGCCTTTTTGCCTAGACAGAAATTGTAGATTTTTTAATGCACACTTTCAAGATGAGGCTATTAGAATAAATATAAAAACTAAAAAGATATGCCAAAGACATACAATTCTTCTCACTAAATATAATCAAAGTCTTTTTATCAATAATAACACCTCTAAAAGGGTAAAAGAATAGAAACAATATAGCGAACCAATTATTAATTGGTCTTTATTTTTATTTATAACATACAGAATGCAAGTCCGTGATGATGAGACGAATGAGAATGCTTATGACACCATAGATTCTTCCAATAATCAAAAATCAAAAACTTTTGATATTATTATAATTGGTTCTGGTCCTGCTGGCTATACCGCAGCAATCTATACCTCCCGTGCTAAGCTAAAGACTTTAATAATATCTGGAAGTTTACCTGGCGGACAATTAATGACGACTAGTGAAGTTGAAAACTATCCTGGCTTTCCTAATGGAATTTTTGGGCCTGAATTGATGATGAACATGAGACAACAAGCAGAAAGATTTGGTTCTATTATTGTTGATGATGAAGTAATAGAAGTTAATTTTAAACAAAAACCTTTTTTTGTAAGAACCTATTCCGAGAAATATTTATCCAAAGCAATCTTAGTATGTACAGGAGCTACTCCCCGAAAATTAGGGATAATGGGAGAGGACGAATATGGGGGAAGAGGTGTTTCCTATTGTGCTACTTGTGACGGTCCTTTCTTTAAGGGAGAAGATATTGCTGTTGTTGGAGGTGGAGATACTGCCCTTGAAGAAGCTACATTTCTAACAAAATTTGGAAAATCTGTAAAATTAATCCATAGACGTAATTCACTTAAAGCCAGCAAAATATTACAAGAAAAATCATTTGAGAATCCCAAAATCCAATTTATGTGGGATAGTACAATTACTAAAATAGGGGGCAATAAAAAAATTTCCACAATATCAATAAAAAATGTAAATACTGAAGAAGAACGGGAATTAAATGTTGGAGGTTTATTTATAGCGATTGGACATGAGCCCAATACCAAAATATTTAAAAATCAACTTGAAATGGATAACCATGGTTATATCGTTTTAAAAGAAAATTCAAGAACTAGCGTTGAAGGGGTATTTGCAGCAGGAGATGTACATGATTTTCGTTATAGGCAAGCTGTTACTGCGGCTGGATATGGTTGTATGGCTGCTCTTGATGTTGAAAAATGGCTAACAGAAAAGGAAAATGATAACAACCTATCATAATTTAGTATTAATAAATTTAAAAAATTAATCCCTGTTTAATTATATTTGAATTAGTGATATACAAATCCAACAATAATTAAATAGAAATTTGCATCCATCGAGAATGAATGATTTTTTTATCTCATTACTATTTTATTTAAAATTTGTGTTAATTGTTAAAAGAGAATAGCTCTATGTCTAGTAAAATAACTTTGAAAGAAACTTTGCATTATGCAGAACGTCATCGTATTCTTCAGCGCTAAAAATATTTTGTTCTTTATATAGACTCTTGAATTTTCTTCCATCATCAGCAAAAATGCCTACTATTATTCCATTTTTAATTTTATTTCTAGTTTCTAGCATTGCTGACATTACGGACCCAGAGGATGGTCCAACTAAAATATTCTCTTTGTTAGCAAGTTCTTTTACCATTGTAAAAGAGTCTTTATTAGTTGCAGTAAACCATTCATCCACAACACTCTCTCGTCTTTTAAAAAGATCAGGCATAGAAGACTCTTCAAAGTTTCTTAATCCTTGCAGTAAATGATTTTTTTGTGCTTGAATTGCAACAACTTTAATATTAGAATTTTTTTCTTTCAAATAAACTCCAGTACCTGTTATAGTTCCGCCCGTTCCACAACCTGTGAGAAAGTGAGTAATCTTGCCATTAGTTTGATACCATAGTTCAGGACCAGTAGTATCATAATGAGCCATAAAATTAGCATCATTTTCATATTGATTTGGCATATAATAAATGTCTGGCCTTGGAGTAGCTATTGCCGTTGCAAGTGCAATACTCTGATCCGTTCCTGCTCCCACTCTGGGACATAAATCGTCTGAGGTTTCATGTATTATAGCTCCTAATTTTTTAAGTATTGATTTTGTTTCAGAACTTACTTTTTCTGGAATAACTATTTCAACCTTGTAGCCCAAAGATGATGAAATACCTGTTAATGCTATTCCTGTATTTCCTGAAGTGGGTTCAATAATTATACTTTTATCTTTCTTGATTTTTCCTTTTGATTCTGCATCTTTGATCATCCAAAATGCAGCTCTATCCTTGACAGAGCCAAAAGGATTATGCCATTCTAATTTAGCAAAAAGTTTTATGCTATCTGTTGAAAAAGAGGACAATTCTATTAGAGGCGTATTTCCTATTTTTTCTATTACTTGATTTCTTGTTATTGTTTGAGTCATTTTATTTTGCCTTTTTTATTACAAATTCTAAATCTGATTGCTTTTTATTTATAGATATTAACTCATGTCCATTTCGGTTTACCCATCTAGAAATATCTTCTTCGGATTGTGGATCATCAGCAACAACCTTTAATCTTTCACCTATAGTCATTTTTTCCATTTCTATCTTTGTTCTAAAAACAGGTTCAGGACAGTAAAGTCCTCTTACATCAACAACTTTTTTAAAATTATTAATATTATTATTATTATTAGTATTGTCCATTATGTTCCAATATAAAAAGAAGCTCTGGCAATATAAAATGGTTATGACCTTCTTATATAGTTAATTCATCGGAAAATATCTTTATTCTCTTTTCTTATGATTTTTGTAATTGAACTGTTACTTTTAGAGTAACTAACATTTCTAACTATTGCTATTGGTATACCTTCTGTCTTGCCCATGACTAACTCTGCTGCTCCTGCTATTTCATCAACAATAGCTATTTCTGTAACTTTCATAATCTTACCAAACATATCTGGTTTTCCTTTATAATTTTTTAAAGCATTAATCCCTGCAATACCTATTGCAATATTCGTCTGTCCCATTCTAAATGGACGACCGAATGTATCGGTTATTAAGACAGCGACTTTTTTTTTTGTTTTTTCATATATTTCTTTTCTTATTGTCTGAGCAGATTTATCAGGGTCCATTGGAAGTAGAAGTACCAAATTTTTACTTTTGCCTACGTTACTTTGATCTATACCGGAATTTGCACAAATAAAACCATGTCTTGTTTCTGTAATGATAGTATTATTAAATACTCGAACAATTTTTCTAGATTCCTGAAGTATTAATTCTACAATTCGAGGGTCCTTATTGATTTTTCTGCCTAATTCTATCGACCGAGAGGAAGGAAGAATGTTCTTTAGATAGACAGAGCGTCCTTCATTTTTTGAAATAATTTTTTGAGCTATGACTATTATATCTCTATTTTTTATAATTTGATTATTATTTTTTATTGATTCTAAAAGAGTCTTTAATAATTTTACTTTTGGATTTATATTTATAGTAATGTTTATTGGAATTATTTCGATTTTTTTAAGCATTAGAGTTTATTTTTTTTAGATTAGTATTTAAAATCCATTTACCAAATCTTTTTTCCAATAAATGCTTTAGTAGTGATAAGTTCCTTAATTCTACTACATCGTCTGCTTTATTTTTGACTAATTCAACAGGACAAAAACCGACAGTGTAACCTGCTATGTCTAATAGTTTTAGGTCATTAGCTCCATCAACAACTACCACAATCTCTTCTTTTTTCAGACCCCATTGTTTTATTATTGGTCTAACAACAACGGATTTATCTGAAGTTACTTTTAAGTCTAGATCATCTAATAATCCATTTTTAAAAATTAACACATTTGAAAAAATTAAATCCAATCCCAATTCTTTCTTCAATCTTTCTGTAATAAGTGTAAATCCACCCGAAACAGCAATCATTTTCCATCCCGCATCTTTTAGGGCTAAACAAAGATCTTTTGCTCCGGGCATAATTTCTAAATTTTCTGCTATTAGTTTGGCGTCATCAAATTTTATACCTTTTAAGGCATTGACTCTTTTTCTAAGACCTTCTTCCCAATCTATGTCTCCCCTAATGCCTTGTTTTGTAATATCCCAAATTTCTTTTTCTTTAGAAGGTCCCAAAACTTGAGCCAAAATGGGTAAATATTCTGCGTTAAGTAATACTCCTTCCACATCAAATATTATTAACATAGATCTTTGCTTAAGCGACTATTTAACCGTATATTAAGCTTGTCTGAAAAATAATGAGATACTTGAAACTATTGAAACCTTAATCTAACTAAAAAATACTTATTAAAATTTTCCAACTATATAATTAATAATACGTAATGTGACTTTTACTTAATCATACAATGGAAAATCTTCAAATGATTTTTTATTTGCTAATTATTTCTATTACCGCAGGAGTTTTTTCAACGTGGGTTTATCTTTTATTCTTTATGATGAAATCGCTTGCACAATCACCAAGATTAGAGAGAATTAATAATTATAAAAACCAATTTCCAAGAGTGAGTATAATAGTTCCAGCTAGAAACGAGGAAAAATATATTCGTAAATGTGTAGATAGCTTATTAAAACAAGACTATCCAGACTTTGAAATAATTTTAGTTAATGATGAATCCTCTGACAAAACTTTGGAGATTATGGAGCAATATAAAAAATCAAATTATAGGATCAAAGTCGTCAATGTTAATCACCCAGGTGACGATTGGATTGGGAAAAATTGGGCATGTTATCAAGGTTATCTACAATCAAATGGTAAATTATTGTTGTTTACCGATGCTGATTCTTACCATTCGGAAAATACAATGTACTTAGCTGTACAAAACATTAACCATTATAGCTTAGATGCAATAACAGTTATGCCTAGGTTACTATGCAATGATTTTTTTACGCACGTCACTCTTCCTCTATTAACTACTTTCCTGCATACCAAATTTTCCCCATTAAAGGTAAATGATGCAAAATCAAAGCTTGGATATTTCTTCGGAAGTTATTTTATTATTAAGAGGGAAACTTACGAAGAAGTTGGTTCTCATGCAGCAGTTAAACATGAAATTATTGAAGATGGTGCATTAGGAAAAAAGGTAAAAGAGGAGAATTTTAGAATAAAGATGGTTAGAGGTGAAAGTTATGTCCAAGCAATTTGGGCCCGAAACTCCTCTGAATTATTTAATGCGATAGATAGATTGGTTATAACTATCTTCAAAGAAAACAGGGTAAAATCAACTCTTTTGAGTATTGGATTATTCTTTTTATTGATATTCCCGTTTGTAATGTTTTTTATGTTATTAGTTTTACCTGTAATTGTTCCCAGTGGATTTTATTTTGTAGTCTTACTCTTTACAGGTATTACTTTGTTTATTTTAATATTAACAAATTTTATCCAGCTTAGTAGTACATTATTGTCAAACAGGATTTATTCTATAGGTGGTATAATAGGTGCAACAATTATAGTTTCGAGATTTTTCTTGAGATTACTCATATCAAATAGAAAAAGTATTGTAAAGTGGAGAGATAGATTTTACAAAATTCCATCAAATCAATCTGCCCCACTATGATAGTCGGCTAATGTGAAAAAGATTATTTTCCTTTTTTTCTGATACAAATTTATTTATAAAAATTTTATTTTCTATTTTGGATGCTAAAATGTATCTCTTATAAACATGTATTGATTTTTTGATACCAATCCTTTTAGTTGCTAACACTAAATCAGGATTAAATCCTTCTACAATATACAAGTCATTATTTCTATTTGTTAAATCTAGATTATTATATTGTTTATCTATGCAGAATGCTTGGGTAATTTTTCCCGGTCCATTTGTTAATCCTCTTATATCATTCAAATTTCGATTATCTTTCATATATTGTATTCCTTCTTTTGGTTCTACTCCTCTTATTAATACAGCACCTGCAATCTGATTTTTAGATTTTGCAGTGACATTGAAACAATAATGATTTCCATAGGTAAAATAAATATAGCTTCTTCCTACTGGACCAAACATTCCAATATTTCTTTTGGTCATCCCTCTGTAGGCGTGACTTGCTTCATCCCTTTTGTAACCATAAGCCTCAGTTTCTACAATAATGCCGGATAACGTAATTTTCCTACTATTATTTCTTGTTATCTTTACCAATTTTTTACCTATAAGTTTTTTGGCTACTAAATTTGTATCCTGTAAAAAAAATTCATGATTTAAAATTTTCGGATGCAATAAATTTATTGTTGTAAAGAAAATTATTAATAGATTAGGAATAAAGTAATGGGTGATTGATTTAAATAGTCTTGGGTAGTACTAATTTTGTTTGCAAAAAAATCTTGGGATTAATTATGAACTCAAATTGCCTTTAATACTAATTCATACCCCATTTGGACTACGGTTTTTTGATACGGTAGCAAATTCTAGACTAGGTAAGATTTATGCTTCATTAAATATTTATTTAATGCCTTTAATAACCGCATTAGCTGTTTTTTTAATTATGGGTTCTCTTCTTGTCTTATTTTCAAATGATTCTGCAAGAGAAGGTATTCGCGAAATTGGACCACAAGGCAATTTATTGATTCCAGGCTTGAATCCCATTTTACCCTGGACATACGGCTGGATTGGATTAGTTATTACTATTATAATTCATGAAGCAGGCCATGGCATTGTTGCCAGAGTTTATAATACCAAGGTCGAGTCTACCGGGATAGTATTATTTTTAGGGATACCTATAGGTGCATTTGTAAATATCCAACAAGACGAATTAAATAAAACTACCTTTAAACAAAAAAGTGCCATCCTTACTGCAGGACCGTTGAACAACATGGTCTTGGCAGGTATTTCTCTTGGATTACTTTTTCTTTTGATATCATCGCTCACTCCTATTTCTCATATTAAAGGTAACGAAAGTGGTATTACTGTTTTGACTATTGGAGAGAATTCATTAGCGAAATCGATCGGTCTTTCAAAAAATTCTCTTATTACTCATATTAATGCTGAACCTATAGAAGATGTACAGGAACTTAGGACAATATTAAGAGAGAATTTAGGTACAACAATTCAAATTAGATGGACAACAGAAGACGATAGGGAACAAATAAAGTCTGTTAAACTTCCACCATCTCTTCCAGAAACTAAAGGTGTGTTAGGCGTAACTCTTACAGATGCATTTTTTGATCCCGCTTTGGTACTGGATAATTACAAAAATCTTTTTTTGACTAATCCATTAGCAATCCTTATGCCTCCAACCTTGCAGCAAAATCTTGTTCCTTACTCAGAAAGTATGTCTTCTTATTATTCTTCAAGTATATTTGGCCCTGCATTCCCATTTATTGCAAACTTACTTTTTTGGATTTGGTTTATCAACTTTAATGTAGGTATATTCAATGCACTTCCGATAACTATGTTAGATGGTGGTCAGTGGTATGGTACTTTACTTGAAAACAAAGTGAAAACAAATGGCAAAATAAAACCCTTTACCATTTTAAGTATCGTTTTTGTTATTATTGTGATATTATCTTTTTCTCTACCATGGGTTTTAAGATGAAAGAGAATAGCACATTATTTTCACTTATACCATCCTGAAATAAGTAGTATATGACTAAAACTATATTAATGGAGATATAACTAATAAATATGATTCAATTATAGTTTATTGATATGTTATTTTAAAATAAATATATAATTGATGTTACAATAAAAAAAAATTTGATAAATATGAAAAAAAATAATGGAAATGGTAGTGATAAAAACAATTATAATAAATCCTTCAATAGGGAAACTAAAAGTGAACTACTAGATAAAAATAATAAGAATAATAAATACGTAAAAGATGAAGAAGCAATAATAAACACAATTTTCGAATGCATCCCCAAAGAGTCACAAATTACTATTGCTAGATTTGAAGGACCAAATATTGCATTATATACAAAAAATCCCAGGTTTTCGCTTACAGAATTAACATATTATCTATCGTCTTTGTCCAAAAACTTGAAGAAAAGATTCGTAGTAAGAACTGATCAATCAATCAGACTTCAAGAAGATGAAACAAGGTCTATTGTCTCTAGAATTTTACCTAAAGATGTAATTGTCTCTGCTTTATTTTGTGATGAGGCAACAGGCGAAGTTGTATTAGAGGTTAATAAACCTGAATCAGTTATCTCTGAAACTATCATTAGTATAGCTGAAGCCACAGGTTGGATAGCACATTTAAGACGTTCCCCTCACATCCCGTCAATGAGTATAAAAAATATACATACAATTTTAAAAAGCTCTTCAAAAGAGCGTAGTAACTTTCTTAGGGAATTAGGCAAAAGAGTTTTCCGTGATCCATTAATTAAGAAAGAAGATGAAATCCCAGAAAAGGAAGATTTGTCAGAAAGAGTATCTGTTAATGAAAAACAACATAAAAATTGGAATAATAAGGAAGTTTATATTTTCTGTCTTGGTGGAGTAAAGCAAGTAGGAAGATCTTGTTTTATTGTAATGACTTCAGAGAGTAAAATAATGTTAGATTGTGGAATTAACCCTGGTGAGAATAACGCTATTGATGCCTATCCCAGGATAGATTGGTTTGATTTTAAATTAGAGGATTTAGATGCGATAATAATTAGTCATGCTCATATAGACCATCAAGGATTTTTGCCAACATTATTCAAATATGGATATGACGGACCAGTTTATTGTACTGAACCAACATTACCTTTAATGAATTTACTACAATTAGATTCAGTAAAAATATCCCAAAATAATGGTGTTTATTGTCCATATGAAATTCGAGATATAAATGAGATAATCAAACATTGTATAACACTACCTTACGGAAAACCCACCGACATTTCCCCAGATACTACAATTACATTGAACAATGCTGGACACATAATGGGAAGTGCAACAGTCCATCTTAATATTTCAGGAGCACATAATATTCTCTATTCTGGAGATTATAAATATGCTAAAACTCAGCTATTGGATAGTGCGGTTTCAAATTATCCAAGGGTAGAAACATTGATTACTGAAAGTACATACGGGGCATCTAGTGATCTAATGCCTGATCAGAGAGTTGTCTATAATAGTTTCACTGAAAACATTAATAAAACATTGACCAATGGTGGCAAAGTCCTAATTCCAGTTCCTGCAGTAGGACGTGCACAAGAGATAATGCTAGTTCTAGATAAAGAGATGAAAGAAGGTAAACTGATTGAAGCACCTATTTATATTGAAGGAATGATTTCGGAAGCAAGTGCTATCCATATGTCATACGCTCATTATCTTGGCCAAGAGGTAAGGAGATCAGTTTCCCACGGGATTAACCCATTCCAATCAGAATATTTTACCGTAGTTAATGGGTGGGGAAAAAGGGATGAAGTATTAAAAGATCAAAATCCAGCGATTATAATGGCTACCTCAGGTATGTTAGAAGGAGGTCCATCGGTGGAATATTTTAAAGAAATTGCAACAAAAGAAAATAATCAAATGATTTTTGTATCATACCAAATCAATGGAACTTTAGGGAGACGTGTTCTTGATGGAAATACAAATGAAGTTAGCATGCTGGAGAAAAATGGCAAAGTCAAAGTTATTCCATTAAAATGTAAAACTCAAAAAATTGATGGATTTAGTGGCCATAGTGATTTTAACCAAATATTGAATTTTGTTTCGAGAATAAAACCGAAGCGAGTATTAGTGAATCATGGAGAACGTACAAAATCCGAAAATACTGCAAGTACAATTTATAATAAATTAGGTATAAGGTCCTCAGTTCCAGATAATAGAGAAATTCTAAAATTAAGGTAATTATGCTTCTTTTTTTTTATTTTTTTCATCAATTTGGGAAAAACAATAGACTTTTTAGGGAAGTATGTTTCTACATATTTCTGGGCTGGATTATGGCTATAAAATACAAATGTTTAGAATGCAATATTGTTCTTTCTGGTGAAGGGGCTTCGCGTCATTATCTTGCTAATCCAACACATAAATTGGAAAAATTACCTCCGCCTCTGAAACCAATGAAGAATAATAAAGAAGATAATTGAAATGTGTTCGCTATTAACTGTACGAAATTAATGGTTAGATGTAACGATGAATATGTTATCTTAAAATGTCTTTTTATAAACATGGACAAAGATTCAAAGTATTGTCAACTCAGCCAGACTTCGTTGTTTCGTCATTGAACAATAATGAAATAGTTTAAAGTCTCCCCTATAAGGCTATTATTTTTTAAATTGTTTCTAGCAAAGTTCCTGATGTTTCCAATATTTCTTTGAACATTTACGAGACAATATAATAATGATTCAGTCCACATAAGATTAATGTGGCTCATCTATTATTTTAGATTCAGAATTGTAATAGGAGTACATTAACTGATTTGCCAAAAAAAGTAAAACATTTTTCTGATTTACTGATACCTAAATATATTTAAGAGTAAACTATTGTACTAATATGAAGAAAAATTTAAAGAAATCATTATTTATTACGTTTAACTTGTTTATTAAATAGTTGTATCAATTCTCTTGTATTTGTGGAATCTTCTGGCTTTTTATCAAATCGTATTCTTCCAGAATATTTGGGAAACCTTAAAGCTACTCCAAAATTTTCCTTTATAAAACCATAAGCTGCAGTATGTAAGGGACTAAGTGTAATTTCTGAGGCTATGATTTCTAGAACTAGTTTAGGTGTAAACCATATATCCATTTTTAAATTAGTATTTACATTATAATGCTTTTTATCAACAACATAATTTTTTAGTTCATGATAAATAAGTTCTAAATCACGGTCAGAAAATCCAGTTCCTACTTTACAAATACTTTGAAAGGTATCAGAATTTTTGTCATATGCAGCTAATAAAAGAGCTCCATAGTAACCTGTACGCTTTCCTTTACCTAGTAATGCTCCAATTACTGTAAGATCAAAACTATCCACGATTGT
>Ga0126311_10000235_pt1 | contig 27160 bp, 23 predicted proteins | sample Plot61_FD_92539 | JGI IMG/M metagenome (GOLD analysis project Ga0126311, IMG submission 92539) | Serpentine soil microbial communities from UC McLaughlin Reserve, CA, USA - Plot61 | ecosystem: Environmental > Terrestrial > Soil > Grasslands | place: USA: UC McLaughlin Reserve, Lake County... | reverse complement strand
TTCGTGTTGCACCTCGGCGATTTCGTCTACGAAGTAGTGTGGTATCCGGAAGATCGGCCGCAGGGATACTACGCGCGCCGTCTGCGCGACATTGTGCGTTACCCACACGGCGAAAAGATCCGAGACTTTCACGTGCCCACCAACGTCGACGACTACCGTGCGTTGTACCGCGGCTATCTCCTCGATCCTGATTTGCAGGATGCGCGTGCGCGTTGGCCCTTCGTCTGCATGTGGGACAATCACGAGTTTTCCTGGAAAGGTTGGCAAAGCCAGCAGGAATTTAGCGGGGTGCGACCGGCGCAAACGCGCAAGGTTGCTGCGAACCATGCCTGGTTTGAATATCAGCCGGCACGGGTAGTTAAGAACAACCCTGAGATCGATGCTTACAACGCGCCCGCTGTTCGCGACACTCCGATTCGCGAATTCGACGATCATGGATTGGGACTCGAGCCGGGAAACCTCGCTGCGATTAACAGTCTCAAGATTTATCGCACGTTGCGTTGGGGCGGTAACGTCGAATTGATTCTCACCGATAATCGTTCATATCGATCTGAACCCGCGATGCACCGCCCGGATGCCACCAAGTTTCAGCCGCAACAGTTTCCGTTCGTGTTTTCGGATAATGTGGTTGACGTTTTTGATGGAGGCCGCGAGTTCAATTACAGACGTCCGCCTGACGAGATCGACTTCAATGGAGCGAAAGTTCCAAATCCTCGTAGACAGTCAGCGCCGCAGTCGATGCTTGGGGTTGCGCAGACAGCCTGGTTCGTCGACAAGTTGCTTGCTTCATCGGTGCCCTGGAAAGTGTGGGGGAATTCAGTCGGGATGCTCGAGTGGCGTATCGATTTCCAGAACCTGCCTGAAGGTGTCGGGCCGAAGTGGCCTGACTCTGGTTACGCGACCTTCATCGATGACGACTGGTCTGCGTATCGTCACGAGCGCTCAGAGCTCCTGAACTTCATCCGCGCTAACCAAATCAATGGCGTAGTTGCGGTTTGCGGTGACCGGCACGCTTTCGAAGCCGGGCTCGTCTCTCCGTCATTAGAGCCTAAGACTTTCAAACCGGTGATGGCAGAGTTTGTCACCGGTTCGATTTCGGCGCCGGGTTTGTTCGAAGCAGCGGAATACGCGGTTCGTAAAGATCATCCACTGCGAGCGATCTATCTTCACCAGTCAGCAGAAGGCGCAGTTCAGCCGGCCGTAAACTTTTCAATGATGCACGGCGTACGCGCCAGTCTCGCGCTTACGCGAACTGGCGATGTACGCGAGGCACTGGCTGAGCGTAATCCGCAACTCGCACCACATCTTTCGTTCGTGGATCTGGGTGGTCACGGCTATTCACTCGTACGCGCAAGCAGTGATGAGTTCAAAGTGGAGTTTGTCTGCATCGTGCGACCGCTCGAGCGTAGCGACCGCGCTGACGGCGGACCTTTGGCATACCGCATTACGCATCGTGTGAAACGATGGACACACGAAGTCGCGCCACAGATCGAACGTACGAAAGTTGAAGGAACGTTACCACTCGTTTTGTAACTAACCGTGAGGACGTTGTCTATGTTTACTTATGCGAAGTTTGTTCGGGTTACTGTCTTAACCTCTTTACTGTTCCTGCCCGCACACCTTCTGGCCCAGACTGCAACGAGCCCGCAAAGTGTACCCATCAGTGAGTATCAGACCTATGCTGTTTTATGGACGCAGTCATCCGCGGAGTATCGAGCGCTTGCGCTTCAGGCATTTAACTTCGCCAGGCTGCGCGTGGATCAGGATCTGGCCCAACACCGGTCTCGTCGCCGTATGAAGCCGCCGGCGATCATCGTGGACACTGATGAAACTGTGTTGGATAACAGCCGTTTCCAGGCTGAACTGATTTTGCGAAACGTCGCTTACACGTCTCAGGCATGGCATGAGTGGTGTAATCGCGCTGAAGCGGGCGCAGTGCCGGGTGCGGTCGAGTTTCTTAATTACTCGTTTCGTCGTGGAGTGCATGTTTTCTACATCACCAATCGCCGCCAAACGGAGAAGGCTGGAACTGTAGCAAACCTAAAGAAGCTCGGTTTTCCTGACGTGAGTGAAGAGACGGTCATGATTCGCGAGCAGGGCGGAACGTCCAGCAAGGAAACTCGACGGCAGAGCGTGCGCTCACGTTATCGCGTTGTACTGTTGGTGGGCGACAACCTGAACGATTTCAACGATGACTTCTCCGGTAAGTCGATTGCGGATCGCAAGGCCCAGGTCGATCGCGAACAATCTGACTTTGGTACTCAGTTCATCGTCGTGCCAAATCCGATGTACGGCGACTGGGAGGATACAATTTACGGAAACGCATCGAACGAAACCGAAAGACGCGAGCGTCGCCGAGCCGCTTTGCGGGGAATCACCGTTCAGCCTGGACCATGATCATTCACTGCGCAGCGTCCGAATCGGATCGATTCTTGTTGCCCGTCGCGCGGGGATGAAAGAGGCAAGGAGCGCGATAGAGACGACCAGCGCCGCCATGAGGAAGTAGATCAACGGATCAGTCGAGCTTACGGCAAACAGAAGAGATTGCATCAATTGATTTAACGCCAGGGATGCGGAAAATCCGATGACGAGTCCGGCACAGACGAGGATCGCGCCTTCACCGAGAATCAACTTCATCACCGCGCTCTTCTGCGCACCCAAAGCGACCCTGATTCCGATTTCTCTGTTTCGCTGGACCACCGCGAAATTCATAGTGGCATAGATTCCCGCCGCCGCTAACAAAGCCGCCAAAAATCCAAACGCTGAAAAAAGCCACAAATTGAAGCGTCGCGGTGCGACCGCGTCAGAGACGAAGTGATCAAATGGTCTCACATTGAAAACTACACCACGCGAGTCGAGTGCCTGAAGTCTTTGTTGGACGGGAACTATCAAAGACGAAGGATCCGCATTCGTCTTGATGACGAAGTTCATGATCGGAAACGTCGAAGACTGCTGATAAGACACGTAAAGCGCAGGTTCTGCATCGAGCTCGAGACTTCTATGCTTGATACTGGCGATTACGCCTATAATTTCACCTTTGACGAACTTGTTATCCCCGTCGAGTCGAACACCAACAGGCTCTCTGCCCGCGAGGTATGTGCGAGCGAACACCTCATTTACGACGAACACCTGGGGCGTGCCTTGCCGCTCGCGCTCGTCGAACAAACGGCCCTTCTTCAACTGCACTCCAACCGTTTCAAAGAACGATGGTGACACCACGCGGTAATCGGCAACTCGTTCATCGGCCTTCGTAACATTCGCGTCGCCTGCGATCCAAAACGACTGCTTCATCGTGCGGCCGCCAAGTGGCAGGTGTGATATCGCTCCGACCGCAGTCACACCGGGTAACGTGCTCAACGTTTCCATCGCGTCGTGGAAAAGTTGCGTGCGTTTCGGGCCATTCGGATAGTCAGCAAAACTCAACGACAGTCCAGCCGTCAAAAGGTGGTCGCTCTTGATTCCCGAATCCACGGCTTGTAAACGCCAGAAACTCTTTACAACCAGACCCGCTCCGGTCAAAAGGAGCAGCGCCAAGGCAATCTGTCCCACTACGAGTGTCCGGCGAATTCTGTTTGAACGTCGAGGAGTTGTGCCGAGACTGTTGGAGTTTTTAAGCGCATCGTTGAGTTCCAACTGTGACGCCTGAAATGCCGGAAATAGACCAAATAAAATCGTGCTTAGACATGAGATTGCCAAAGCGAAAAAGTAAGCGGGTACGCTCAGCGCCGATTCTGCAAGGCGAGGTATCGAATCAGGGCCGAGTGTACGCACGACGGAAAGACACGCTGCGGCGACAAACACGCCGAGAGTACCGCCCAACACGGAGAGCAACATGTTTTCGATCAGGAACTGCCGCACGATACGGGAGCGTCCGGCGCCGAGTGCGAGTCGCACCGCCAATTCTCGGCGTCTCGTGTGAATGCGTCCGAGCTGTAGATTCGCGACATTTGCACACGCAATGACCAGCACGATCGCAACGGCGCCAAACAACAGCAGCAATGCTGCGCGTGAGTTACCGAAGAGATAATCACGCAATGACTGAACCTGAACCTGCCATCCTTTATTAGTATCGGGATAAAGTTCTGCCTGTCGCTGCGTTAGCGTGTCGAGCTCCGCTTGAGCTTGTTCGACACTGACCCCGGGCTTGAGTCTTCCGATCGTGCGCCAGTTATGTGAGCCGCCGCGCTCGTCGGAGTTTTCGCGTGTGATGTCGGTTACGGTGAAGACGTCGACGCGGGCCGGGAAATTAGTTTCAGCGGGCAGGACACCGATTACGACATTAATATCCTCCCCGGATCTTAAGCCGAATGTAATCTTCCTGCCGATCACATTCGGGTCGCCGCCGAATTGCCGCAGCCATAATGCGTGACTAATGATGACAGTGGTCTCAGGTTCGTTAACGTCTGCGAAGTCTCGTCCGAGTTCAGGTCGCACGCCGAGAGTGCGAAAGAAATTAGGTGTGACATAAATTCCTTCGACGCGTTCGAGAGACGCGGCGCCATAAAGATTGACGGGCAGCGTTCCCCACGCAGCGATACGCTCGAAGGTATGACTTTGCTCACGAAAGTCGAGAATGTCGGCGGGATTCAGAAAGGCCCCACTGACGCCGAGTGCCGAATTTCGATTGGCCAACCAGACAACTCGTTCGGCATCAGCGTACGGGAGGGGTCGAATCAGCACGGTCAGTACAATGCTGAAGATGGCAGTGTTGGCGCCAATACCGAGCGCAAGCATGAGTGTTGCGATGAAGACGAAACTCCGACTTCTTGAGAGTGTGCGACACGCATAGCGAAGATCTTGCGGGATGATGTTCATGGCTATTGTTTGTCCAGCACGAGAATTTCCGGCCAGCTTCCGAATAGGCTTACTGGTGTTCGCTGCAGCAGTTTGAAACCGTTTCGTTCGATAGCGGCTTGATGCTCGTCAGCAGCATCCAGCAGTAGAACGATCCGCGCTTCAGCCGCTGATACTCGTTTGAGCTCTTCGAAAAACGAATGCTGCGCGCTGCCGCGAACTCCAACGGTGCGTCCCCATGGTGGGTTGCTGATGATCCGGTCGATCTCTCCGTTGGAGAATGGAAGTTGACCAGCATCACCGGTGATAAATTGAATGTCTTTGCTTGCGGTCTCGGCAATGCTGATCGCTTTATGAATCGATTCACTGTCGATGTCGACTCCCGACGCGCGAAGCCGTGGTTCCAGCGTTAGGGCCTCAATGAGAATGGTGCCAACGCCGCAGAATGGGTCCAGGAGCTTCTGATTTTCAGCCAGGTTAGAGAGCATTGCCATCGCAAATGCCAACGGCGGATGAAGAGTGCCGGTCCGTGATTCGATCTTGTACGTTCTTCGATGAAGCGGCGCGCTGGTCAGGCGCGCGCCGATTATAGCTTCCTGATCGCTTAAATGGATCCGAAAAGATAAATCAAGATTGGATTGACGTTCTCGTTGCGGCGTATAGCTCCAGCGTGTTTGATGTCGAATGACCTCAGCGACTGTATCTTCGATCTCAAAACGGTTGTAATTCCGCCTGCCGAGAAAACTCGCGACAACGTCAAAGTTTGGTTTATCGAAAATTTTCCGGATGTGGTTTAGGGGTGCGATCGTCTCGGCAAAATTGATGCGGTTCGAGCGTGTTGCAAGAGCACTGAGCGCTGCTCGCGTGTGGTCCACTTCGCTTACGATGCCGCAGGTCAGGAAGACGTCGTCGATGCTACCTAAGTCCAGCAGTCCTGGTATCAAAGCGTCAAGCTGAAACCTGATCTCACGATGCCGAATCTCAGTGATCGTAGCGCTACAGCGCTGCTCGATTTCGGAAGCCGCAATCGATTCGATACCTCGAATCGTCCGCGCAAAGAAGGAGATCGGTTCAGGAGACATGCTTGGCTCAGTTTAAAAACACCTTTGTCTTCAAAAGTCAAAGACTTTTGTTGGATACAATCAGTACCACCTGCGATAGCGGATGGGTAGTTGATCGGTACGCGAAAGCCTGTTGATTTTGGATCCTACTGGTTTACCCACCCGCTATCGCAGGTGGTACTGACTCTATCCAACATTGATTCTGACTTTTGTGCAAAGCCGCACCTCACAGTGATCCATTTCCACTCCGGAATACGCGTTACTCGATGGAGTGCGAATGCCCCCTCGTGCGTCCCTCATATTCGCTGCCGCTGGAGGTGCTTATGGTCCGACCGAATAATCCCGCCGTTTACGTAACCCTGCTTATTACCGTTATGACGATGCGCGTCTTTGCGCAGTCGTCGACTGTCGCGAACCTGGAAAACTCCGGCGCCGTGACAGCTGCAAAGCTTGTTGCGGACGGGTTGCGCATTGAAGAACCCGCTACCGCAGATTCCCGCCGCAAGGCAATCGAAAAATATCAACAGGCAATCCCACTCTGGCAGGCAGCGACCGACATGGCCCAGGAAGCCAAAACACTAGCCCTGATCGCCAGTGCCTACATCAGTTTAGGTGAAAAGCAAAACGCGTTCGACTTCGCAAACCGCGCCCTTCCACTTTCGGAAAAGGCCATCAACGAATGTTCTGAGCACGATCGGCCCACGGCGATCGGAGTGAAAGCCTATGTACTCGATACCATCGGCCGTGCGAATCAGGACTTTGGAGACAGGAAAAAGGCGGGTGACCTTTTCAATGAGGCCATTAATCTATTCAAGTCAATCGATGATCGCGCGGGAGAAGCCAATTCGCTAATAAATCTGGCCAAGGTTTCGCAGCTCATGGGCGATTATCCAAAGGCTCTCGAACTGGCAGAGCGAGCGCGCGTGATGGCGAACGAGCTTGGTGACCGTCGTAAACAAGTCCTGGTCCTCAACAATATGTGTATGACTTACCAGTCGACAGGAGCCAACCAGCAGGCGTTTGCGGCCTGCAATCAAGCATTGTCGATCGCGCGCGAAATTCACTATCGATCGGGCGAAGCAAGTGCACTCCACAATTTAGGAAACACATACTACAACGTCGGAGATTATCAAAAGACGATCGATTTCTATCTCCAGGCGAAGGAGATCAATAAGGAATTGGGTAATCGTCGTGGTGAGGCCCTGGCGCTCAACAATATTGGGTGGATCTATGCCACTCTGGGTGACAATCAGAAATCGATTGAACCATACAATCAAGCCCTCGAGATCTTCCGCGCCCAAGGCGACGTGGCGAGGCAGGCAGCCGTTCTTAATAATCTCGCCGTCAGTTACTCCAACACTGGCGACTGGCGTAAGGCACTCGAAGCGCACTTGAAAGTCTTGCCGCTGCGGCAGCTTTCGAATAACCGCGAGCAGAAGGCGACTACAGTGGAAAACATCGCCGAGTGCTACGATCATCTGGGTGAGAAAGAAAAAGCGATCGATTATTACGAGCAGGCGCTCACACTCCTGCGACCCGACGGAGACCCACGAATTGTCGCCGCAACACTCAGGAATCTTGGCGCGGTCTACCGGGATCTGGGCCGGCATGAAAAGGCACTCCAACTCCTGAACGAAGCCTTACAAACTGCGCGGCGAACTGGTGACAAACTCAACGAGGGCGTAGCTCTGGCGGAGACGGCCTATGTTAATCGCGCCCAGGGTAATTTGCTCGAGGCGAAGAGACTTATCGGACAAGCACTGGCGGTGCTTGAATCGTTACGCGTCAGTGTGAAGAGCCCACAATTGCGCGCCTCATTCATGGCAACCTCCAGAGATTACTACGAGTTTGAAACTGACCTCTTGATGCGTCTTCATAAGCAACATCCTGCAGAAGGATATGATGCCGCTGCACTCGCCGCGAGTGAGAAGGGCCGTGCGCGATCCCTACTGGAGTTGCTGGCCGAATCGCGTGCTGAAATTCGCGAGGGTGTCGATGCGTCGCTGCTCGCGCGTGAGCAGGAGTTGCGGGATTTAATCGCGGAAAAGGCAGAACGTCAGATCCGCCTGCGCAACGGTCAAAACAATGAAGAGGCTGCCGACAAGGTGGCCAAAGAAATTAACGCGCTCACGATGGAGTACGAACAGGTGCTGGCGCGAATCAGAGAAACCAGCCCGCGCTATGCTGCTTTGACACAGCCATTGCCGTTGACGCTCAAAGATATTCAGACGAAGGTGCTCGACAACGAAACGCTGCTACTCGAGTATGCGCTCGGTGAAGAAAGAAGTTTCTTGTGGGCCATCACGCAAGACTCGATCACGACTTTCGAATTACCGAACAGGCAGCAAGTTGAAACGGCAGCGCGACATCTGTATGAACTCGTCACCGAACGAAACCGCGTCGTCAAGGACGAGACTTTGATACAGAGACGTTTGCGCCTGGCACGAGGTGATGACGAATACCAGCGCGCGGCGTCGGTATTGAGCAACATGTTACTGCAACCAGTTGCCTCTCAACTCAAAGACAAGCGCTTGTTGTTTGTGAGTGATGGCGTGCTTCAGTACGTACCTTTCGCTGCTTTACCTGCTCCAGCAGAAACACCAACGAGACCCTTAATCCTGGACCACGAAATCATAAACCTTCCGTCGGCGTCGGTAATGGCAGTGTTACGAGAAGAAACAGCGGGCCGGAGCCGTGCACCCAAAACGCTCGCGGTGCTCGCGGACCCCGTTTTTCAGAGTGACGATCCGAGGATCGGCAAACCCGGCAGTGGCGATTCTGAAAACCCCAGCGAGGCTACGGAAGCTTATAGATCTGCAAAAGAATCAGGATTGGACAGCTTCGTGCGGTTACGTTTCACACGACAGGAAGCCAATGAGATAACGCGGCTTGTGCCTGCTGACAAGCGACTCGAGGCGCTGGATTTCGCGGCCAGCCGGGCTAGTGCCACCAGCGCAGGGCTCGACCAGTACCAGATCGTTCATTTTGCAACTCACGGCCTCATCAATAATCGCCATCCCGAGTTGTCGGGAATAGTCTTGTCCCTCGTGGATGAGAAAGGCCAGTCTCAAAATGGCTTCCTGCGACTTTATGAGATATACAACTTGAAGTTGAGAGCCGACCTGGTGGTGCTCAGCGCATGTCAAACAGCTGTGGGCCAGGAGATTAAGGGCGAAGGACTGCTCGGCTTAACCCGTGGCTTCATGTACGCAGGAACGCCTCGCGTGGTGGCCACGTTGTGGCAGGTGGATGACCGGGCCACCTCCGAGCTAATGAAGCGTTTTTACCAGAAGATGCTGGGCGAAGGGCTACGGCCGGCGGCTGCGCTCAAGGCGGCTCAAGTTTCGATGCAGTCTGACAAACGCTGGGGTTCACCGCATTTTTGGGCCGCATTCACGATCCAGGGAGAGTGGAAATAATGACCTATTGAGCATTTGCTCAAGTTGACGGTTCGGTACGGCTAACGCATAATGCCCGTAATTCCCCGGAAACCCCCGAACGTTTAGCGGCCTCTACCGTCAACACTAAGAATGCTCAAAAGATCCATGAAAATGAGAACGATCCTGCGCTCACTCTGCATGTCAATCATCTTTGGATTGACGTGCCTGTTGTTACCTGCATCGGCTTTTGCCCAGACTCCAACGCTTAGCGTTAGTGACACTACTGTCATCGAAGGAGATCCGGGGATACTATCTTCCGCTGTATTCAACGTAAACCTGTCTGCTGCAAGTCAACAAACTGTAAGCGTAACAGTTACTACGCAATCAGGAACGGCAGGTGACGACGATTTTATAGGCGGCTCGATAACGATAAGCTTTGATCCCGGTCGAACTGCACAAACGGTCACTGTTTTTGTGAAGGGCGATTCAATCGCTGAAGGAACAGAACAGTTTTTCGTAAATCTCAGCAATCCAGTCAATGCAACGATCGCGGATGGGCAGGGTATTGGAACAATAGTTGACAACGATAGCCTGGTCCTCGTGACGGAACCAGGTTCGCAACGTGCTATAGCACTTGAGTCTGTTTTTCTAACTCGTGATCCCTTTTCGATTCACAACGATTTTAATACCAGCTCCGATCATGTCACGCGGATAAGTTTGTTTGCGATCGGGTTGAAACTGGCTGCCGGCGAAACGGCATCCGCCGTGACGGCTACGGCCGAAGATTCACAGGGAACAGTTCGCCCGCTTGTGGTTGAATTCGTAGGTGCTCCACCCTTCGAGGGATTTAGACAGGTAGTGCTGAAACTGACCGATCAATTAGCGACGGGAGACGTGAAGATCAAAATCACGTTGCATGGAGAGACAAGTAATACGGTGCTTGTAGGCGTAAAGCCTTAGTGACAATCTCTTTCAGCTTGAAACGAGTTGGGGCCAAAAGCCTCGAGCCGCGCCGAAACCGTCTTCTCTCCGGAAAATTTGGTTTCACCGCCGGTGTACTTTCACCAGACCGCTCACGACAAATAATAAGAGGTGTTCTATGCGAATCGTCTTGCTGTCGATTTTGCTCGTGTTCGTCTCGGTATCCACGGCGTTTGGGCAAAGAGATGCTCCAGTTTGGGAATCGTATTTGCCGAAGGTCGCAATCTACCATGACGACAGCAATAATCACCCCGCCCTAACCGTTGATTTTCTGTTTAAGAAACACGGCGGGCCGCATGAGCATACCGAGCATCAGGCGTACGTTCTCGTTTATTTGAAAAAAGACGAAGACGAGATAATGAAGCTGGCCGGAGATCCTGAGCTAATAAAGAAAAAGAACGAGAAGACAAAACTGTTCCTCGATCTCCTCATTGAAAAGAAACTCGTCGTTCCACTTGATTCACAAGTTGCCAAACTCAATCAGGAGAATAGGCCGCGATATGGCGATGTGGCAGGGAATCCCAAACGCACGGGCACTGAGACGCTCACCGACTTCACTTTTCCTTTCAAATTCACTTTCACTTGCGAAACGCTGTTCCAGGCCGTCCAAAAGTTAGGCCACTTCGATCTCAAGAACGCGAACAGCTACGGAAAAGAAACGTGGTTCGAGGACAGGTTCAAGTTGATGGTTTTTGTCCCGGTAAATGACTCGGCCTACGCAACCAAGGTGTCAGCAAAACTCCGTGAGATGTATGATTTCGCCAACCCGATGGATTTTAAAACCTCGCTTCTTTACTTCAGGCCCCTCCCATATGAATTCAACTTCAAAAAGTATGAAGAGGACACGTTACTGATCTACATAAACTGACGATCAGCCAGGAGATTTCAATTTACATCTGAAGTACCATCTTGTATCGTTTACGACAGCTTTTTTGACGAAAGTCACCATCACCGGCCTTTGCTTTAGTACTGGAAACCGCAGCTATGTTCCCCCGCAAGCCCACAAGTTTGATCGTTGCAGCGCTCTGCTTCTGCATCCTATTCACTTCATCTGGTCCTGTCGCGCTCGCGCAAAAGAAGACTGCGCCCGTTGAAGCTACGCCTCCGCCGCTCAGGGAAGAATTCAAGTTTGGCGAAGTCGATTTGGAAGTGCTTGAACAGTCGGATCTGCTCGACGTTCGATTTGAGCGTGATGGTCTCGTGCTCGCCGACGAATCGGCGAATGCTTTTTTGCGTCGCGTCGGGCAATCGCTGATCCCCCGCGATGTCGAGCTCGAAAGAGTGTCGTGGAAATTTCGCGCACTCCGCGATCCGCAGCCGAACGCGTTCGCCCTCCCGAACGGCTCAATCTACGTCACCACCGGATTGCTGACTCTCATCGACAACGAATCACAGTTGGCAGCGATCATCGCACACGAGCTGACGCACGTAATGCGGCGACATACGTACGTGCACAATCGCAGTAACCGCAAAAAATTTCTCTCCATGAACGTCATGTCGGCGATCGGCGCGTTTGCGCCGGGAGGCGTTGTTGGAGCGGTGATAACTATTGTCACGACAGTAGCTCCATTCATCATGATGGCAACGATCTATGGTTACAGCCGCGACCTGGAGCGCGAGGCTGATCTCAAAGGTATTGACATGATGATCAGCGCTGAATATGCGCCTGAAGAGATGGTCAACGTGATGAAGCTGCTGGATAAAGACTTCGAAGGTGAGAATATCAGACTGTTCTATAACGACCATCCGTCTCTCGATGAACGAATCAAGTATCTGAGTAGTTATCTCGGCTCGCGCGCCGATAGAGTGACACATCAGATGGAGCTGAATCGAGAGCGGGCAGCGTACTTTCGTAACATGGAATCCGTAATGCGGCACGACATTCAGCTTGCGATCAAGGCCGGACGCGCTCGTTCAGCGGTTTACCTCGCGCAGCGTCTCGTAGATTTTCACGACGATTCGGAAAATCTATTTTGGCTAGCTGAAAGTTATCGCACGCTCGGACCTCGTGCGCCGCAGCTAACTGATAAAGAATTGACGAACAGTGCGAAGAAGGATGCTGCGAAGAAAAGCGTGAAGCGCACAGCGGAAGAAGAGGAGCGCGACCTGCTTGCGACACCGGCGGGTAAGGACAACTGGGAAAAACATCAAAAGATCGCCGAACAGTTTTACCAACGCGCCTTCAACGCTGAGAATCCGGTCCCGGTGGCCCATCGCGGGCTTGGCATGCTTTACGAGAAAGTCGGACGAGGCACCGATGCCGCCGCCGAATATGAGAAGTACCTTGAGCTGTCGCCATCAGCGATCGATCGCGAACGAATTCAACGACGCATTGAAGCGTTAAAGGAGAAGCTGAAATGAGTGCTCGATCTCTCGTGCTGGTAGTGCTGCTCACCGTGTGCGGCTCGCATCAGGTGCAGGCCCAATTTCTTCACCCGAAGATCAAGTCGAACGAAACCAAAATTCGTCGCGTCATTGTCTTGCCGGCGAAGGTTAATGTCGTCCGCGATAGCATGAAAGGCCCGGAAGGTATGGCCGCCGAGTCTGACGAGTTGAGCTTGCGCGTAGAGAAGATGGTCGCTGAAGTGTTGTCGAAAAAGAAAAACGTCACAACTCTGTCGACTACGACGGCCACCGGCGAGGGCGACGCGGATCAGAAGTACAACGTCGCTGACTTTCAAACGAAGTTTGACGATCTGTTGCCTAAGATCATGAAGAAACGCAGCGACGTTAAGAAGGGCCGCTTCTCGATGGGCGATGAGGTGCTGAACCTGAATTTGGAGAAGGGTGCGGACGCCGTTGTTTTTATTCGTGGCGAGGGGAAAAAACTGTCGGGCGGCAAAACAGCTTTTACATTACTGGTTGGCGGAGTTCCGGCTTATCTACGATTACAGATCGGGATCGTGGATGCGCGCAGCGGTGAAGTGCTGTTGTATACCGATCCGATCTTTCCCGGCGATCCGACGACCGCAGTTGATCGATTGCGGAAGGCCTTGGAGAAAGCCTTCAAAAAGCTACCCGAAGTTAAGGCTCAGTAGATTCAACGGAAATTCTCTCCCCCAAAATTGATTCACTTTCGACGAGTTGAGTCGCTTCCCCCCTAAGGAGAATACGATGAGCGAAGCTGAGATATGGACAAACCAAAAAAAGATTAATGGCCGTCTTTGTCAGGTAGATTGGAGACTGATAGAGGCTCTAAAAGAAGTAGTCGAGGCTCTGCGGGCATCCGGTTCGAATGCGGTGGATTTTCACAAGCTTAAGGGCTTAATCGACGAGGCTGAGGAAATTAGCGCCAGCGTCGCCATACCGGATCCACCGGGTTGTAATCCCTTCGAGCGAAGCGCTGGTCCAGATACCCGGTAGAGAGCTTCTATCTCGATAAGGATTGGGAGCAGATCGGCGGCGGCTCTTCCAATTGAGGAACTAACATTCGTGCCATCATCTGGCGAAGCCCTGAACCTGTTCAATTCTCGTTACCAATAATCATCACATCATTGATCTCTGTCCCGCGTTCGCAGGCCAGTTTCTTTTTGTCCGGGGACCATGCATATGAAAAGATCTGGTCGGTTTGGAAATGGGTAAGCTGCTGCTCTGATTCATCCTCGAGATTGTAGCTCCAGATATTGGAAACACCATTGGCGGTCTTGATGTACGACAGCGCGTGGCCGTTGGAAATCCACTCAAGTCGCTGGAAGAGCTTCACCGGGATTGTCTTCAACAGCTTAACCGGCAAACCACCGTCAACAGGTATGATCGCAATCGCTTTCCGCGCGCCGTTGTCGACAAAGTACCGGCAAGCCAGATATTGGTTATCAGGTGAAACCACTGGCATTCGCGCGTATTCGCCTGTCAGTTGGATCGGATTGCCTCCATAAAGAGGCACTTTCAACACAGTGGTTTTGGGGCCGCTTTGATTGTCGTAATAGACCCACTGACTATCCATCGACCATGACGGATAGGAATTAGCGTCACCGAAAGTCAACTGCCTTACATCGCTGCCGTCTTCGGCGTTCATCCGCCAGATATTAAAACTACCGGTGCGGTTAGACGAAAAAACAACGAAACGACCATCAGGTGAGATCGCCGGCGTGTAATTGTCGCCTGCATTAAGCGTCAAATTTTTTTGATTTGATCCATCGGGATCGATCACCGAAATGTCGAGATGTTTTCCGGCCATCGATGAAAACACGATCTGTCCTTTGGCGGTCCAGCTGAGTCCGAAACCAAGGCCAACACCTCGAGTCACTTCTTTGGCAAGCTTGGCATCATCGGAAGGCATGGTCCATATCCGCGTCACTCGTTGGCTTTGCACCGAGACAATCATATTTGTAGCTCGTGATACGCTCACGCTTCGATAGTCCGCAGGGCCAGTTGTTACATTGACTGGCTGGCCACCCGGATAAGTAATCCTCCATAACTGACCAGGACTCATCGGTTGCTCTCTCGCGCTGATTATCAACTCACTTCCATCTCCCCGCCATGCCACCTGTGCAACTGAGGACCAGGTTTGGTAGCCGACCGTGGTTTCTGCCCCGTCAGCAAGACTCACTTCGACTAGTTTCATGTGATAGCCTTTGTCCCACCAACCAGCGCCACAAACGACGCTTTTCCCATCAATGGACCAGGCTGGTCCATCAACTGAAAATCTATCTCCGTTATTACGTTGCGCAATCACACGCTCTGACGTTCCATCGGCACCGGCGACAATCAAAAAATATTCTCCCGCCGCAATATCGGAACGAACGAATGCGAAACTGTCCCCACTCGGGGAGAATGAAATTGGACTGTCTACCCGGTCCTTGATTCTTCTTGGCGAGCCGCCGGGCAGGGCTACTTCATAAAGCGTTCCGGTTTCACTTTGCTCAGGACGCGTGTTTGAGAAGTAAAGGTAATTGCCGTCAGGGGAAAAGGTGACCCCCTTGTATTCAACATTGTCTGGCGCCACGATTAGTGAATCGTCTCTAGTCTTCAAATTGGTAACTATGAGTTGCTGCATTCCATCTTTCTTCTCAACATGCGCGATAGACTCACCGTCGGGAGAAATCACAGCGCATACCGAAGTGCCCGAGTTTGTAATTGGGAACATAGGCAACGCCTGTGCGGGCGGCGATTGCCCGGTGTTGCCGGGACGATTGCTCCAGTTGGACAGGCGCGGCAGATAGGGAAGCATGAGAAGTACGGCAAAGACTGCCACCAGGCCAGTGAAGACCGCGGTAGTTTTGTGTTGCTTCAGTCCAATGAGAAGAAAATCGGCGGTTGACATCGCCTGCGATCTCAGGCGAAGGAGTTTCGTTGCCTCGTTTGGGCCAACCCTTATCCGCTTTGTGCCGGCTGCGTTCAGGTTCACGGGTTTTTCAGCCGGCAATTCCGGCGTCCCACCGATGTCGCCCCCGAAGTGCCGCCTGATCTTTTTCAAATCAGAGACGAGTTCTTCGACGGTTTGATATCGTTCAGCGCGATCTTTGTTTAGAGCCTTCCTTATAAGCGCCCGAAAGTCAGCCGGCAACTCGTCTCCGAACTTCAAGTCCGTTTGCTGCTTGCTCAGGATCAGGGCGACGGTATCGTTAGTAGTAGGCGCTGCGAATGGCGACGTTCCTGTCACCATCTCGTAAAGGACTACTCCCAAACTCCAGATGTCAGTTCGCTCGTCTACGGGTATCTCGCGCAATTGTTCCGGTGACATGTATCTCACCGTGCCCATCAACATTCCAGGTTCCGTGCTCAGCTTCGCGGTTGAAGACTTCCGTCCGTCTTCCTGACGAGACGGACTCTCGTTGAGCTTGGCGATGCCGAAATCGAGAACTTTTATGAAGCCATCCCGGCGCACCATTATATTTTCGGGTTTGATATCGCGATGAACGATCTCCGTCGTGTGGGCGACAGCCAGAGCGGTCGCGACTTGAATACCCACGTCCAGTGCTTCCGCGGGTAACAGCCGCCTTCGTTCCATCAGGTCTCGTAGCGTGAGACCGTCGATGTGCTCCATGGCGATGAAGCGGCGCCCGTCTTGCGCCGTGCCAATCTCGAGAATCATGCAGACGTTCGGATGGTTGAGACGTGAGGCCGCTTGTGCTTCCTGCTCAAAGCGCTGCACGCGCCGCTCATCTCTCGCCACATCCGCGAAAAGCAGTTTGAGTGCTACTTTCCGCGGCAGCCTCGAGTCCTGTGCAAGATAGACCTGACCCATCCCGCCTGCGCCCAGCGCCGACAGAATCGTATACGGACCGATTTCTTGTCCGGCTACAAGATCCGCTTTGTCGTCGACCAGCGCTCCCGCCATAACTTCATAAGCGGGTGCGGCAAGAAAGTTTCCATTGGTCTCATCATTCGCTAATAACGATTCGACTTCCTGTCTTAACGATTCATCATCGCCGCAAACTTGATCAAGCATGGCCGAGCGCTCTGCCGGCGTACACTGCTGTGCAGAAATGAAGATCGCTTTGATTTGTTGCCACCGCTCTTGCGAGATCATGACGAATCTGTAATCGGCTGTTGGGTCGGGCCAACTTTTGCGCGAAGAGTACGGTATTTAAAGCGTAGTTTGACGAGAAAATCCCTCAAGACGATTTCGCACTGTTACTGAGCTCGCGCTTGAGCCAGGCTTTTGCGATTCTCCATTCTCGTTCTACCGTGGAATGCGAAACCTTCATCACCTCTCCTGTTTCCTCGATGGTCAGTCCTCCGAAGAAACGCAACTCGACGATCCGGCTCTGATCAGGATCGATCTCCGCCAGCCGATTCAGAACATCATGAACTGCCAAAACGTCGGCCTCGCCCTGTGTATAAAAGGCTCCGATATTCTTGAGTGAGACATTAACCTGGTGGCCTCCCCGCTTGTTGGCGCCGTGAGCACGCGCGTGATCGACCAGAATCTGGCGCATCAGTTTGGCTGCGATACCGAAGAACTGGGCCCGGTTTTGCCAGGGGATCTCACGTTGGCGAACCAGCTTTAGATAAGCCTCGTTCACCAGGGCCGTGGGCTGTAGCGTGTGCTCGCGACGCTCGCGACGCAGATAGCTTCCTGCGAGTCGACGCAGTTCCTCATAGACCAGCGGCATCAATTGGTCCAATGCTTCCTCATCACCCTTCCTCCATCTACCAAGGAGTTCGGTGATCCCTTGCGGCGAGCGGGTCGCCATTCGGTTGTCACTTCCTTTCCGCCAGCCGTGCAGTAGTCGAGCAATTCATGCGGGATGAGCGAATGGTTGCGCCCGTTGGATGGCGCAATTCTAACACTGGGGAAAATATTTGTGGGAGTCCTCGCAGGGATTACGCATTACTTGATGAACGTCGAACTCCCAATAAGGAAAGGAAAAAATCATGTTGACTACAATCAGAAATGTAAACATCGCCATCTGTTTTGTTTTTCTGGCCGTCAGCGCCCATGCGCAAACGGCGGACGTCAATAAGGACTGGACCACAGTTGGCTCGGCCGGAACGCTTGACGAAAGCTCTGCCCGGAAAGTCTTCTTCGATCATAGTATCGTGCAAATGGGGCGGTTAGTGCAGCCTCCTCCAATCACCAGCACATCTGCTCTGGTTTCGACACAAATTGATTCAGCGGTGATTCGTTACAACGTCACAGCCGTGGATAGTTTCTTTAGCCAGCGGAGTTGTTCGCCGGACAACTCACTGGATGTTCGATTGAGGCTACGCTACCTGGCTGCGGGCCCGGGATCGCGGGTCATCGCCAAACTGCTCGAGGTTGACCTTGCGAACGGAAGTGAAAAACCGCTCCTGACGTTCGACAGCGAGGGCCCAAACCTGTCTCGCTCCGCTAATTACCAGGTGCAATCAGTCTTCGTATGCGGTAGGCCGTGGAACTTTGATTTCAAACACAAGGCTTACTACATCGAGGCTACCCTCACGGCCGGCAGTATAGCGGCGGGCAGCGCGGCCGGAATCCAGATGATTCAGATCGATAACTTTACCCGTAAGTTCTAGGACTTGTCGGACTATGACGAAGTGTTCCACCTACTCCTCAGGTGAACGCGGAAACCTCGCTGCTACGCGGGAAGGTAATAAGAAACTGAAGATGAGGATCAAAGCAATAACTTAAACTCATCTAACCTCAATAAGGAGAAGCAATGTCAGCAATCACACAAATCAAGGCTATCGTCCACACTGCGGACATCAATGGTGCTGGAACAGATGGCACTGTCTATCTTGGCATCTGTGGTCGCGAGTTCAAACTGGGCAGAGCGGACGTAGACGACTTCGAGAGATCCAGCCACCGTGAGTATTTTCTCGGCAGTCAGGCTAACGTCGAACAACCGAAGTTCAACGACCCGAGATCTCCTCAGCTTGACACCACGGACGCGGAGCGGTTCCCCACATACATTCGTTTCGAACCGAGCGGAGATTCCCCGAATTGGGATTTTGACGGGGCCGAAGTGACCATCACTCCTGGAAACGCAAAATACAGGCGCATGGGAGATGGAGGTGGAGCGCACCTTGTGCTCGGCCAGAGCATGGGAAAATTCTGCTACCTCAAGAAAGTGTAGTAACAGATCTTCCTACCATTTGAGCCGACGCGCCTGAGCCTGATCGTGCCTTGCCGCACATCACGTCAGCGCTCGGCTCAAAATGCTGAACGCGGGGTGAAAGTGCAGTCATACAAAAAAGGGAAGGTTCTGTGAACCTGCTTATCCAAACGGCGTAATGCCGGAACCGAAGGCGCCTGCACGAGTAAGCATCGACGCATACGACGACGAAGTTAGCCGCGAATCTATCAACAGACTTATAACTGACTCCTTCACTTTGCGGCATTGGTTCTTAACCGGGGTGGAGCAAAGTATTAACAACGCCAACGTGAAGACTATTAATGTGCTGATTCGTGTGGGGTGCATATTCTGTGGAGTAACCGAGCATCGAACGCCCGCCGTAAGCGCATGATAACACTACTTTGGAGGTCGTTCTGCGGCATTTCCCAACAGCACACTGAGGTTGTTGCCCTCGGAATTACTCGTCACCAGATCAACAGCACCGTCAGTGTTAAGGTCAGCCGCGGCTATTCGCCACGCTCCTGGTCCAACCGGTATCGAAGCAGCCGCCTTAAAAGAGCCGCGTCCGTCGCCCAGCAGCACACGTAGACTGTTGCCACTAGTTGCAACGACATCCGTCTTTCCATCGCGATCTACATCGGCGATGATTAACTGAAAAAGAGAAGCTCCAAAATTGAATGGAGACCCATTCGCTTCGGTAAACCCGCCACGGCCATCGCCAATCATTACGGTCATAGCACTTTGTTCGTGATGAGTTGCGACGATGTCGGGTCTACGATCACCGTTCAGATCTGCAATCGCAGCAAACCAGGGTTCGCCAGTGCGGAGAGGGAGTTGGTGTGGTGCGAGGCCGCCCCTTCCGTCAGATAAAAGCAATGTCAACGCGCGACTCAACGGAAGTTGTTCTCTCCGTGATGGTCCAGTCGCAGTAGCTGTTGCAACGATATCCAGCCAGCCGTCGTTATTAACGTCGCCGATGCCAAAAGGATATGGGCTGGGACCAACGGGGAAAGACTGCGGAGCACGAGTGAAATTACCGCGCCCATCTCCGAGCGCGAGTGAAATATCGTTATCTGCGTTGTTGCAAGTGATCAGTTCGAGTTTATTGTCTCGATTAACATCCGCTACTGCCAGGCCGTGGGTGTGTGGATGCTGGCCCAGCTTCATCACGATCGGAGAAGCTGGTGCAACAGTCAGACCACCCTTACCGTCTCCTGTCAATAGCACCACTCCATAACTATCGTGAGAAGAAACAGCGACATCGAGTTTGCCATCACCGTTTAAGTCGCCGATTGCGATCTCACCTGGAGCTTCGGCAAGGGTTGTGTTGCTGAGGGCCGCGCCAAACTGACCGTTGCCTTTGCCTTCGATAACGGTAATCGCACGAGCACGCCCACAGGCCACGACAAGATCGAGCTTTCGATCATTGTTCATGTCGCCGATCAAGATGTTGCCGGGGCCGCCCTGGACAGACACGGGCGAACCCGGAGCATTGGCGAACAACGACTGTTGCGATGCATTTGAAGGTGTGTTGCCGGAGGGGCAGGCGATAAAGAATGCGGCCGCCGCCAGTATCGCTGCTGGTATTTTTACAGAAGTCAACGCCAGTCTCCTTTCGCTGTCGTACTTAAGACGATTCGGCGTCACAGTTTCTTCCAGCAATTTTCGCTGCGGCAATAGTCACACAAAAAAAGGACGCTTCTGCAACCCTGCTGAAGTCGCAGTTTCATAACCTTGGTTATCCGTTATTAAACTAAGGAGTAAACGTATGACGCAGACAAAACAGGCTAAGGAAAAAACCATGCGTGCGATCGCGCTTGATCGTTTTGGTGGTCCCGACACACTAAAGGTCCAAACTGTGCCGATCCCTGAAATAGAGACGGACGAGATCCTGATTCACGTCGAAAGCGCCGGTGTAGGTGCATGGGATCCATTCGAACGCGAAGGCGGGTTCGTGGAAGTGCTGGGCCTTACACCTAAGTTTCCTTATGTGTTGGGAACCGACGGAGCAGGTACAGTCGCTGCCGTGGGCGAACAAGTGAAAGAGCTTAAGGAAGGCGATCGCGTGTACGCCGCGTCGCTGGGGAACCCGAAAGGAGGTTTCTATGCCCAGTATGCGGTAGTCAAAGGAGAGAATGCCGCGCTCATCCCCCGCGCTCTGAAAATGGAACAGGCAGCAGTGTTGCCAAGTGACGGCCTGACTGCACTGAAGGGCCTGGAAGATGTGCTCCGTCTGCAACCAGACGAGTCGGTAATGATCTTCGGCGCCAGCGGCGGCATCGGACACCTTGCGGTGCAACTTGCAAAGCGATTGGGAGCTCGCGTATTTGCGGTGGCTTCAGGCGAAGACGGAGTGAACTTTGTAAAGCGTCTCGGTGCGGATGCAGCAGTCGACGGTCGTAGCGACAACGTGTTGGATGTGGCCCGCGAATTTGCACCGGATGGGATCGACGCCGCGCTCGTTACCGCCGGTGGTGAAGCGACTGATCGAGCGCTTTCTGCAATCCGACCTGATGGCCGCATTGCTTATCCAAACGGCGTAGCGCCGGAACCTAAGGCGCCCGAACGGGTAAGCATCGACGCATACGATGGCGAAGGTGGCCGTGAAGCTATCGACAGATTGAATCAACTGATCGAGGCTGGCCCATTCGAAGTGCACGTCCACCGCGTTTTTCCACTCGAGCAAGCGGCTGACGCACAAGCGGCGCTCGAAGAACACCACCTCGGAAAAATTGCGCTGAAGGTTAATTAACGATTACAGGCAGGCGTGTGTGTGGTGGTCCAACCTCATTTCATCCGCGCCTGCCATATTCAAAAATTTCTGTTCATTTCCTGCCGGATTTGCTAGTTTGGATTTGGCTTAAACGTACGCCTCCCGCCTCAACCGTTCAACGTTTCGACAATCTTACGAGGTTCTCAAATGCAACGACTCAATAAGCTCCTGCTGTTATCGGTGCTCCTTTGTTTATTTGCCTCCGGATCGGTCGCTCAAAAATCGGAGCGGAGATCGCGCAAACCAACACCACCGGTGATCATCTGCAAAATCTCATCTGTTCCGAATGGCATGGTTGTCGTTGGTTACAAGCGCAATTCAGCTTGCAGCGACGGGGCTGAGTTGTTAGTAAAGCAGCCCGAAAACGGCGACATCATCTGCGCCGAGTCACCCGTACCACCACAGTTCTCGATTGCCACGGAGGCCCAGGGAGATTCGGTCGGAACTTGCCCGAAGAAAGCGTTCCTCATCTCGCGCGGCAGTTCGAGTCCGGCGACACGCGTCGACGACAACGCCATCGGCCGCGCGTTTGCGACTAGAACAAGCAACATACAAGTCGAAGGTGAGGGCACAGTGATTCGCCTTCTGTCAGACGATCAAAACGGGCCGCGACACCAACGATTCATTGTTCAGCTTGCGTCGGGACAGACACTCCTTGTTACACACAACATTGACATCGCCCCTCGAATCAACGGGCTTGAGGTAGGTGACAGTGTTCGGTTTAACGGCGAGTACGTCTGGAATGCGAAAGGCGGGGTCATCCATTGGACGCACCATGATCCAAGCGGCAGGCACGTCGCCGGGTGGGTGGTACACAATGGCAAGACGTATAAGTGATTGCCCGCAGAAACTGACGAGGAGCACCTAAGAAATCCAAACCATGCTCTGCTTGACCACTCTCCACTTATCGGCGCTCTTCTCCAGCAGCACATAGTGACCTGTTCCGCATAACCCGCCGCACCCATGTTGGATATAGACCATGGCTTGGTTCATCGCGGCATTAAAGCCCACGCGCGACAACATGATCAGGCCGCCGGAATTCGGATATCTCTTGTAGAACTCCTCCCACCAACCACCGCCTTTGAATATCTTTTCAATCTCCTGTTTCTCGATCAAAACATGTTTTACATTGAGCTTAAACGAGTCTTTTAGTCGAACGGGTTCGTTGTTCCTGTCTTTGTAATCCTTGACGACTTCTTCCGCTAACGTAGGGAACATGCGCCTAAAGTACTGATCGTCTTGCTTCGAGCTTTCTTCGGTAAAGTCGGTAGCAGTGGCATCTTGGATCACGAGAAGCTTGCTCTTAGTTTCGAACATGTTCGCGATTACAGCGGAGTAGACCGCGTACTCTTCGGCGGACACATCCACTGTGCTCGGAGTCCGCGGCACTACCGGATATGTGATGAGGACCACGATGATGGTTAGTAGCAGGTGTTTATTCATTATTAGCCTCCGTATGGTCCGCCGTGCCCAAGCAGGAACTCACAATGAGATAGGACGGCTTCAAGAATCTCATCTGGACACGTTGGATCGTTCACAAAAAACCAATAGGCGCCAAACTGATCATTAACAGAGAAGCGATGGCCCCGATAGGAAAACTCAATCCAGGCTTCGGTCACATTATCGGTTACAAAATGAGTGACCTCCGCGCCCTCTAATTTTTCGATGTGATTACGCAGTTGGTGCCACAGTACGGTCTGAGGCAAGTCGCCAAAATGACGAGAGCCATCCTTCATTTCGATGTTCAATAGTTTTAGGACCATAAGCACGAGCGATCGAAAGTCTCGCAAATAAACTATTGCATTGATCTAACTTTATTCCTTAGTAGTGGTTCAATTTGCTCACGGCCTATGCTGTGGGAGGCTATCGCAACAAACAAATCAACGATCTCATCATTCGACATCGTTAGTTCAAAGCCGTTCGTTCGAGAAAGGCTTCAGTGTTGGCGGCCGCAACGCGCTTATTGCCATCCAGGAAGGCATGTGTTTGGGTCAAGTGAAAAGCGTATGTTGCCGCACGACTCACAACGTCGGCGGCTTCATAGTGGTGGCGATTCTTAGCAGCGGTGAGAGCTGATTCGAGTAGGGCTTCATCTCTGAGACCTTGTGTGCCACCAGTCTCGGCGATCAGTCTCGCGTGGATTGTCAGCACATCAAGCTTGTCCGGAAATATCATCTGCCGGTGTTATTGGTCAGGACCCTTTGCCAATTCCTCGTAAGCGGTTCGGCGTTTGGAGAGGATTGACTCGAAGGCGCTTATGAATTGGGCAGAACGCCGGGCTTCCTCGACCGATCGAACAACCAAAGCACGTCCCACAATCTCGACCTCCAGTTCCGCACCAGCCTCGATGCCAAGAGCATCAAGCGCTTCAGGTGGAAGCGGAACGGATGAGTGTTGGTCTAATGTGGTAACAGTTTTTGACATGCGCAAATTGTACCACGACAGCATTAGCAGTACGGCCGTGAGACGCACGTGTGCAATTTAGGACTGGCCTTAAATGCTCGCCAGCGCGCACCTGTGCACCACCACACATCGCGAAGTAGTCGCTGAAAAGTAATTCCTGATATTTCTTAATGGCCCGGTTGTTGCAATTCGCTCTCGTTCTCCGACTTCCACGTTTCACTGGAGACTCGATGAAGTCTCTCGATCAACCCAAAACGGGGGATAACATCTGGTAAGACCTGAGCGGGTAATGATTCCCGGTGAAAATCATGAACACTAGTGTCTGTCTTCACGGTTGTTCCCAAGTGAAAGACTCTTGTTCCTGGCATTAAGAATTTCATGCGGCCAACTGTAATATGATTTCTGACGTTGACTGAACGTTCTTTCTGCACTCCCAACCCCCAAGGAGCAGTATGAACCGACCACGCACCAGCCTCGTCCTCATTATTGTCTTACTGAGCCTGATGGCCTGCGGCTCATCCGCCCAGCCCGTCATAAATCGCGACCGGCCCGTCCCCACTCAAAGTCCAGGATCCGCAAATGTAATTGTGTGGGTCAACACAAATTCAGGCGTCTATCACTGCCCGAACACGAGATGGTACGGGAAGACAAAAAGCGGTCTATTCATGCGCCAACGCGAGGCCCAATCGAAAGGCTATCGCCCTGCATACGGCGCGGTGTGTGGATGAGAAATTTATGACAGACGAAGATGACGCGCGAGCAAACTGATTGAATTGCTTGTCAATGTGAGAGGGCAAATGAGGTAACTTTATAACCGCCGTATTAGTTGTAGGTATTCATCCGCTGCGCAGTGGATACTGAAGCATTGACAAAAGTTCAGCGCAGCCAAGAAGCTGGGAAAGCTGGTGATTTTCAAGTCCGGGCATCGCCTGATATGATGGCGCCGGCTACAGGAACTAGATCTCAGAAACGCTGCTAAATTGTTTGGGGGAAGGGAGCCGACCCAGGTTGTTCGTTCCTATTGCGTCGTTTCACTCCCGCTTTCTCCCGATTGACCTCAAATCTTCAAATCTCGGCTCACTTCGATGGCAAATCATTTGAATGAAATCGAAAAGCGTCTGTGGGCTGCGGCAGACCAGATGTGGACGAATACAGGCCTGCGGCCCAACGAGTACGCCGCGCCCGTCCTTGGATTACTTTTCTTGCGCTACGCAGAGAAGCGGTTTGCTGATACGCAGAGTCAACTTCGAGCCAACGCGAGCAGCCGTCGAACTGTTACGCCGCAATCCTATCAGCGGTTGGGTGTGGTCTATCTGCCGGAAGCAGGCCGGTTTTCGCACCTACTAAATCTTCCCGAAGGCGAGAACATCGGCAAGGCCATAAACAAGGCGACGTCAGCTATTGAGGAGGCGAACGAAGAACTCAAGGGTGTATTGCCGCGCACCTACCAGCGCATACCGAACTCAGTTTTGATCGAGATGTTGAAGCTGCTTTCACCACTCGAAATCGAGGGCGACGCGTTCGGGCAAATCTATGAATACTTCATGGGCAACTTCGCGATCGAAACGATGCAGAAGGGCGGCGAGTTTTATACGCCTGCGAGTATCGTGCGATTGATCGTCGAAGTTATAGAGCCCTTTCACGGGCGGATCTTCGACCCGGCGTGCGGCTCGGGTGGAATGTTCGTGCACAGCGCGAACTTCGTCCGCAATCATCGCAAGAATCCGAGCCAGGAGATAACAATTTTTGGAATTGAAAAGGTGGCCGAGACTTTGCGAATGGCGAAGCTCAATCTGGCGATGCACGGATTATCTGGAGACATTCGCGAAGCGAATAGCTATTACGAGGACCCGCAGAAGTCGTTAGCGCGATTTGATTTCGTGATGGCTAATCCGCCGTTCAATCAGAGTGGGGTGGATAAAGAGAGAATAAAAGATGATCCGCGGTTTCCTTTTGGTATTCCGACGCCGGACAGCGCGAATTATCTGTGGATTCAGCTCTTCTATTCGACGTTGAACGAGCGCGGGCGCGCGGGTTTTGTAATGGCAAACTCCGCGAGCGATGCGCGTGGTTCTGAGCTCGAGATAAGGAAGAAGCTGATTCAGTCGGGCGCAGTTGATGTGATGGTGGCAACAAGCTCGAATATGTTCTACACCGTCACGCTGCCATGTACGCTTTGGTTCTACGACAAAGGCAAAATCGGCACTGAGCGCGAAGGCAAGGTCTTGTTCATTGATGTGCGGCACGTTTACCGGCAGATTGACCGCGCACACAGAGACTTTACTGACGAGCAGATCGAGTTTCTGGCGAACATCGTACGGCTGTATCGTGGTGAAGAATTGGAGACGAACGCGGGGAGTGCCGCAATGCTGAAGGAGAAGTTCGGTGACGGTCGCTATGTGGACGTGTCGGGTTTGTGCAAGGTCGCGACGGTTGCGGAGATTGAGGCGCAGGGATGGAGTTTGAATCCGGGCAGATATGTTGGAATAGCGGAACGCGCCGCCGATAATTTTGACTTTTTCGAGGGCTTGGAAGAGCTGAACGAGGAGCTTGAAGTTCTGAATGCGGAAGCAAGACAGTTGGAAGAGCAAATTTCAAAGAACGTCAGCAATATGTTAGAGGTGGGTGCCTGATGCGTGAATATGCACGTAAGTCAAGTCTCACGAAATGGACGACAAGCACTCTCGGAGAGATTGCTCAATTTAGAAATGGATTGAATTACACAAAGAAGAATTTCGGGCGTGGACTTAAGGTGATCAATGTCAAAGATTTTCAAAATCACTTCAGCCTCTCGTCCGAAAACCTTGATGAAATCAATCCTGATGGCATTCTGCAGAAGGAGAGTCTCTTGCGTGAGGGAGACATCGTGTTCGTTCGCTCTAATGGCAATCGAGAGTTGATAGGCCGTAGCCTCTTCATTGAAAGAATTACTAAACCGATAAGTCACTCAGCTTTCACTATAAAACTCCGATTCACTTCTACTAAAGTTATACCGAAATTTTACGCTTATTTGTTTCGTTCAGCGTTAATTCGTCAAACTCTATCTGCTCAGGGTAATGGGACAAACATTTCAAATCTTAATCAAGGTATCTTATCAAGCTTAGAAGTACCGTTCCCGCCGACACGTACGCAACGCCGCATCGCAGAGCAACTGTGTTAGAAGTCAAGCAGAAGCTTGTTGAGCTTCGACGTTCCAAAGTTTGTTTTCACGAATCATCACATTGATGATGGTCAGAAGTTTTCGCATACAGGCGACAATCGCCA
>Ga0126311_10000234_pt1 | contig 27237 bp, 32 predicted proteins | sample Plot61_FD_92539 | JGI IMG/M metagenome (GOLD analysis project Ga0126311, IMG submission 92539) | Serpentine soil microbial communities from UC McLaughlin Reserve, CA, USA - Plot61 | ecosystem: Environmental > Terrestrial > Soil > Grasslands | place: USA: UC McLaughlin Reserve, Lake County... | reverse complement strand
GCTCCAACGCCCAAAGTCACGATGACGATCGCTGCAAATAGCAACCTCACGCGCATCTCGTCCCCTTTCTTCGTTCGCCGCAGAAGGGCCGGAGTCTCGCACGACGCAGCCGCTTATGACAACGACCTGAGACTGACTTGAGCGAGCCTCAGATGATCGCGGGTGACGGAAACGACCTGAACAACGCCCTGCAGTAGCCGACATTACGCGCTGCTGAGAAGAGCGACTTTCGGTAGAACTTCTGCACCTCTGGGGGTTCTACCGAAAGTTCTACTGAGGCGCAAGCAGGCGCTGGCGCAGACGAGCGGCGACACGCCGCAGCGGGTCTAGAATGACTTCCATGGACATAATCCGCTCGCTCAGGCGTCGGCTCCGTGGGGCTCGAGATACCGACAGCACAGTCGAGGCCGAGGCGAAGCGGCTGGCGTCCGATCGCGATTCGATCCGAGTCTCTCAAGCTGCCGGATCGGTGGCGGGTAGCACCGGGTTGATGACGCCCACGCCCAACGTTCTTCACCCGCACGAAGACGACCGCTAGAGGCACGCATCTGAGCGCCTCGACGATGGCGAAGCTCCGTCGCGGGTGCAGCGTCCTCAAGTGACATTCCCGCACGCTGGCCCAGGCCACGATGCTCGACCTTCTCCGCCGCTTCCTCCACCTCGGCGGCACGCTCGAGCTAGGCCTCGACCGCTAGGAACCACCGCTCCGGCGACTCCACGATCGGCGCGGTCCAGGATCGCCAAGCCGCCGGCGCCAGCCTAAGCGTCACGTCGTCTGATTCGGCAAGCGCGGCTTCGATCGGACCGTCGAGCGCTCCCGGCGAGAGGTACCGGCGCCTGATGCGGGCGTTGATCGACCGCCGCTCGCCGTCGCGCAGGATCTCGACCGGACCCGACGCCGAGACCCATCGTTCCCTACCCGGCTCGCGTTCGTCGACCACGACCGAGGCCGAGAAGCTCCGCTCGAGGTTCTTCACCTTCCGGCTTCGGGACGACGACGCGAAGTAGAAGCGGTCGTTCTCGAACAGGAACCAGATCGGCGTAAGGCGGATGCCGCCGTCCGGATCGTGGGTCGCGAGCACTGCGTAACGCCGCTCGCTCAGGAACGACCGCAGCTCGTCCGTCAGCTCGCCCACCGCCGGAAGCCTCCCTCCGAGTCGTGAGTCACACGCATCCCCGGATCTTGCCGAAGCGTGGCATCGAACGCGCGCTCGGGGGACATTCCCGGACGCTGGCCCAGACGTTGTCTTGGTACTAGGCTGCGTTTGATGCCCTTGAGGCTCTATCAGCGGTGGAAGGAGCGGCGCAGGCGCGCGCTCGAGCGCTCCGCCGAAATGAGTGACGAGCAACGCGAGGCGATCGATCGCTACAAGCACCGCCTAAAGACGGCGCTAGCCCGTACCCGCGCGACACCCGAACTTGGGGCGATCCGTAGCGCGTAGTCGCTGATCCCCCACACCGGGCCGATCGCGCGTTGGTGCAGAACGGTTACACGATTGTGAAGTCGCTGTGGCTCAAGGGGCGCAGGATCCGGTTTTACACCGACCAGGAGGCACCAATGAAGCCCTCGCTCCTCATTTTCGGCGCCATCGCAGTCGTGGTCGCCGCGGTAACCGCATCGTCCTCGGTGGCCGGTGGCCCTGGCGCCAAGATCCTGCCGGGATTCCGCTCACCGTCCGGAAACATCAAGTGCTACTACAACCCCAAGGGGCTGTCGGCTCGTGGCTTCACGCCCGTCCTGAGGTGCTCGCTGGACCACGCCGATTACGCGAAGACGCTTCAGCGTCGCTGTGAGACCGGCGACTGGCACGGCTTCACGCTGACGCCGACCAAGAAGCCATTGATCTTCTGCCCCGGCGGTGCCTCCGGGGACCACCCCGTCTACAGGACCCTCGCGTATGGCATGAGCTGGCAGCGCGGGCCTTTTATCTGTGCCTCTCGCCTGACCGGGGTGACCTGCCGCAACCGAACGGCCCACGGCCTGTTCATCTCCCGTCAGGCCTATCGCAGCTGGTAGCAGGCCATCGGCTGACCTTTCCGGGCGGGGCGTAGACCTCGCGGTCCGACCACCGGTGACTGCTTGGGCACTTGCCCGGCGTGTAGCGGCGTCAGCAGTCTCCGAAGAAGTGGAAGTGTCCCTTGTTCACATCGGCCCGGACGACACCCTTGGTAACCGTGAAATGCTGAACCTCGTGGAACGTCTGTCGAAACTCGAACACTCCGGCCGTAGCAGCCGAGAAGAAGTCCCCCGCATCCGTGTGCGTCTCCGTGAAGACCGCCGTGCCGTGTCCGACACCGTTGAACGAAAAATGATCGACCGCGTGAATGAGCGTGTACGAGCCGTCGCTCCAGTCGATGCGGCCCGTGTCGACGAACGTGCCGTGGGTGTGGGAGCCGTTGGCGGTCTCAACGCTCTGAAAACTCAGGACGTCGGTTCCGACGATCGTCCCGGTGAGGCCCGGTCGACAGTCGTCCGTCAGGCCCGTCTCGAAGATCGGACTGGTGACGGTATCGCGGATGATGATGGGCGCCGCCGACGCGGGCGCAGTCGTCGCCGTCCCTGCCGAAATGGCTAGCAGCGCCGCAGCGGCGAGCCCGAGTGCGAGTTTCTTCATGACTCTCTCCTGTTCGCTTATCGCCTGCGGCAGTGAACGGGCGAGCAGATACGGTCGATCATCCTCCTTCACGGGTCCTTAGGCAAGTCGCCCGCCCCCACATGACGGTTTCCCGGTAGTCGAGTGACATTCCCGCACGCTGGCCCACCTCCGAGTGCGTCCTTCCTCAACTGCCGCGAGCCCCTCTCAGTGTCCGCCCCCGGCGACGATGAACGCCAGCAGCACGACGACGAGCATGAGCGCAGTCGCCGCGGAACCGACCCGTGGCTTGACCTGCGCTAGCACGCGCGCGCCTGCGGCGAAGCCGGCGACCACGAGGATCGCGCTGAGCGAGGCAGCCCCGCCGTCGGAGTAGCGACGCTCGTAGGGCGCAAAGTATCGATCGTAAGTGAAGAAGAACGCCACCAGAAAGGCGGCGGCGGTGGGCGCAAGCAGCGGCAGAACCCCGTAACCGCGCCACGCTGCGACTGCCGCAACAACTACGCCCACGACGATGGCGCAGACGGCGGCGATAGCTGCAACCCGCTCGCCCGGAACCCCGTCACCGGGCTCCGGTCCAAGCGAACCGGCGCCGAGGGCCAGTGCGAGCTCGAACGCTGCGGCCCCGCTGAGCACCGCGACGACCAACCAAGAAACCACTCCTATGGTGCGCGTCGGCTCCTCCTTCTTCATCGCCACGAGGTAATGCGCCCCGGCGGTGCGAAGACCTCCCGCGCGTTGCCGTTGGCATCGGTGATTCGGTGACGGCGTTGGCGAGGACGATCGTCGCGGCGACCGCCGATGAAGGCGAAGGACCAGCCCCGCTCGCGCTCGGGCGGCTCAGCCTCGGCGACCTGCTCCGGGATCCTGACGGTCTTCTTCGTCATTGCTGCCTCCTACGAGCGCTTGACGAAACACGGGTGGCGGCTATCACCTTGTGGTTGACGACGATGGGTTCCGACCCCTGCCGTCTGTCGTTGGCAGAGGCGCCTCCTCGGTGGGGCCTCTCTCTTCGAGTGGCCGTTTCGCCAAACCGTCCTAAGGAATCTGACGAAACGGGGCGTACTTCCGTTCTCGAGCATCGTGAATCGCCCTCGCAATCCCAAGGGCCTTCGCTGCGGCTGCCCACCTGAATGCGTCTGCCAGCGCTCTGCCGTGGGACGGGCGCTGCGCTGGTACATCCCTGCTCGCTTCCACACGCCCGTCCCGCCCGAGTGGAAACAGCGGCAGGACATTCACGGCTTGTCGTTCCGTAGCGAGTAGCTAGGCGCCCACCACTGCGGACCCTCTAGCCCGAGCTCTTCGAGGGATTCGCCTCGGGGAGAGCTATAGGACACGGCCGCAGTATCTTCAGGTTCAGTCAGCCATCGTCGTTGGCGGCAGCCCTAAGCTCCACAAATAGACGCATCCAGCAGCCGCCTCGCAACCAGCCGCAACTCGGGGCATCGATCGGCTCTCGAAGCGGGCTGGGCAGCTAGCCGCAACTCCCCGCAACGGCCTGCAGCGGCTTTTGCAAGCCGGAGGTCAGCGGTTCGATCCCGGTACGCTCCATCTCGATTCCAAGGCTTTTCTCGGAAGGGTCAGCAGCGGACCCGTCTCCGCCCCACCTATGTCCCAAACTCGCCGCCTCTAGATAGAGGTCGAGGTCAAGCGCCGCCTGGCGAGAAGCACCCGGGGACAGATGGCCGTAGCGCTGCAACACAAGGCGCTCATCACTGCACGAGCTGCTCCGCGATGACGCGCGGCGACGTGCCGGCGCCAACCAACAGCGACGCGTGCGTGTGTCGCAGATCGTGGAGTGTCAACCCGACGAATTCGGCGCGTCGTACCGCTGGCCGGAAAACCCGCGCCATGAAGTTGTCCCTCCGCCTTAGAGCACCCGTCGGAGAAGGGAAGACGATCCGACGGGCCCACCCTCGCTCGGGCCAAGCTGTTCAGCGACGACCACGGCCACGATGACGCTCAAGTGAACGGCCCGCTTTCGACCGGTCTTCGTCTTCGTGATAGCGCCGTCCCGACATGAAGCTCGGCGCGTTCTCGCGCGGCTCATCAATGCCGGAGAGGTCGAGAAGGTCCCCGCGCGGCAAAGTCGCGCCACGGCCTATTCGAAAGCTACGGGACGCCGGCAACGGGATTCAAGTCCCTCAAGAATGGGGACGCCGGTCGCCCAAAGATCCCCCATGTCAGGGTGACAGGTTGATACCTGTCACCCGATAGAGATCGGACCGATTCCCACCCTTAAGAGATTCGCATTGTGGCCAAGGCTAGGCAGCGCATCGACGTCCATGATCAAAGCGGCTTCACACTGATCGAGCTGATCGTTGTGATGATCATCCTCGCCGTCCTGCTCGTTATCAGCATTCCGGCTTATCTCGGCTTCAAGGATCGCGCTCAGCAAAGGACGGCGGCCGGGAACGTTCGCTCGACCATCCCGACCGCAGAGGCATACTTCGTGGACAAAGGAACCTATGTCGGTATGAACGTTGCGGCGTTGAGCGCGATCGACTCAGGCCTAAGCGGAACCATCCGAACTGTGACTGTGAGTCCGACGGCGTACTGCATCTCCGCCAAGGTCGGCAGCTGGTGGGCTCACGTGGCCGGCCCCGGCAGCAGCGTCGTCTCCGCGGAAAGCGCGGACGCCTGCTAGGGGCGTCGAGTCGCCGCTGCGACAGCGCGCTATTCAGGTCGCTAGTGACTGGGCGATCCCGCTGAGCGCCGCTTGGTCACCCCAGCCTCAGCTCCGGCCGCGCCGCCGCCTCTGCCTTCCGGCAGGGGGCGCCGACGCCGCACCCGGAGTAGGGCGCTCTCGAGCGCCGCTGGAGCTCGAACTGCTCCAGCAAGACGAGCCCGGTCAGCAGCTCGAACGGGTTGATCGCGTCGTCCGGCAGAAGCTAGGCTCGTCACGCCCAGGCGATTACGAACGTTCGAAGCATTCGCATCGTGCACCCGCTCTTAGTCAGGTTCCAGCTGACATGGTTCAGGTAACTGCGACCAGCCGCGAGCACCGTTCCGTCCCTCGCACGAGCCGTCCCCTTTCCCGTTGGCGAGGTACTTACTCAGGTAGCTCGCGACTCGCTCCGCCCGCTCCGGCCGGCGCAGCAGACACCTCGCTTCTGTAACCACCACTGGTTGAGCAGCAGACCACCCTTGCCGTCCTAGCCGAGCCGCTTGAGCGCGCGATCGGCCCAATGCTTAGAGACGCGGTTCAGTTCGCGACACCAACCGCGCGGGTACTCGTTCCAGCATGCGGCACCGCCGGAACGACCTTGTCACGATGAACGAGTAGGCTCAGCCGGACGGCTCATCGCCTGTCACCCCAGGCTGAGTCGCAGAGTGGAGGTCACCGGTTCGATCCCGGTACGCTCCACTCCTTAACCGGCGGGACCGGACGGACGGTCGATCCGACGACGACTCGCGTGTGCAGCTGCTGATTGCGTGGCGCGAGACCGGACCGACGAGAAATGCCCCTGCGTCGGGTCTACATGTGAAGGCAGCTCGATCGACGTCAGAGGAGGCCGAAGTGTCTGCATCAGTGCTCTACATGTCGATGTCACTCGACGGGTACATCGCCGGTCCCAACGACGAACCGGACAACCCGGCGGCGACGGCTTCGGCCGGCTGCACGAGTGGTTCGGCGATTTCTCGCGGCCCTCCGGCGCGGTCGGAGAGTTGTTCGACGAAATGAACGCGTACGGCGCAATCGTCGTGGGTCGGCGTACCGCAGAGCAGATCGATCACTGGGGCGGCGATCGTCATGGCGTCCCGATCTTCGTGCCCAGTCACCGGCCGCCGGGTCCGTCCGTGGCGAACTATCCGTCCGTGTCGTACGTGACCGACGGAATCGCGAGCGCAATGGCGCAGGCGAAGGCTGCCGCCGGCGTCCGGCATGTGCTGGTTCATGGCGCATACACGGCGCAACGCGCACTCGAGGCCGGGGTGCTCGATGAGTTGCAGATCCACCAGATCCCGGTGCTCTTCGGCGGCGGTCGCCGGCTGTTCGAGGTGTTGCCGTCGCGCGTCGAGCTGGAGATCGTCCGAGTGATCGACACGTCGGACGCCACCCACATCCGCTACCGCGTCCGTCGCTGACACGGCCGAGCCGGCCTCACCCGACCAACTGCTTGAAGCCCGGCTCCTCCCGGATCGGGTCGAAGTCCGAGTCCTCCGCCGCCATCGGCCGGAACTGCTCGGACCGCTCGATCGCCATGCGCAGGTGCTCGAGCGCCTCTGCCGTCCGACCCGCCAGGCTCTCGGCGCAGGCCAGGTTGTAGAGGGGCGCCGGGTACTCGGGGTGCGCCTCGATCGCCTCCCGACCCTTGTCCGCGACCTCGCCGTACTTGCCCTCCTGGAAGAGCTGCTGGAACGGCATCCACACCTCGTAGCCGTGGGGCTCGTACGCGTGCCCCGGCCGGCCGCCGAGCGCGATCAGCGTCGTTCCCGCCTCCTGCGCGAACGCCGTCCGCTTCACGCCCGGGCGGGCGTAGACGAGCGTGCCTGTCGGCGCATCCACCTCCTTGCCGTCGAGCTCGAATCTCGCGCGGCCGCGTTGGACGAGATAGAGCTCTTCCTGCTGGTCGTGCTCGTCCGACTCATCGTGCTCGTTGATCAGCCGGTCACCCGCCTCGTGGCCGGTGAAGGCGTTGACGCCGAACGACGTGATCCCGAAGTGGAAGCGGACCGGCCGCCAGGGACAACGGCCGTCGCTGATCTCGTCGATCTCGTCCACGTGCGTGACTGCGTAGTCGTTCATCCGACCTCCTCGAGTTGAGGCGCCGAAGCTAGCGGTTGCGCAACGGTGGGCGCGTCAGCGGCGCCAGAGCCGGGCGACCTTGCCGGCTGTCGACCTGAGGCCGTCGACGACGAGCCGACGGAGCGGTGGCTCGGCGGCCTCGTAGTAGCTCGGCGGCACGTCGCCCGGATCGACGCCCTTACGGTAGCTCGCGTCCGGGCGCTCCGTGTTCGAGCCGGGGGGAGGGCTGCTGTAGCCGGACATGAAGCCATTGTCGCCGCGAGCGCTCCTGCTTGTAAATCGAACGTATGTTCGCTTTGATCGATGGGTGCAACTCTCGCTCGACGCACTCGACCGGCTCGTGGACACGCTCGAGGAGCGCGGCGCGTTGTCGGCCGTGGAGGCGGCGCGCTCGCTCTTCGCGACCCCGTGCATTTCCTCACGGCTCGCTTGCTCGCTGCTCGCCGAGGTCACGGCCGGCGACAGCAGGCTCGTCTGCTCCGGCGCGACGGTGTCGCTCAGCCGCGATCACGGCGACCCGCTGCTCGCGGAGGCCGAGTTCGTCGTCTTCGACCTGGAGACGACCGGCCTCTCGCCCGTCCGCGACCGGATCTGCGAGATCGGGGCGGTGCGCGTGCGCGCGCTCGAGCTCGCCGATTCGTTCCAGTCGCTGGTGAACCCGGGCCTCGCGGTGCCAGAGCAGATCGCGCAGCTCACCGGCCTGCGCGACGCCGAGCTGCGGCGAGCGCCGCACGCCCCCCGTGCCGTTGGACGGTTCGTCGCCTTCGCCGCCGACGCGCCGCTCGTAGCGCACAACGCCGCCTTCGACCAGCGCTTCCTCGAGCGTCAGCTCGTCCACGAGCACGGGCGACGACTCGCGGAGGCGCCGCTGTGCACGGCCGCCCTGGCGCGGCGCTTGCTCGAAGGGCGCGCTCGGCGCGTGAGCCTTGCGTCGCTCGCGCACTTCTTCGGCGTCGGCACGCAGCCGTGCCACCGGGCGCTCCCCGATGCGGAGGCGACGGCCGAGATCCTCGTCCGCCTGATCGAAATCGCGCAGGAGCTCGGCGCGCTGCGGCTGTCCGAGCTGCGAACGCTTGCTGCGCCGCGGAAGCGCCGCGTCTACGACAAACGCGGCCTGGCGTACGGGGTCCCGCAGCGGCCGGGCGTCTACCTCTTCCGTGACCGGCACGACCAGGTGCTTTACGTCGGCCGCGCGCGCGACCTGCGGGCGCGCCTGCGGTCGTACTTCCAGAGCAAGCGGCAGCGTCCGTCCGTCGAGGCCGCGCTCACGGCGCTCGCCCGAATCGAGTGGCGGGTGACGGGCTCGGAGCTCGAGGCCGCGCTCGAGGAGTTGCGGTTGATCCGCGAGCTGAGTCCGCCGGCGAACTCCCGCAGCCGCCGCCGCGAGCACGGCGTCTACCTGCGGCCTCGCGGGGACGAGATCGTCGTGACGAAGACGCCGACCGAGCTCGGGCCGCTGACGAGCAGGCGGCAGGCCTCGCTCGCGGCACGCGCTCTCTCACTCGCTTACGCGGAGGAGCTCGACCGGCTCCTCGACGGCGGTCCCCTCCCGCGGCTGCGGGAGCGGCTCGCGCACCTCGCTGAGGAGCTCCGCTTCGAGGAAGCCGCGCGCCTGCGCGACCGCATCGAGGCACTCGAGCGTGTCGTCGAGCGGCTGAGCCGGCTGCGGCGCCTGCGCGGCCTCGACGCGTGTCTGATCGCTCCCGCAGCCGTGGACGGCTGGCGAACCGGCTTCTTCGTCGGCGCCGGCGCGGTCCGATCGCAACGGCCGCTTCCGCCCGGCCCCGGCGCGCGGCTCGAGGTCGAGGTCGGCCTCGCCGCCTGCACGGCATCGCGCCCGGAGGATCCGCTGAGCGCGGAAGAGGCGGAGAACTTGCTGCTGCTCGACGGGTTCATCCGTCGCCCGCCGCCAGAGCTGGCCGTGCTGCCACTCGACGCGGACGCGATCGCCGCACACCTCGGACTCGCGGCCTAGATGCGCGAGGAGGGCCGGGCGCACGCGGTGGGTTAGGTTCCGCGCACGAGCGACGGAGGAGGAGCAATGGATTACAACCACGTGAACCTGGCGGAGGTCGACGACCAGGCGCCGAACATGGGGCTCGACCCGTCGCAGTTCAACCTGCGCTTCGGGCGCGTCCCGCTCGGCTGCGAGCACTGCGGCGTCAGCTATCTCCGCTTTGCGCCGGGGGCGAGGAGCCACGGCCACCGCCACAAACGGCAGGAGGAGATCTACGTGCTCGTGCAGGGCTCGGCCGAGATGAAGGTCGGCGACGACGTGCTCGAGTTGCAGCCGTACAGCGCGGTGCGCGTGCCGCCGCACGTGATGCGCGGCGTCAAAGGCGGGCCGGACGGCGCCGTCGTGATTGCGGTCGGCGCGCCGAACACCGGCCCCGGCGACGGCGACGAGCCCGACCCCGATTGGAGTTGGGACTAGGTTTCCCGCAGGCGCGGGTTGACCGCGGCCAGCGCGATGTCCGAAAGCAGGTTCGCGAGCAGAACGGCCGTTGTCAGGACGACCGTCAGCCCGAGCGTCAGCGGATAGTCACGCGCCTGCGCTGCGGCGATGAAGTACCGGCCGATCCCTGGGATCGCGAAGATCCACTCGACGATGAACAGGCCGAGCACGAGCTGCCCGTGCAGCGGGCCCCGGCCGCCATCGAGAGCACGGGCACGGACGCCGGCCGCAGCACGTGAAGGCCGACCACCCGGCGGCGGCGTAGGCCCTTGGCGCGAGCGGCGAGCACGAACTCGCGCTCGCCGATCTCGAGCATCTCGACCTCAAGACGCGCGCGATCTGCGCGACCGGCAAGAGCGCCAGCGCGAGCGACGGCAACACCCACGTGCGCCAGCCGTGCCAACCAGAGGTCGGAAGCAGCGTGAGCTTGACCGAGACGAGCCAGATCAGGAGCGTTGCGATCAGCAAGAGCGGAACCGCCGTCATCAGCGCCGTCGCCGCGGTCGTCGCACGGTCGAAGAGCGACCCGCGCCAGACGGCGGCGCCGATCCCGAGACCCGGCCCCAGCACCGCGATCCAAATCAACGCCAGCCCGACGAGCTGCGCCGTCACCGGCCCCTGCTCTCTCAGGATCCCGTTGACCGAGCGACCCGGAAAGGACGTCGTCGGCCCAAAATCGAGGCGCGCGAGCCGGCTGACGTAGCGCTCGTACTGCACGTACCACGGCGCGTCGAGGCCGAGCCGTCGCTGCATGTTGCGCGTGATCTCGTCCGGTTTCGGGTCGCTGTACTTGACCCACGCCTCGTTCGAGAGGCCGAGCGGCGGCCCGTGTCGCAGCGGGCTCCCGCCGATCGCACGCATCAGCCCGAAGAGCAGCGTCACGCACACGAGCAGCACCGGGATCGCCCAGAGCAGGCGCTTGAGTGCGAACACGAGCATGGGCTTGCTGTAGCCAGCGAGGCCAAAGTTACGCCGCGCATGACCGTTGTTTGCGCGACCCGTCGCGGGCAAGACTCAGAGCGTGCGACGGTTCCTGCAGCGGATTGCCCAGCGCTCTCCCACTGTCGTGGGGTCGCCCTGGAGCTTCCTCGGCGTGCTCGCAGCGGTCGTCGTCTGGCTAGCGGTCGGGCCGGTATTCGACTTCTCCGGCAACTGGCTGCTGATCCCGGCGACGGCGACCTCTGTGGGCGCGGTGATCCTCGTCGTACTGTTGCAGTACACGCAGAACCGCGATACGCGGGCGGTGCAGCTCAAGCTGGACGAGCTGATCCGCGGCCTCAGAGAGGCGCGCACGCACCTCGTCCGGCTCGAGCAGCTCTCGGACGAGGAGCTCGACGAGCTGGAACGGGAGTTTCGCCGCCTCCGCGAGGCGAGCTAGCTAGGTGGTGAAGCGGACACGCCGCGCCGCGACCGCGCGGCGGTACTCGAACACGCGCCAGATGCGCCTCGGGGTGGCCGAGGCCTGCTGCTCCCGTCGCACGGGTGTCGCCGCGGCCGTCTGCCTCATCGCACCTTCACCGCCGCATAGGCGGGCAGCCGGCCTTCGTCGCCCTCGCGAGGAGCGTGCCGCGCTTCTTCGGCTTCAGGGTGAACACGACCTCCCAGCCACTGCTGGACGATCCCGCCCGGCCCGCAGTCCGCCGGCTCGGCGGGCGTCGGATTTACCGCGTGCCGACCGACATACCGAGCAGCCGCGGCAGGGCTGCGCCCGCGCGCGCCGGCAGCGAGCCGCGGCGCCCGTCCTCCTCGGCCTCCTCGCACGCCATGATCGACGAGCGGACGAGGCCGCCGCCGAGACGGCGGAACGGCTCGGGCGGGAGCTTGGGCACTCGCCGCGTGACGAGCGGCAGGCGCGTGAGCTCGTCGTCGACGCCGAGCGCGAGGCGCGCGAGGATCTGGCCGCCCAGCCAACTCGGGCCCGCGCCGTGGCCGGAGTAGCCGGCGCCGTAGTGGAGGCGGGTGCCGGGAACGGTGCCGAAGAACGGCAGGTGGTCGGACGAGACGTCGATCGGCCCGCCCCACGCGTGCGTGACCTTCGCGTCGGCAAGGTCAGGCAGCAGCCGGCGCAGACCCCGCTCGGCGCGCGCAGCGGTCGCCTCGTCCTGCGTGAACCGCCCGTCGATCTTGCCGCCGAAGCCGATCGGACCCGACCCACTGCCCATCAGCACGCGACCGTCCTGCGTGGTGCGGAAGTAGTGCAGGAACATCCGGCCGTCGATGACGGCCTCACCCCCGGTCCAGCGAATCTGCTCGAGCAGCTCGGGCACCGGCTCGGTCAAGACGACGTAGCTCCCGAAGACGGTCAAACGACGGCGCAGCGGCTTCCAGCCCGCCGCGGCGGCGTTCACCGCGACGACCACCTCGCGCGCGCGGACCGAGCCGTTCGCCGTTCTGACGACGCCGGGGTCGACGCCGATCACGCGCGTGTGCTCGTGCAGCCGCAACGACGCGACAGCCGCCCGGCGGAGACCCAGCACGAGCCGCGCCGGCTGCACCGTCGCGCCGTCGCGCAGGAAGACGCCCTTGCGGAAGCGCGGCGACCGGATCCGCTCCGCGAGGGCGTTACGCGAAAGCGGGACCGCCTCGTCGGGAACGCCGAGCTCGCGCGCCGCCTCGACCTCCTCGTCGACCGCGGGATCCTGGGTGGGAGCGGCCGAGACGCGCAGGATGCCGCCCTCGCGGAGCCAGGCGTCGACACCTTCGCGCTGACAGAACCCGCGCACCCCGGGGACGATCGCCTCGCTCGCCCGGGCGACGTCGATCGCGCCGGCATCGCCGAACCGCTCGCGCAGCCGCGGCAGGTGGCTCCAGTAGCCGTGGACGAATCCGCCGTTGCGGCCGCTCGGGCCGCGCCCACACTCGCCGGCCTCGAGCAGGACGACGTCGAGCGCCGGCTCGCGCTCCTTCAGGGCAAGCGCCGTCCAGAGCCCGGTGTAGCCGCCGCCGACGATCGCGACGTCGGCGTCGGTGTCGCGGTCGAGCGGCGGCGCCGTCCCTCCGCCGAGCCCGGCGGCGAGCGCCTCCTCGATCCACCAGGGCGTCGTTAGATTCGCCGCCCGGCCTCCTCGAGCACGTCGCCGAGCGTGCCGGCGATCTGGTCGAACTCCGCCTGCCCCGCGACGAGTGGTGGCGAGATCTGGATCACCGGATCGCCGCGGTCGTCCGCGCGGCAGATCAAGCCACGCTCGAAGAACTGCGGCGAGAGGAACCCGCGCAGCAGCGTCTCGGCGTCCTCCTCGCTGAAGCCGGCCTTCGTCTCCTGGTCGCGCACGAGCTCGAGCGCCCAGAAGTAGCCCTGACCGCGGACGTCGCCCACGATCGGCAGGTCGAGCAGCTGCGTGAGCGCAGAGCGGAGCGCGCCTTCGTGCTCGCGGACGTGCTCGACGACCTTCTCGCGCTGCATGATCTCGAGGTTCTTGAGGGCGATCGCCGCCTGCACGGGATGGCCGCCGAAGGTGATCCCGTGCGCGTACATGGCGGCGCCCTCGAGGAACGGCTCCATCACGCGGTCGGTCGTGACGACGGCGGCGATCGCTGCATAGGCGGACGAGAGGCCTTTCGCGTTCGTCATCAGGTCGGGCCGGATGTCGTACAGCTCGGAGCCGAACCACGCGCCGAGCCGGCCGTAGCCGGTGATCACCTCGTCCGCGCAGAGGAGGATCCCGTAGCGGTCGCAGATCTCCCGGACGCCTCGCCAGTACCCCGCGGGCGGCGTGATCGAGCCGCCGGCGTTCTGGGCCGGCTCCATCAGCACCATCGCGATCGTCCCGGGCTCCTCGGCGATGATCGCCTGCTCCAGGTCGTCCAGCAGGAACGCGGTGAACTGCTCCTCGGTCTCGCCTTCCGGGCGGTGGTAGCGATTCGTGTTGCGCACGTGGATCACGTCGGGCACGAGCGGCTCGAAGGGCGCCCGCAGGGCGGCGATCCCGTTGATCGAGAGCGCGCCCATCGTCGTGCCGTGGTAGGCCGTGCGCCGGGAGATCGCCTTCCAGCGGCGCTCGCCGCGCGCGGCGTGGTACTGCCGCGCGAGCTTCCACGCCGACTCGACCGCCTCGGAGCCGCCCGAGACGAAGAAGACCCGGTTCAGGTCGCCGGGCGCGAGCTTCGCGACCTCGGCCGCGAGCTCGATCGCGCGCGGGTGCGCGTACGACCAGTTCGTGTAGAAGGGCAGCTCGCGCAGCTGAGCGGCTGCGGCCTCACCGACCTCCTCTCCGTACGAGTAGCCGATCTGGACGGCGAAGAGGCCGGCGAGCGCGTCCAGGTAACGCTTGCCGTTCGCGTCCTCGAGGTAGCAGCCTTCGCCGCGCACGATCACGGGCACCTCGGCGTGCTCGAACCCGCCCATCCGCGTGAAATGGAGCCAGAGGTGGTCGCGGGCGGTCTGCTGCAGCTCCGCCCGGGAGAGCCCTGCAGAGACCGTCGTCACGCGGCTCGCTTCTCGCGACGCATCTGAAAAAGGACGTTGCCGAGCATCGCGGCGAGAGCGATCACGAAGATCGCGGTGCCGATCACGTTCACCTGCGGCGGCGCGCCGATTCGCGCTGCGCCCCAGACGAAGAGCGGGAACGTGACCTGGTTGCCGGAGTTGAAATACGTGACGACGAAGTCGTCGATCGAGATCGCGAAGCAGAGCAGGAGAGCCGCCAGGATCGCCGGCGCGATCAGCGGCAGCGTCACCTTGCGGAAGGTCGTCCACTCGTTCGCGCCGAGGTCCATCGCCGCTTCCTCGAGGTGGCGATCGAACCCGACGAGCCGCGCCTTCACGGTCACCACCGCGAAGCTGATGCAGAACATGATGTGCGCGATCAGGATCGTCCAGAAGCCAAAGACCACGTTCAGGTTGAGGAAGAGCGTCAGCAGCGACGCCCCGAGCACGATCTCCGGCGTCGAGAGCGGCAGGAAGATCAGGATGTTCGTCGTCGCGCGGCCGCGGAAGCCGTAGCGGACGAGCGCGAGCGCGATCAGCGTGCCGAGCGCCGTGGCGACGATGCTCGCAAGCAGCGCGACCTCGAGTGAAAGAACGATGGCGCTCCGGATCCCTGGCACGGCGTCCCAGTAGCGCCAGTTGTCCCAGGTGAAGCCCTGCCATATGTAGTTGAACTTGCCGGTCGGGTCGTTGAACGAGAAGACGATCACGATCGAGATCGGCAGCAGCAGGTAGGCAAAGAAGAGGATCGAGTAGACGGTCAGGACGTGGTGCTTGACGAATGCCCACATGCTCGCGAGGACGTTCGGCCGTGCCGACCGGTCGACCGCGACCGAGCTCATGCGGCGGTCCCCGTCAGCTGCTCGGTGCCGACCACGCGGGCGTACAGGAAGACGGCGACGAGGATGCCGCCCATCAGGATGAACGACATCGCCGCCGCCGCCGGGTAGTCGGTCAGCTCGAGGAATTTCGACTGGATCACGTTGCCGATCATGTGGTTGTCGGGCGAGCCGAGCAGCTGCGCGTTGATGAAGTCGCCCGCGGCCGGGATGAACGTGAGCAGCGTCCCGGCCACGACCCCCGGCAGCGAGAGCGGGAACGTGACGCGCCAGAATGCATGCCACTTGCTCGCGTAGAGGTCCTCGGCCGCCTCGATCAGCCGCGCGTCGATCTGCTCGAGCGAGACGTACAGCGGCAGCGCCATGAAGGGCAGGAAGTTGTAGGTGATGCCCGTCACGACGGCGGTCGAGGTCGCGAGCAGCCGCCCCCCGGGGCCGAGCACGTGCAGGGACTGGAGCGTCTGTACGACGAAGCCGTTGTCGGAGAGGATCGTCTGCCACGCGAGCGTCCGGATCAGGTACGTGACGAAGAACGGCGCGACGATGAACAGCAGCAGCAAGTTCTTCCACCGGCCGCCGCGGAACGCGATCCAGTACGCCACCGGGTAGCTGATCACGAGCGCGAGCAGCGTCGCGATCCCGGCGTACTCGAGCGAACGGACGAACTGGGCGCGGTAGTCCCGTAGCGCGGTCCAGTAGTTCCCCCACGACCACGTGAAGGCGTAGCCGAAGTCGATGTTGCCCGACTGCAGCGACTGGTAGGCGAGAAAGCCGAGCGGCACGACGAAGAACACCGCGAGGAAGACGGTCCCCGGCGCAAGCAGCAGGTACGGCGTCAGCTCCCGATGACGGTGGAAGTAGTTCACGCCGAGGCTCTGCCTACAGGCCGCCGCCAGGGCCGGCGCGTTCCACCCGCCCGTCGTCCTGGATCAACCGGAGACCAGGTTCTGCCACTGCGTCAGGTACTTCTGGTTGTTCAGCGCCTTGCTGTCGAAGATCTTCACCTTGTCGAGCATCGCCTTCGTCGGGAAGATGAGGGGGTTCTTCGCGACCGACGGGTCGTATTTCTTCGCCCAATCGCCTGCACCGGCCACCGGCGGGATGTAGTAGATGCCGACGATCTTCCGCTTCGGGTCGCCGGCCTCCATCAAACCCTGAACCTTCGGGTCGTAGACGTAGTTCATGTACACGGATGCCGTGTAGACGTCGCCGCCCTTCGGGATCAGCATGTTGTCCGTCCAGAGCGCGCCGCCGGCCTCGGGGACGTTCCAGTGGATGTGCTTGTTCCCGAGCTGCGCGATGTCGCCCGACCACGACATTGCGGCAGCGAGGTCGCCTTTGGCGAGCGCGGGTGTGTAGTCGTTGCCCGTGAACGAGCGAATCTGCTTGCTGTCGACGGCCTTTTGGATCCGTTTGAAGGCGGCGTTCCAACTCTTGTCGGTGACCTTCGTCGGATCGTCGCCGTTCGCGAGCATCACGATCGTTATTGCGTCGCCCATCGAGTTCAGGACCGTGATCTTGCCCTTCAGCTTCGGGTTCTCGAGCAGCTCGTCGATCGTCAGCACCGGATCGGTGAGCGTGTCGTTGTAGGCGATGCCCGTCATGCCCGATTGCCACGGAAGCGTGTAGTCGCGGTCCGGGTCGAAGTTCGGGTGCTTCTGGACGTCGACGAGGTTCTTCATGTTCGGGATGGCCGACTTGTCCAGCTTCTCGGCCCACCCCTTCTTGAGCATCAGCGCGAGGTAGCGGTCGTTGTCGGTCAGGACGACGATGTCCCGTCCGGTCGACTGCCCCCGCGAGAGCTGACCCTGGATCTTCCCGAAGAAGGACGCGTTGTCGTTGATGTCCTCCCTGTAGTCGATCTGGACGCCGAACTTCTTCTGGAAGGCGTCGAGCGTCGGATGCTTCTGACCTTTGGTGTCGATGTAATAGGTCCAGTTCGAGAAGTGCAGCGTCTTCGCGAGCTTCTGCTCGACGCTCGTCGTGCCACTGGTGGCCTTGGACCCACTGCTGCCGCACGCGGCAAGGATCCCCGGGAATGTGATCGCGGCCCCTCCCATCGCTGCCCGTTCGAGCAACTGCCGCCTCGTGAGCTGGTCGTTCATTCGGCTCCTTCCATCGAATCGACGACGAACGTGGAGTCGGGGCTCCACGAGATCTCGCTCGGCGCCTGATCCCGCGCGCCGGGCTCGCTGTTCTGGACGTAGACGCTGACGTTTCCCGCCCGCGTCTCGAGCACGTACTGGGTGGCCACGCCGACGTACGCCGTCTCGAGCAGCCGGCCGGTGAGGCGGTTCTCCTCCCCGTGGCCGAGGCGGATCTTCTCCGGGCGCACGCCGAGGGCGACCCTGCCGGCGCGGCCGTTCAGCGCGTCGGCCGGGATCCGCACCTCGGTGCCGTCGTCGAGCCGAACGGCCTCGGGGCCGGAGACGGTGCCGGAGAGCAGGTTCGAGATGCCGAGGAAGCTCGCGACGAACGCGGTCTGCGGGCGCTCGTAGAGGTCTGCGGGCGCTCCGAGCTGCTCGATCTTGCCGGCGTTCATGATCGCGATTCCGTCAGCCATCGTCATCGCCTCCTCCTGGTCGTGCGTGACGTGGATGAAGGTGATGGCGACGTCGTGCTGGATCGCCTTCAGCTCGAGCTGCATCTGCTTGCGGAGCTTCAGGTCGAGCGCGCCGAGCGGCTCGTCGAGCAGCAGGACGCGAGGCTTGTTCACGAGCGCGCGAGCGAGCGCGACGCGCTGCTGCTGGCCGCCCGAGAGCTGCCGCGGCTTGCGCTTGTCGAAGCCCGCGAGGCCGACGAGCTCGAGGATCGAGAGCACTCGGCCGCGCACGTCGCTGCCGCGGACGCCTCGGCGCCGGAGCCCGAAGGCGACGTTCTCGAAGATGCTCAGGTGCGGGAAGAGCGCGTACGACTGGAAGACCGTGTTCACGTCGCGCTTGTAGGGCGGCCGCCCGGTGACCGGCTCGTCGCCGAGGTAGATCGTCCCCTCGGTCGGCTCCTCGAAGCCGCCGATCATGCGCAGCGTCGTGGTCTTGCCGCAGCCCGACGGGCCGAGCAGCGCGAAGAAGCTGCCGTGCTCGATCTTGAGCGAGAGGTCGTCGACGGCGACGACGTCGTCGAAGCGCTTCGTCACATGTTCGAGCCGCACGTCGGCCGCCGGCGTCTGCATCGCCGCGGGCGCCGAGTCGGTCCGGCTCTCGACGGCCACTAGTGCACCCCGGCGCGGACGCCGTTGTCGACGCGCGCGCCCCAGTCGTAGAGCTGCTTCCAGAGCTCGAGGTAGAGGAAGCTCTCGGTCGAGACCACGCCGGCGAGCTCGCGGATGCGGTTCGTCACGTCGAGTAGCTGCCGGCGGTCGGCGCAGACGAGCTCGACGAGGATGTCGAACTGCCCTGCGGTGATGACGACGTACCCCGCCTCGTCCCACTGTGAGATCTCGTCCGCGACCGGCTCGGGTGCCCCGCCGGTGCGGATGCCGACCATCGCGATCGCGTCGAAGCCGAGCCCGAGCGGATTTGTCACGCCGGTCACCTGGAGGATGTTGTCCTCGCACAGACGCTGGTACCGCGCGCGGATCGTCGCCTCGGAGACGCCGACGGTCGCAGCGATGCGCCTGAAGGGCTCTCGGCCGTTGCGCTGCAGCGCCTCGATCAGCCGCTGGTCGATCGGGTCGAGGTGCGGCGCAGCGCTGACCGCACCCCGCCGCCGCTCGCGTACCTCAGGTCTGCGCAATGCGGGGCCTTCCTACCAGCTTTGCCTCGCATCGCGCAAGCGGGAGCCGCCGAGACCGACGTTTTCGCTCCCCTGCCGGGGCAGCGCGCCCTGTGACGAGCCACGCGCAACCAAGTTCCGTGCGCTCAGTCGATCTTCGCCATCACGTGCTTGATCTGCTGGTAGTCCTCCAGCGAGTAGGACGAGAGGTCCTTGCCGTACCCGGACTGCTTGTAGCCGCCGTGCGGCATCTCCGAGACCAGCGGGATGTGGTCGTTGATCCAGACGGTCCCGAACTGGAGCTTTTTCGCCGCGTTCAGCGCACGCCCCACGTCGCGCGTCCAAACCGAGGCGGCGAGGCCGTAGTCGACGTCGTTCGCCCACGCGATCGCCTGGTCGTCGTCGGCGAACCGCTGCACCGTCACGACCGGGCCGAAGACCTCGCGCTGCACGATCTCGTCCTCCTGACCGACCTCGGCGACGACCGTCGGCTTGACGAAGAAGCCGCGGTCGCCGTTCGTTCCGCCGCCGGTCAACACCTTCGCGCCCTGCGCGCGGTCGAGGAAGCCGAGCACGCGCTCCTGCTGGGACTTCGAGATCACCGGGCCCATCTCGACGTCGTCCCCCTCGCCGGGATCGCCGACGTGCAGGCCCTCCACGAGCGGCACGAGCTCGTCGAGGAGCTTGTCGTAGATCTTCGGGCCGGCGACGACGCGCGAGGCGGCCGTGCAGTCCTGGCCCGAGTTCCAGTAGCCGGCGATCTTGATCCCCTCGGCCACGGCGGCCGGGTCGGCGTCGTCGAAGACGAGCACGGGCGCCTTGCCGCCGAGCTCGAGGTGCACGCGCTTGAGCGTCTCGGCCGCCGAGCGCGCGATCTCCTTGCCGGTCGCGACATCGCCTGTCAGCGAGACCATGCGCACGTCCGGATGGCGCACGATGCCTGCGCCGACCGGCTCGCCGTCGCCGGTGATCACGTTCAGGACGCCCGCCGGCAAGATCTCAGCGACAAGCTCGGCGAAGCGGAGCGTCGTCAGCGGCGTCTGCTCGGACGGCTTGACGATCTGCACGTTGCCGGCGGCGAGCGCCGGCGCCATCTTCCAGACGGCCATCATCAGCGGGTAATTCCACGGCGCGATCCCGCCGACGATTCCGACCGGCTCGCGGCGGATCATCGAGGTGTAGCCGCGCATGTACTCGCCGGCGGCCTTGCCCTCGAGCACGCGCGCGGCGCCCGCGAAGAAGCGGAAGTTGTCAGCCGAGACCGGCATCTCGTCTCGGGCGTACGAGAGCGGCTTCCCGACGTTCTGCGACTCGAGCTCCGCCAGCTCCTCGCCGTTGTCCTCGATCGCCGCGGCAAGCTTGAGCAGCGCCTCGGCGCGCTCCTGCGGGGTCGTCTCGAGCCACTCGGGCAGCGCCTGCTTGGCTGCCTCGACGGCGCGGTCGACGTCGGCCTGGGTCCCGCGCGGGACCTCGGCGATCGTCTCCCCCGTCGCCGGGTTCAGCACCTCCATCGTGCCGCCCTCGACCGCGTCCACCCACTCGCCGCCGACGAAGTTCTTGTGCTGCGAAACCGTCACGCTCATGGCAAAAGCCTCCCGGTCGGATCGCGCCCAGCCTATCGCTAGCGGCGCCGCAGGAGACCCGAGTCCTGCGTCAGCCGCTGCGAGACGATCACCGGGATCACCGTCAGCAGGATGACGACGAAGACGACTGCGTTCACCTCGGGGAGCTGCTGACCAAGCCGGATCTTGCCGAGGATCCAGATCGGCAGCGTGTTCTGGGCCCCTGCCGTGAACAGCGTCACGATCACCTCGTCGAACGAGAGCGCGAACGCGAGCAGCGCACCCGAGATGAGGGCGGTCGAGAGTACGGGAAAGGTGACGAAGCGGAAAGTCTGCCAACCGTCGGCACCGAGGTCCATCGACGCTTCGACCAGCGAGGGAGACGTTCGCCGCACCCGTGCCAAGACGTTGTTGTAGACGATCACGACGCAGAACGTCGCGTGGCCGATGACGATCGTCCAGAGGGAGAACTGGACGCCCCAGAACGTGTAGAAGGACGATAGGGCGATGCCCGTGATCACCCCCGGGAGCGCGAGCGGCAGCACGAGCAGGAACGACACCGCCTCGCGTCCGAAGAAGCGGAAGCGCGCGACGCCGACGGCCGCCATCGTTCCCAGCACGAGCGCCACCCCCGTCGCGCAGAGCGCCGCCTTCAACGAGAGCAGCAGCGCGTCCCGCGCCTCGGTGTCGTTCCACGCGACGTGGAACCAGCGGACCGTGAAGCCGGGGATCGGCCAGCTCTGGATGTTCGACGTGTTGAAGGCGTAGACGAGGATGATCGCGAGCGGGAACCAGAGGAAGAGCAGGACGAAGAACGTCCACGTGGCCAGCGCTGCCCTGGTCAGCCGGCTCTCCATCAGAGGGCCTCGAACGCGCCGGCGCGGCGCGCGAGAACGAGGTAGATGCCCATCACCGCGAGCGGCACCATCGCGTAGGCGGCCGCGAAGGGGAGGTCGTAGCTGAGGCCGAGCACGTTGCGGTAGACGACGTTGCCGATGAACTGCGTGTTGCCCACGAGAATCGGCGTGATGTAGTCGCCGAGCGTGAGGGAGAAGGTGAAGATCGTCCCTGCGACGACGCCAGGCAGGGCGAGCGGAAGCACGATGCGGCGGAAGGTCGTCCAGTTCCTGGCACCCAGGTCGCGCGAAGCCTCGATGAAGTTGTCCGGGATCCGCTCGAGCGCTGCATAGATGGGCAGGATCATGAACGGCAGCCAGATGTAGGCGAAGACGATCCACACCGCCCAGTTCGTGTAGGCGATGTGCTGGTGCGGCAGCCGGAGACCGCCGAGCGTCCAGTTGAGCACGCCCTCGTTCGAGAGGATCAAGCGCCAGGCGTAGACGCGGGCGAGGTAGCTCGACCAGAGCGGCAGCAGCACCATCACGAAGAGCAGGGTTCGCAAACGCGGGCTCGCCTGGCGCGCCATGAAGTACGCGAGCGGGAACGCGAGCACGACGTCGAGCGCCGTGACCGCCGCGGCCAGCCCGATCGTGCGTGCGGCGATGCGCCAGTACGTGTGGTCGTGCCAGAGCGTGCGGAAGTTGCCCAAACCCCACGTGTGCACGATCTCGCCGCTGAGCGGGTCGAGTGCCCAGAACGCCGAGATGAACAGGACCGCGAGCGCAGCGACGTAGATCAGCAGGTAGCCGCCGACCGGCGGCCCGAGCAGCGACGTGCCGCGTAGCCACGGCCGGCGCCAGAACGCTGCCGAGAAGCGGCGGCGGGCCGTCCCCGAGGGGCGGCCCGCCGGTTCAGCCTGTTCGACCAAGCGGTGCTAGCCCTTGATCTCCGTCCAGGCCTTCTGCCATTGGTTGTAGTCGATGCAATCGGTTTTGCCGTTCCCGCAGTCGGCGAGCGGCGTCTTCCAGAACCTGATGCTCTTGAAGTACGAGGCCGGTGCGTTGGCGTGGTACTGGTTGCACGAGCCGGCGCTGAGCTTGTCCATGATCGAGCACGCCTTGGTGTTAGCCGGCGTCTCGCCGAAGTAGATCGCCTGCTGAGCCTGCACCTTCGGCGTCGAGACCCACTTCGTCCACAGGTACGCGCAGTTCGGGTGCTTCGATTTCGAGGAGAGCATCCAAGTGTCGGCCCAGCCGGTCGCGCCCTCCTTCGGGATCAGGTCCTTGACAGGTGCCTTGTCCGCCTGGAGCGTGTTCGTCTGGTACGGCCACGACGCGCCGAGGACGGCGTCGCCGTTCTTGAACAGGTCGATCTCGTCGGAGGCGAGGCCCCAGTGCTTCTTCAGCAAGCCGCGTTGCTGCTTGAGCAGCGAGACGGCCGCGTCGAACTGCTTCTGGTTCAGCTCGTACGGATCGGTGATGCCGAGGTCGGGCTTCGACTCGGCCAGGTAGAGCGCCGCGTCGGCGATCTGGATCGGGTTGTCCGGGATCGTGATCTGGCCCTTGTACTTCGGGCTGTAGAGCACGTTCCAGCTCGTCGGTGCCGGCTTCACCTTCTGTGTGTTGTAGAGCAGCGTGTTCGGGCCCCACTGCAGCGAGATCCCGTAGTGGACGCCGTCGACGGTGTTGTGCGCCGGCGACTTCAAGGCGCCGATGAAGTTCTCGAAGTCGGGAATCAGCTTCGGGTTCATTGGCTGGACGTCGCCACCGCGGATCAGTCGCACGGACGCATCGCCCGAGGCCGAGACCATGTCGTACTGGCCGCCGCCCTGGCGCATCAACGTGACCATCTCGTCCGAGGAGCCGGCGTACTTACTCGTGACCTTGCAGCCGGTCTGCTTCACGAACGGCTTTACCCATTCCGGCTGCGTGTAGCCTTCCCACGCGACCAGGCTCAGCTTGCCCTCGCCCTTGCCGATCGAGCTCGGCAGGTTCGACGCCTTCGACGTCGTGCCGTTGCCGTTCCCGCTCTCGTTGCTGCCGCCGCAGCCGGCCGCGGTGACGGCGAGCGCTCCGACGACGACCGCCGCCGCGCCCCAACCGAGGACGCGCCTGAAGTGCTTCTTCATCTGTCTCCTTCCGTTGCTGCCCCCCGCTTGCCGTCGATCTCGAGCTGGTGTTCTGGGCGCCACTCGAGGAGAACCGTACGGCCCTTGGCGTCGAGCGCCTCGGACGACGAGGACTCCAGATTCTGCCGGACGACTTGTAGCTCCCCGCCTCGGTCGAGCTCGACCAGGAAGCGGGTCACCATGCCCGCGTAGACGACGTCGCGAACACGCCCCGGCTCGGCGTGCATGCCGTCGCGCGGAGTGGACCCTGCATCGCTCAGGTGGATCTTCTCCGGTCGGACCGCGTACCGCCGGCCGTCTCGCTCGAGCTCGTTCGAGACGCCCACGAAGCCGGCGACGAAGCCGCTGGCCGGCCGCTCGTAGACCTCCGCCGGCGCGCCGAGCTGCTCGATCCGGCCATGGTTGAAGACCGCGAGGCGGTCGCTCATCGTCAGCGCCTCGTCCTGATCGTGCGTCACGTAGACGAATGTGATCCCTAGATCCTGCTGCAGGCTCTTGAGGAAGAGCTGCATCTCCTGCCGCAGCTTCAGATCGAGCGCGCCGAGCGGCTCGTCGAGCAGCAGCACCTCCGGCCGGTTGACGAGTGCGCGTGCAAGCGCGACGCGCTGCCGCTGCCCGCCCGAGAGCTGGGCGGGCTTCCGTTTGCCGAGCCCCGGCAGCTTCATCCGCCGCAGCACGTCTTCGACGCGCGCGTCGCGCTCGCGCCTCGCCACGCCCTTCACGCGCAGGCCGTACGCGACGTTGTCGGCAGCCGTCATGTGGGGAAAGAGCGCGTAGTCCTGGAAGACCGTGTTCACGTCGCGGGCGTAGGGCGCGACGTTCGACACGTTGCGGCCGGCGAGCTCCACCCGGCCATCGTCCGGGCGCTCGAATCCAGCGATCAGCCGCAGCGTCGTCGTCTTCCCCGACCCCGAGGGACCGAGGAGGGTGAAGAACTCGCCCGCACGGATCTCGAGGTCGACCCCGTCGACGGCGACGACGTCGCCGTACGCCTTGCGGACGCCGACGAGCCGGACCGCGGCCGCTGCGCTTGCGCGGTCAGGGTCGAGGGGCCGCTCCTCGGTTCGCTCCTGCAATGACACCGGCGCGACGATTATCGCGCGTTCTTCAACGGCGGCGCACACGACTGCGGCTCGCCCTCGCAGCAGCCGAGCTTGAACGCGCAGCGCGGGCACTGCCAGGTCTGGTGGCGCCAGTCCATCGGCGCACCGCAGCGCAGACAGCGCTCGCCGCTCTCCTGCTTCGCCTCCAAGCGCGCGACGCTAGCCGCCGGGCCGGACGCTATTCGCGCATCTGCGCCGGCTCCCCGGGCTCAGCCTGGCTCTCCTGCGCGCGCTCGACGAGGTCGTCGACGAACTCGGGCTGCCGCGCGCTGCGCAGCGAAGCGAGTCGCTTGATCATGGCCTTGCGGCGCGCGTGGCCGTTCTCCGGATCGAAGAAGTACGCCAAGGCGGCGCCGAAGGCGGCATAGCGAAGTCTCTGCATCTCGGTCCTCCCGTCGGGGTGAACCGAGAGACTAGGCGATCGGCGTCAGTCGCCCCAGTCGAAGTCGCGGGACCGGCTCCAGAGACCCTCGGCCTCGGCCTCGGACTCCTCGGTCGGCCAGGCGAGCGGCGCACGCTCGGTCGTGATCGCCGGCTCCTCGCCGTCCATCGTCTCCTCGATCCGAGCCTGCTCCTCCGTCTTGAAGAGCGGGTGGTTCTCGAACGGATCCTCGGACTTGTACCGGTCTAGTGGCAACTCGCCCTCGAGCTCCGAGTTCTTCTGCTTGAGCTCGAGATGGTCCTGAATGACTTGTGCGAACAGCGAAGAGGTCTCCACCGGCGATGCTCCTCCCGTGGGTCGTGGGACAGGCGGCGGATTGTAACGCCTAAACGCCCTGCAGGCAGGCAGTTTACACCTGGCGCGTCCTGGGCCGGGCGGTCACGACGCGGTTCTTGCCGGCTCGCTTTGCCTCGTAGAGCGCGCCGTCGGCGGCCGCTACGAGGCTGTCGCCCCGTGCCGCTTCGGGGAACGCGGCAACGCCGAGGCTGACCGTGACGTGGATCCTGCTCCCGTCCGGAGCGAGGATCGTGCGCTCCTGCAACGCCCGCCGGGTGCGCTCGGCCAGCCGGGCCGCCCCGTCCAGATCGGTGCCCGGGAGGACGATCGCGAACTCCTCGCCGCCCCAGCGGGCCGGCACGTCGATCTCGCGCACGCACTCCCGCAGCGTCTCGGCGAACTCGACGAGGACACCGTCGCCAACCGGATGTCCGAAGCGATCGTTGATCGACTTGAAGCTGTCCAGGTCCGCCAGTACGAAGGCGACGGAGCCACCGAACCGCTCGGCGCGCATCAGCTCCCCGGCGAGCGCCTCCTCACAATGGCGGCGGTTCGCCAGCCCCGTGAGCATGTCGACGAGCGCCTGCCGCGCGACGATCCGATGCAGGCGCGCGTTCTCGAGCGCGATCGCTGCATGCGCGACGAGCGTCGCGGCCGTCCGCCGCTGCTCGACCGTGAAGCCCCGCCCCGAAAGCGTCAGCGTGCCGAAGCTCTGCCGACCGGCGGTCAGCGGGAGCTCGAACGTCTCGCCGCGGTCGGAAAGCGTCCCCGACTGCACGATCTCGCCGCCGAGCCCGACGACGACGCCGCCGGTCGCGCCGGTCGTCTCCACGACGGTCTCGACGATCACGCGCAGGAGCTGGTCGATGTCGTGCGTCGCGGCGAGCGCCTCGCCGAAGCGGACGGTCGCCTCGCGCAATCGTGCGCGCTCCGCGTCCAGCTCCTCGAGGCGCGCCTCGAGCTGGTCCGCCATCTCGTTGAAGGCGAGGCCGAGACGCGCAAACTCGTCACTGCCGTGCACCTCGACGCGGCGGTCGAGTCGGCCGCTCGCAATTGCGTTGGCCGCGTTCACGAGCCTCGCGAGCGAGCCGACGATCGATCGTCCTACCGCATAGGCGACCGCTGCGATCAGCGCGAGCGAAAGCAGTAGCGCGATCATCAGCCGGCGATCTGCGGCCGCAACCGCGTCGTCGATCCGGTTCTGAGGCGCGAGCAGTGCCAGCGCGGGCCCACGCGTGCCTCCCTGCGGTCCTGCGCCGAGCGCCCGATAGCGCTGGTCACGCAGCTCGATCGTTCTCGCCCTTTGCAGCGTCGGGAGCTCTGCGCCGTGCAACGCTGGAGGACCGGCGACGAGTCGCCCGTCCACGAGCACGGCGAGGGAGTCGCCCGCGTCGAGGCCGGCCTGACCGCCGAGTCGGTGGAGGGCCGCGGACGTCAGCGGCACACCCGCGACGAGCGCCCCGACCCGCTGGCCGCGGACGAGCACGACGATGCGTGCACTGGTGGCGAACATCGTTGGTCCCACGGACAGCTTCGGCGTCTCCAGCCGCACGCCCGGGCGCGCGTCGAGCAGGCGCCTCAGCTCAGCCCGGTCGCTGCGTTGGAGCGCCTCCTGGAAGTCCTGCCGGTGCGCCAGCGTTTTTGCTCGGCCGGCGGCCGCTTGGAGCTCGCTCCTGTAGGCCGGGAGGACGGCGCGAAGCCCAGCCTGAAGCCGGACGTCGACGCGACGCGTCTCGCTGCGGCTCACAACCGCATGTAGTCCCCAACCCGCAGCGCCAAGCGGAAGAAGGGAGAGGAGCAGGAAGTACGCGACCAGTTTGAGCTTGAGGCTCATGACTCACAATTTAGGTTGCCAGCAGATGGCGCCGATACCATGACCTAGTGAATCGGCACAACAAGGGGAACGCGTGAGGGGCCTCACAATCATCGCCGCTGTCGCGGTCGCGGGCACGGCTTTCGCCGCAGCCGCATCGCTCCCGGCGCTGGTGACGCTCGGCGGCGATCCGCCGCCGGAGTCGTTGCCGCTCGTCGTCGAGGGGGGCGGCCGCACGCCCACGTTCGTCCCTGCGGCGCCGCTCGCATCGGGCAAGCCCGGCAACGGCGGCAAG
>Ga0126311_10000233_pt1 | contig 27270 bp, 20 predicted proteins | sample Plot61_FD_92539 | JGI IMG/M metagenome (GOLD analysis project Ga0126311, IMG submission 92539) | Serpentine soil microbial communities from UC McLaughlin Reserve, CA, USA - Plot61 | ecosystem: Environmental > Terrestrial > Soil > Grasslands | place: USA: UC McLaughlin Reserve, Lake County... | reverse complement strand
GAGAACCGCTTCAAGATAGCGGGCGGCCAAGAGGGGATGAAGGTCTGTTGGCAGCTAACGGGCACTCGCAAGGACCCGTGGGCGGCAGCCAACCCCTTCGAGGTCGAGCAAGAGAAGCCCCAGGAGGAACGGGGGCGCTACCTGGAACCCGGTCTTTACGATGCGCCAGAAGAGCAGAGGGTCATGATGGAACCACCCAGACCAGAAGCGGTGGAAGAAAAGCAAAGACCTCCAGAGCCGTCGAGCATCGACTTTGCCCGCCTGGATCCAGATAGTGCCTCTCTATGCACCTCGACCGGGTTCGTCTATGGTTCGCTCGAGGTCCCTATTGTAAGGCAGTGACAAAAGTGCCAAAAGCCCCTTACCAGTGGTTTGTTGGGGGATATGCGGGCTAGGATCGATCGAAATAGGCTCCCTCGGCCTCTTAAATACGCTTCCATTCGACTGCAAATGAGGCTCTCCCGACTCGCAACTAGGCCTGCTCCCCGAGATCAACAAACCACCGTTACAGCGTATTGCGTTGATGTTGACCCACACGCGCCATGCATGTACGAGTGGTTGAGCAAACCTTTGATCGAACTGTGTGTACGTCAACCAACAGCATCACGTTTCCGGGAGAGGAGGCGAATCATCTCTGTAAAAGCGTGTGTCGCGTAGGGCCATGCGGACACGCAGAATTCTCCGAGGGGTATTGCTTGGCGCTCGGACTTAATGTACGCTGTCTTTGTAGCACGAGTGTGGGATAGGATGGATCGTGTAATTCATTCCGAATTCATCGCTGTGTGTTCTCATTGAAGGTAGATGTTTGAGAACCTGGAAGTACGTATGAAAATCGCTCAGGACGCTACTGCTCCTGGTAGTCATAGGATGCACTTGTACAGCACAGAATCATCCGCTGCGCAAAAAGGGCAGAGATGGATACACTTAAAACGCGAAACAAGGCTTAGCCCTCAATCAGCAACTCCAATCCAACAACAGCCAATACATCCTCTTTATGCAGGGCGACGGAACCTGGTCCTATATAAAGAAAGAGGGCGTCTCTCCGTAGACGTCCACCCATCCATTCGAGAGATCAAGGGAGATCAACGCCATGACTGAGATGGTTATTCCGGGAACCTACATTACGGTTCGGCCCGAGGGTCTGGTCTCAGCAGGTAGGGTGGCTGTCGGCATTGTAGGGGTCGTCGGAACGGCCGCCAACGGTCCTATCGGAGTACCGGTCACCCTGTCTGGCCTGACCGACGCACGGGCCAGGTTCGGGCTTCCCGACGACTTCGGCCGTCCGGAAGACGGCACCAACCCGCTCACGCTCTTCAGGGCGCTCCAGCACATATACAACAACGGCGCCGCGTCGGTAGTGGCGGTCCGGGTCGCCGGGCCGAGCCAATCCACTGCGACGTTCGACGTGCAGGACGAGGACAGGCTGAACGTTGCCGTGCTGACCGCAAAGACGCCGGGCACGTGGGCGAACAACATCAAGATCCAGATAGATCCAGCGGAGGACCCGTGCCGGGTCGCAGACGAAACCCACACGGAGGACTTCGACCAGTTGGGCTACGGCTCGATCAGGCCCTCGCCCGAAAACCGGATTCGCATTGTCCGGGGCGCCACCAGGAGGGCGGAGACGCCGCACATCGTCTACAAGAGGGTCATAAGCAACGAAGAGGTCGTCAGGCGCAACAACAACAGTTTCTTGCTGGCGAGCGTAGACCAGAACACGCCGGTTATCGAGGTGGCCGATGTCAACGTGATCCGCGTGCTCGAAGACGGAGAACTCGTGAGAGAGTACGGCGACGGCGACATCCTCTACGGCGCCGGTGGGACGCCAGGCGCCGGCGAGGTCAGGATCGTTACCACCACGGGCGAGCTGACGTTCTTCCCGTCTACGGAGCCGGAGGCCAACGAGGTTCCGACGGACACCCAGACGGTCGTGGCCACTTACGCCCTGGATCATCCGGATCCGAAATCGGGAGAGGTACTCGTAACCACCTGGGATGGGAGCCTCGACTTCTTCGAGGATGAAGGGCCGGACCAGGAGGAGGACGACACGCTCGTCGCCTCCTACCTGATCGAAGCCGAGGCGTGCGTGCAGGTAACGTTGACGCACGGGGCCGTGATCGAGCGGTACACGGTGCGGGACGGCAACCTGCTCGCACAGCAGGTCAACCGTTCGTCCACCCTCGTTTCGGCCAAGGCCGACGAAGACAACGGGGGCAACCGTCCGCAGACGGGCGTCGACTCCTATTTCGGCACGGGCACGAACGTGCCGGGAAGCAACGGTGCCGAAGCCGGTCGGGATGAATACACGCTCGGCCTCGAGGCGCTCGCGGACAGGCTCATCAACATCGTGGTTCTGGCCGGCCAGGACGCCGGGACCATGGGCTCGGCGCTCCTGGGCCATCTGAACGCGACCGAGCAGGTCGACTTCGAGCGTATCGGCGTTATCGGCGCGGCGGGCGAGAGCACCGCCGATTTTCTCGGGCACACCATGGCAGACGACCGCGTGATACTCGTCGCCCCCGGCCTGCGGGACCCGAGCGGGACTATACTCCCTCCCGCCTATACCGCCGCCGCCGTAGCCGGTTTGATCTCCTCGGTTCCGGTGCCAACCAGCCTCACCAACAAGACGCTCAACGTGCCCGGGCTGGCCACGAGGTTCAACCGGGGCGAGCAAGCGCAGCTGATCCAGCAGAACGTCCTCGCCGTCATCGAGCGCGACGGCTTCCGGGTGCTCAAAGGCATCACCACCGAAGGCGAAGGCGCACCCTTCTCCGCTATCCCCACGCGCCGGATCGTGGATTCCGCGAAGTACGGTGTTCGCTCCGCGGCCAATCCCTATCTCGGGCGGCTCAACAACGTGCGCGTCCGTGCTGCCTTGCAATCCACGCTCGACGCCTTCCTCACCCGCATGGTCGAAGACGAGGCCCTGACCGGGTACGACCTGCAGGTGACGGCCACGCGAGCCCAGGAGATCGCCGGAGAGGTCAGCGTCGTAATGACCCTGCAGCCCACCTTCAGCATAGAGTACTTCACAGTGATCATGAACCTGAGCTAACAGGAGCGCTGCATCTGGCCTCTAAGCCTTTGGAGAGGAGTGACAACTCATGCCGAACGATGTCTTTCGGGCAATAGACGCCACTTTGGTGCTTGGCGTGGAGGACGCCAGCCTGCCGGAGGGTACCGTCGCCGACGCCCTAATCTCCGAGTACGACCTGAGCAACACCGTGGGCCGGCTTCACATGGTGACCGTGTCGGTTCTCAGCGACGTCAAGCCGTTCTACGAGATAGGACGTCGTTATCCCACCCACCTGCGACCCGGCGTGGTGCGGGTGTCCGGCAGTGCGGAAAGGGCCCACGTCAATGGCGCGTTGCTACGGCTCCTGCTCGGAGAGGGTGCGGTCAGCCCGCCCGGGGCGGCCAACTTCGGTCAGCCCGCCTTCAACGTCGTCGCCAGCCTCCAGGACCCCGCGCGTCCCGATCAGATGACCAGGGTCACCATATTCGGCACTAAGTTCGATGGCTGGGACTACCACCTCGCTACGGAGAGCAACTTTGTGATGGAGCAGGTGACCTTTCAGGCGCTGCGCATAGCGTTCGAGGAAACCTAGAGTAGCACCCCACAGCCACCGGAAGGACTGGCGACCAGATGGCCCGTGCTGACACGCAACCCGTATTAGCCGCCCAGGATCTGCTGGCGGGGAGCGCCATGACCCACGACGTTCGGGTGCCCCGAGAAGCCCTGACGCCCGGAGCGCAGCCGCTGGAGGACGATGGGATCGTGCGGATGAGGCCGCTAAACGTCGCGACCCTCACGCTCATCTCCCGCGCGGCGCGAGAGGATCCGAGCCTGATCCCCCTGCTCATGATCAAGGAGTCCCTGGTCGAGCCCGTCCTCACGCTGGACCAGATCCGCCGGATGCACGTGGGACTGGTCCATTTCCTGACCGAGAGGGTCAACTTCATCTCGGGCCTTAGGAGCGACAACGAAGCGCTGGACGAGACGGCGAGCTCGCCGCTGGGGCAGACCCACATCCTGTTGGCCAAGCATTTCGGCTGGACGCCGGAACAGGTCAGCCAGCTGACGCCCGGACAGGTCGCCGTCTACCTCGCCGGGGTAGAAAGGCTTCTGCGACTGGAAGAGGAAGTCGGCGGATGACACAGGACCCTATCCAACCGCTCGACGACGTGGGGCGGCGGGTGCTGCGGATCTTGCAGCACCTCGCCGCGCCTCCGGGCTCAAACCATCCTCTAGATTCCTACGAAAGCCTGTTGCTCGACCCTGTGGTGGCCCTGTCGGACATCTGCAACGAGTTGCTGGAACAACCCGGGGCCGCACCTGTCGCAGCAGAGCACGAGGACCTTCCCGAAGGAGCGGGGAGCCGTCCTGTCTCCGATCCCAACGCACGTCGCGCCTTCCCCCCTTTCTCGCGCGCCGGTGCGGAGGCGCCAACGACGAGAATTCCGGGGCATGACGGAGTCGCACACCCACACACAGAGAACCCGACCGCGGTGCGGTCCGGCGCGTCGGGATCCGGTCTCGACGGTCCGGTTTCCTTCGAGCAGTCTCGCCGGGCGATGGATGATCCTGCCCGGCTCCCGGAGAGGCCAGGGATCCCCGAACCACGGGAGGCGGCAGATCTTTCCGGAGGAACACCGCGGGCGGATAGCTGGGAACGACCGTCCGTCCGGCCACGACGGCCGGTGATAGACGGGTCCGACCGCTATCCAGAGGCTCGGCAACGGGCGAGACGCGGACTCCCTTCGCGCAGAATGCCGCACCCGGCGGACCCGGCGGAACGACCATCCGCCGGCGAGCACCCGGACGGGTCGGAGAGCGAGTCCTCGCAGGAGGAGCACGGCGAACAGCGACGTCCCGTCCGGGCGACGGAACCACTCTCGCGCGCGACCTCGTGGGCGGAGAACGGTCCAGCGCGAGGAGCTGCGGATGCAACGTTCCCGCCGAATGGCTCCCGGCTCACGGCGAGCACCGAACGTCTCGCGGCCATGCTACGCGCGCACATCGCGCAAACGGAACCCGTCACCGGAACGGAACTCGAGGAAACGTCTTTCACCCGGCCGGGAGACGACGGGCGCGGCACCGGCCCTGTGGACGAACCGGCGCTGCCGGATGGCCGGGTCAGTGTCGAGGAAATCATGGAGAGGCTGGCGGACGAGCTGGAGACTGGGTTCGTGCGCACCTACGGGAGCTCGGGGGGTTAGGCGATGGCGGTCGAGCTGGGCGGTATCGTTCTGGAACACCTCACGCACGTGACCATCGGCGAGCGCGCCAGGATCGTTCACCACGACGTGCCCGGGTTGAGTGGCGAGTTCGCCCAGACGCTGGGCAGGCTCTCGGTCGAGGTCTCGCTCCGCGGCGTTTTCTACGGCCCGAGCGCCGTTGACGATCTGAACTCGTTGCGCAGCGCCTACCTCGAGCACGCACCGGTCGACTTCTTCACGGAATCGGTTGGCGAGGGCTACTTCACGCAGGTGCTCATCTCGCAGCTTGAGATATCCCAACGCGCGGGCTACCTGGACCAGTTCGATTTCGCTTGCGATGTCGTGGAGTACGTGGAGCCTCCCGAGCCCGTGCTGGTGGACCCCCTCGCGGAGCTCGATACCGGCCTCCTGGAGGACGCAGCCGCGTTCGTGGACGAAGTGGAAAACGCGCTGGAGCAGGTTTCCCAGTTGGTCGATCTCCTCAGCACACCCGCCTTCGCCAACCCCGTCGAGTCGTTGCCCGGGATAGAACGCGGGTACGTGCAGGCTGCTAGCGATGGGGCCGCCCTGCTCGCTGAGATCCGGGAGCTGTTCTGATCATGGCCGAGGGGATACTGCAGCGGCTGCCGGATATCGGGCCCCTTCTGGAGCGACGGGGTGCGGCCGAGGGTCAGCTCGAAGGGCTCCTGGACGCCTTCGCCTCGCTGGAGCCGGGGAACCCGTCCTCCCCCGTCGCTCCCGTGGGCTCTGTGCTGGTCGATCTCGGTGCGAAGCTCGACATCGACACCAGCGGCCTCTCCACCGACCTGTCAGCCACGGTCGAAGTTATACACAACGCCCTGCCACCGGCCACGCTGGAGTACGTCGAGGCGATCGAGGACGCCTACGCAGCGGCCCGATCGTTGCTGCAAGAGAACGCTCTCGCCAGAGAGGTGGCCGCAGGTGGTGATCTCCAGGAGGTTGCGCTAGCAGTGATCGAGGAGGCGCTGGACCTGTTCGACCAGCGCATCAATCAGCTGGCAGAGAACCTGATCGACGCGGATACGCTGGAGGGGATAAGGGCCGTCTTCGCGAGTATCGAAGACTTCCGGTCTGACTTCCCGGCTCACCGCGACGAGCTCCTGCCGTTCCTCACCGAGCACCTGCTCGGTGTCCGGCCGGACCTCTTGCGCGGGCCCCTGCAATACCTCGACGAAGCGTACGCCGTCCTGGCGCCGCTGACCGACGAGGCGTTGAGCCAGACGGTTGACCCGGCACGCGACGCCCTCGCAGAGGCCATCAACGAGCTCCTAGCCGCCCTCGAAGAGTTCGACCCGGCGGAAGCCACGGCGTACGCCGAGCTTGAGGCGCGGCTCGATGCGCTCGAGACGGCAATCAGATCGATGGTCGCCGCGCTCACACCCGTATACGGGCAACTGCAGACCCTGGTGGAGAGCCACACCTGGGACGATATTTTCTCGACCTATCGGACCCTGCTGCAGGGGATAACGTTCGACCCCCCGTTCACGGTGGATACCGTCACGGACGAGATGGTCGCGGTGTTGGAAGAGATACTGGCGCGGTTCTACATGATCTTCGGCGTGGAAGACCTCACACAGCGCATCGAAGCCCTGAGCTCGGTTATCCACGACACTTTCGCCGCCTCCCCCCTCGGACAGCTGCGCCACACCATCAGGGCCTTTCTCGAGGATATCGAGAACACCATCGAGAGCGTCCCCACAAGAGAGATCCAGCTCACGGTCGAGGCCATGCTGGAGCGGGTCGGCCAGGAGCTGGAGGCGCTCGGCATTACCCGGATCGAAGAGGGCATCTCGGAGGCGCTCGACGAGGCGCAAAAATTCGTCGTCGACAACATCAACTCCGGACTCACCGACGAGGTGCAGGGGGCGGTGGAGCGGGTGCTGGCGAACGTCCAGAGCCTGGGGCTAGACACCCTGATCAGCGAGCTGATCGCGGCAGTGAGCAAGCTCGATACCCTGACCGAAGAGCTCGAGACCGCTCTGGAAGGGCACATGGACGACCTAAGCGGCCTCCTCTCGCAGCTGGACACTCTAACCTTCGAGCCGGTCAGCGACCGGGTGATCGCGGAGATCGACGCGCTGCGGGCGCGGCTCGAGTCCATCGACCCAAATACGCTCTCCGACGCGGAGAAGCTCGCCCTCCGGGCGGCGCTCGCCCTGCTCGAGGAGATCAACCTGGAGGTCCAGATCATCTCGGGACTCAAACGGGCGTATAGGGCGGCGGAGGATGAGATCAAGCCGCTCCTCAGCGAGATCACCGCGGCCCTGGAGCGGCTGCGGGACACGATCGGTGCTTTCGACCCGGGGCAGGTCCTCGGTCCGGTGGGCGAGGCGTTGAATGTCGCCGGAGACGCCATCGAGAAGGTGAACGGCCAGGCATTGATGCTCCCACTCCAGGAGCAGGTCGACCGTCTGGTGGAGAAGCTGAAGAAGTCCTCCCCGGGGCAGGTGCTCGACCCGCTACAGGCTCCCTACGACTCGATGATAGAGACGGTCAACCGACTGGATCCCGCCCAATGGGTCGCCCCGCTCAATGAGCTCTACGAGCAGATCAACCGGCTGATCGACCTCGTGGACGTGACCCCGCTGCTCGACGAGCTCGACCGGAAGCAGAGGGAGCTGCTCTCCAACGTCCGCGCGGCGATCACAGACGCCCTGGACGAGGTCGACCTGCCCGAGCCCTTTGCCGACTTCTTCGCCGGCATGCGCCCCGTTCTGGAGGGCGTGACGGACGCCATCTTCGGAGATCCCGACACGGAGCTAAAGCGGATAGGCACCCAGGTGAACATCGAGCTCTCGCTGCGCCGTCTCTCCGAGCCGCTGGACGACGCTTTCGACGAGCTCGTCGGGATGGTCGAGGAGATCCCGCAAGACGAGCTGACGGACGCGATGAACGCCGTACGCTTGGGCCTTGGGGTCGGGCTGGAGGCCCTCGAGCCGAGCGCGGTCATTCGAGGCTTTCGCGAGGGCCATGCCCGGCTCGTCAAGCTCGACCCCAGGGTCCTGCTAGGGCCGGTGGCGTTGCCGAAGCTCAAGCTCGCCTTTGAGGTCGAGGCCGAGGCGGCGCCTCCGGAGCGGCGGGAAGACGTGATCTCCGTCTCGGCGCGCTTCGACGCGGTGCTCGCGCTGGTGGCGCCCGAGGTCGACGCCAGCCTCATCCGGCCGTTGATCGAAGCCCACGACGCGCTGGCGGGCGCGCTACGCCGCAGGATCAACGCCCTCGACGCCTCCGGTGCCGTCGAAGCGTACGCCGACCTGCGGGAGAGCCTCGACAGCGTGGTGCCCCCGTTTCTGCGCAGCCCGACCCCCCTGACGCACGACGAGATCATGGCCGGACTGCGGGCCATGCGACCCTCCGTGAAGTTCGACCGGGTAGAGGAGGTCCTGGAGCGATTCCTCCAGCAGATACGCCCGCTCGGAGACGCGCTCGAGCCGGCCTTCAACGGCCTCTTCGCCAGCATCCGCGAGGCCCTGATGTTCGTGAACCCGCTCGATCTGAAGGACGCCGTGGAGGACATCTACGAGGCCGTGCACCGCAAGGTGCGCGTCCTCGACCCCGACGCGCTCGCCGACTCCATACGCGAGAACTTCTTCGACCCTCTGACTGGAGCGCTGGAGGACATAAACCCGGCAAAGATAAAGAACGAGCTCGATGAGACCTACCAGGAGACGCTTGCAGTCGTGTCCACAACGGTCAAAGATGTTCTGAACCACATCGCCGGTGCCATAGAAGACCAGCTCAAGGCTGTGCGCGAGGAGATCCAACGCCTCCTCGAGGAGGTTCAGAAGGCGGTAGAGAATACAGCGAAGCGGGTGACGGATGTCGTGGACCGCCTGGAAAAGCTGGTCTTCATCGGGCTACTGGAACGGCTGAAGCAGGTGATCGACAACCTGGGCTTGAGCTTCGATAAGGAGCTGGACCGGGTGCGCAACGCCTTCGACGAGATGCTCGCGGCTATCCCGCTGGGGCCGTCCGGCGGGCCGTCGGGCGGGGTCACCGTGTGAGGAAGGAAGGCGTAGTGACCGAGATGCGGGCGGAGCGCCTGAGAAGAGAAAACATAAGACGCGACCCGACGCTACCGGATGAGACCCGCCTGGGCGAGGAGGCCGCGCGCCGCGTCGAGGCGTGGCTGCTGCACGGCCGGCGGCGGCGCGAGGTGTTCGCCCCCTCGGGTCGGACGGTGGCCGTCGAGGAGACGGGAGGCGGTCGCTTCGAGTACGCCTACGACCGCCGCGGCGACCTCACCGAGATTGTCGAGGCGAACGGACGGCGCACCGCATTCGAGTATGAAGGGGACCGCCGCCTCACGCGCGTCGCCCATCCCGATGGGACCTCCACCGGCTACGCGTACGCAGACGGGCGCCTCGCCAGCGTGGCCGACCGCGGCGTCGTGCGGCGCTTCGAGTACGACGCGGCCGGTCGGGTCGCTAGGATCCGGCACGGCAACGCGGGGGCGTCGGTCTACCGCTACGACGCGCAAGGGTGGCTCGTCGAAGCCAGAACGTCGACCGTCTCTACCGTGCACACGTACCATCCGGATGGACGGATGGCGGCCATCCGCCAGAGTCACGAAGGCGTCGCCATAGAACTGGGGTTGGAGTACGACGACGCGGGCAGGCTGGCGGAGCTCCGACTCCCGGGTAGCGGGCGTCCGGTCCGCTATACCTGGGACGAGAAGGGGAGACCCCACACCATAGCGCTGGGCGAGGAGCCGCTGGCCCGCTTCGAGTACCTCGACGGGACGGCGCGTTCTCTCCTCCATCTTCGCAACGGGGTCGTGGAGGAGACCGGAGCGGACCCGGTGGACCGCCGTCCGGTCCTCCGGCGGATCCGAAACGATGAGAGACTCCTCTTCGAGCGGACGCACGCCTACGACCCGGAGGGCCGGCTGGCCTCCGACGGTGCCCGCCGCTACGAATACGACGCGCTGGACCGCCTGATCGGGGTGGAGGAGGCCCCCACGGGCCGGCGGTGGCGCTATGTGTGCGACGCGCAGGACAATCGCGTCGAGGCCGACGAGCCCGGCGGCACCCACAGCTACCGCTACGACGCCGACAACCGTCTTGTGGAGGTAGCCGGCGGTGACTTCTTCCGGATCTCCTACGACGCATTCGGACGGCTGGTGCGCAAAGACGGTCCGGTGGGGCGGGCGTACCGCTACAACGATGCCGGACAGCTCCTAGAGGTGCGCAATCGGGCAGGCGTGGTCGCCCGGTTCACCTACGACCACAAGGGACGCCTGGCGGCGATGAGGTCCGCCCGTCGCTCCGAGAGATACCTCTATGGACCGGACGACCAGCTGGTCGCCGTCACCGACGAGAAGGGGTCCCCTCTGCGGCTGTACGTCTGGACGCCCCTGGGGCTCCTGGCCGAGATCCACGGGAGCGCCGACGATGTGGGAAGCGTTGCCTTCCACCACCAGGATCATCGGGGCACGCGCCACCTCGTCACCGACGAGGACGGGCGGGCCGCCGCCCGGTGGGAGTACGACCCGTTCGGTGTCCCTTCGGGTCCGGCACAGACGTTCCTCCCGATGTTCGGCGGCAGGGTCTGGTACCCCGAGGTAGGGATGTACCACTTCGGTGCCCGCTGGTACGATCCTTACCTCGGCCGTTTCCTGACCCCCGATACGTACACCGGCCGCCCGGACGACGAGCGGCTCGTGCATCCCTGCCGTCCCGCCGACTCGCAAGGGTTAGCACGCTCGCAGATCCTGGCGGACTGGCTCGAGCAGCCGCGCGTGCGCAACCGCTACGCCTTCTGCGGCAACGACCCGGTCGGGAGAATCGACCCGAACGGCCACTGGTCGTTCGGCTGGACGCTACTCTCCGTGCTGGGCGCGATCTGGACGCTACCCAACACCCTCTTCGGGCTGCTTGTGGAGATCACCTGTCTCGTCGGCGAGGTGCTGCGCTGGCTCGTCTGGTTGCTCAGCTTCGGGAACGTCAGCTGGGAGACGCCCGGCTTCGACGTCGCCGCTTCGGGGCGCCTCAACGCTTTCGCGCTCGTCTTCAAGGGCGGCTGGCTCGGGTCTTTCCAGAGCTTGCTCGGGATCACCTTCGGCAACGTCTTCTTCGTCTACGGGAAATGGGATAAGGAGCCCTACTCCAGCGGGCCCGGCGACGTCTACCCGCCCGCCTACGGCGGCAAGGTGGCGATCCCGAAGAATATCGCCCTCTACGAACACGAGTTGAGACACACCAACCAGTACGCCTGGTTCGGGCCCTTCTTCCACCTGGGGCTGCCCATATTCGGCGTGTACCTGTGGGACGTGATCCTGCACGGCTACTACGACGCCCGGTTGGAACGCGACGCCCGCGACCACGCCGGCCTCTGATGTTCGAAGGGAAGGTGATCAACAAGACGAGCCGGGCCCCCGTGGCGAACGCCAGGATGGACGTGTGCGGTACGCAGCTCCGGCTCACGACGAAGCTCCGTTCCTACGAGAAGCCGGACACCGCGTCCAGGCAGACCGGTGGGCTGGACGAGGGTGATATCCAGGTCTTCGAGATCCTACGGAACGTGAAGGACGCAGACTACGTGCGGGTGAAGTCCGACAAGCTCCCGGGCGGCGAAGGGTGGATATGCTCCCGGTGGAAAGATAGCCACTACGCCCTGCTCTTCGACAGAGTGGAGAAGGAGGGGGTGGCGACCACGAACGCGCAGGGGGAGTACAGCCTCGACGTGGCCGAGAAGCGGCTCTACCGCCTGCAGTTCGTGCTCAAGGACTACTTCGACGGCGAGAGCGACAGGCTGCTGCCGCCCAAGAAGGACGTCGAGGTGGATCTGGAGGCGGCCCCGAACAGCTTCCAGGAGTCTTACCTGATAGACAGGATCAAGGACTTCAAGAACTTCTCGTACAACCGCGACGACGGGTGGTATCCGTACGAGCTCCCCGACGCCAGCGTCCCGCAGGCGCTGCCGAAGCAGAACAATTGCTCCACCATGGTCGAGGGCCTGGCGATCAAGGCGTGGAAGGACGCGCGCGGAGACGACTTCACCTGGAGCCTCGCCAAGCACAACTGGATGATGATCACCTCGACCGACTACTACTACTCGCCCGTGACCGAGACCGTCGCGTCGGGCATGGGGGTCGAGATAGACGCGGACGAGCTACCGCCGTGGACGCTGGTGCAGGGTTGGAGGACGCAGTGGAGCGGGGGCCACAACTTCTTCATCGTCGATGTCCACCCGGACACCGAGAGGATACTGACCCTCGAGTCCAACAAGGCGTACGAGATGGACGGACCCGGGTTCCGGATGCTCGGTGACATAGACAACTTCGAGGACTTCAACCCGGGCAAGGACTGGTGGAAAGAGGCGAAGCTGTGGACCTGGAGGAAGTTCAAGGAAACGTATCCCCACAGGAAGATGGCGCGACTCAAGGTGCACGACCAGAGGTGGGTGAGGTAGGGGGATGCCGACGCTGCGACCAACGTACACCCTGACCATCGGGAGCCTGGACTCCAGCAGCGACAACCCGGTCGCCGGCCCCGGCATGCTCGTCGCCGATCGCGACATGGACGTGCCGGCCGACGCGTTGCGCTTGCGCCTGCACGAACGCGCCGGTATCGTCGTCGGTGACGCGGTAACGCTCGGGCTCGGAAACGACGGCGAGGAGGAAACGGTGTTCACGGGCGCGGTCGAGGCGGTGCGGCCTGCCATTGCGGGCGTCGCGGTCCGCGCGCTGGGCAAGACCCACGATCTGTTGAACCTCCGCACCTCGACGACCTACAACAACCAGAGCGCGGGCAGTATTGCGAGAGACCTGATCGGCCAGGCCGGTCTCTCCGTCGGGACCGTCGACGATGGGCCGGTGCTGCCGCGGTATGTCGTGGACCGAGCCCTGAGCGGCTACCGGCACCTCAAAGAGCTCGCCGACCGCCTGGGATACGAGTTGTACGCCGACCGAGACGGCAACCTCATGTTCCACGCCCTGGGACCGGCCGCAAACCTGGATGCGCTCGGCGGCGCGCTGGGGGCCGTCGCCGGCGCTGCGGCCGGTCTTCTCGGCGCAGGCGGCGAGAGCTACGCCTTTGGGCAGCAGCTCCTGAGCGCCGCGACCAGATGGCGCGGCGTGTCGTGGGGGACGGTCGAGGTTGGTGGCGAGAGCCCGATATCGAGCCAGGGCGACACGACCGAACACTGGCTGACGACGAACGACGCCGACTACCGGGGTAGCGCGGGCGACGCCCGGCCCGCGCTGCTCGTCCGCGACCCGGTGGCGCGCACCAAAGACCTGGCCGACCGCTTCGCCGCCGGCCGGCTGGCGGTGGCGGCTCGCACCGAGCGTGAGGCCTCGATCACCGTCCTCGGGCGGCCGCAGGTGGACCTCGGTGGCACCGTCACGACCGACGGCGTTCCGGACGAGGCGGTAAACGGCAGCGGATACGTCCGCGCCATACGTCACCGCTTCGGTGACGAGACAGGTTTTGTGACGGAGATGCGCATCTCGCTGGAGCCCGAGCCGTGAGCCGTATCGTCGAGATTATACGCCGCGTAGTGCTCGAGGAATTGGCCCGTAACCGCGGGAGCCTGCTGGGCGTGGTGACCACCGTGTACCCTCACGAGGCCGAGGACGACGAGAACAACTACGAGGCGGACGTGCGGCTCAAGCACGAGGACCTGGAACTCCGCCGCGTGCCCATCGCGGTCGGCCACGTCGGTGTCGCAGCTCCGCCGAGGGTCGGCGACCTGGTGTTGGTGCAGTTTCTCAACGGGGACTCCAACCAGCCGCTCGTGACGGGCCGCTTCTACCACGCCGACGAGAGGCCACCGCTGCACTACGAAGACGAGATCCGCTTCGAGCAACGGCTCGCTGACGGCAAGCTAAACCACCTCCGCTTCACCGAGAACGGCAGCATCTTCTTGCAGCGCGACGTTACGAAAGAGGAAAAGAACAACAACGAGGCAAGAGCTACGATCAAAATAGATGGTCCAAGCGGCAACATTGAGATCAAGGTGGGCGAGAAGATAATCGTACGCCTGACCCTCGACGATAACATCCAGGTCGTCGCTGATGGGCTACCTATCACGGTCGACTGCGACACAATGACGGTGAACGGCGACCTAAAGGTGTCCGACGGGGCCAACAGCACCACCATCAGCGGAAACGAGATAACGGGGGCGTGATGGCGGACTTGCTCTTGTCGGGGATGCTGAACCTCAAGGGAAGTCTCAAGCTGGCCGGCGACCTGGTGAAGGTAAACAACGTAGAGGCGCTCGTACAGGGGGAGCGCGGCGTCGGTACAGCCCACGGCAAGGCTCCCGCACCCGTCCCTATCCCTCCTCCACCGGCCGCTCCTTCAGTGCTACCTGGCCTGGACGTCTGGATCTTCCAGTCGTTCAACACGACGGTGACGGCCGGGGGGAAGAACATCGTGGCCCAGGGAATGTGTGCGCAAGGTAATCCAGGTAATGCTCCCTGGCCGGGCATGGTGCAGCCGAGTATCGGGAACTCCGGCGTTACGATCAACAACATCCCGATCAACGTGAAGGGCGATATGGGCCTCATTTTGCCCACGGGCGCCCCGGTGCCTTTCAATGAGCACGGACAGTGACTGCTGTGTCCGCTGTCGAACTGACAATCATCCAGCCTCCGAACGGAGCCGTATTCTCCCAGGGCGAGACGCAGGTCCGTATGGTGGGCCAGGTAGGAGAACTCCCCCCGGAACTCGTCGGTGTCAATCTCTACTATCGCTGGTATTCCAGCCTGTTCCCGTCGCAAAAGGATAGGTATTCGATCAACGTGAACGCACTGGGCGACCCGGCCGTACCGTTGGATGCACCCCTCGGTGTCGGAAGCCACGTCATTACTCTGGCTGCCAGCGACCAGGCTGGGGAAACAGAGAGCGCGCAAAATGCTACGCATCACGGCGGTGTCGCGGGCGGTTCCGAGGGTGACAAGCAGTGCGTGATACACCTCTTCAGGGCTACGCTCGTCGCTCCAGGGTCGCCCAATACGCCGCTGAACAGGAGTAACAGCACGCTGGACGCCGAAGCTCCCCTGCAGTGGGGGAGGAAGAAGGCCGGTACTACGAACGTCTACGAGCCCAATCCCGACTACCACAAGATCAATCGGATACGCTACCGCTGGTGTCTCTCGCCCAACCCGGCGGACGGACGCGCGGCGGCGGATCTGGTGCCGTCCGTGGAAATGCTGACCTTCGTACCGCCCGGGGCGATGCCTCTGGTGCGCTACACGGGTCCTCTGCCGTCCGGACTGGGCACCGGCAACTACACCCTCACGCTGCGGGTCGAAGACAAGGCCAATCCGAACGTGGGACACGAGACCTCGCGAGCGGTGGTCCTGACGTGAGGTTGCAGACATGACGACGGAACGGCAGAGGCTCTTCGGTAACGATCTGGAACTGTACGGCCGGAACGAAACGTACGACCTGCGGCCGAACAACGCTGGCGATCTCGAGGTGGCTCGGGGGAACGAGAACATCATTCAAGCGCTTACCCTCCGCCTGCGCGTGCGGAGGGGGGAGCTCGCCCCGCTCGGCTGGCCGGCGTACGGTTCCCGTTTGCACGAGCTGATCGGGGAGCCAAACATAGGCCGCGTCCACGTCAGGCTGATGGCCTACGCCCGGAGCGCGATCGAGGAGGACCCCAGGGTGGCCGAGGTGAGCGAGGTCGGCGCGTCGCCCAGCGGGCGTGACAAGGTCCGGCTGACGATGGAGATCCGGCTGATCGACCAACCCAACCCGTTGAACTTGGTCTTCGACTTCGACTTGGAGGGCACATGATCGACCTGGGCAAACCCTTCTCCGAAGCTTATCAGGACGTCATCGACGCGCTCGAGGACCGCGTCCGCAACGGCGTGGAACAACCCGCGCGTGAGCGGTTCACCTTCGAAGGGACGGGGAGGACCTACGACCTGCCCGACACAACCTATGCCGTCACGCGCGTCACCGGCCTGAGAAACACGCAATACCACGTCTTCGAGCCTGGCAAGGATTTCCGTTTCGCCAACAGCCGGATCATCTGGCTCGACTCGGGGGCCAGACCGGATCAGGGCTCCAGGTTCGAGGTGGAGTACACCTACCGCGAGCGCCCGGCGGGGCTCACCGACTTCAACCCGGGCAGCGTCGTCGGCACGCTCGTCCGCACCGTCGCCCGGCAGATGAAGCTGATCTACGACCAGATGGACGAGGCCTACCGCCGCGCCTTTATCGACGAGGCCACCGGCGTCGCCCTGGACAACGTCGTCGCCGTGCTCGGCGTGACTCGAAACCCGGCACGGCCAGCCAGGGGAGAGGTGACTTTCTACCGCAGGAGGGCGACTGACACGGCCGTCGACATCCCCAAGGTCACCACCCGCATAGCCGACGAGGGCGGTCGAACGTTCGTCACAACCGAAGACGGCCGGATCCTCGATCAGATGGACGAGTTGGGGACGCAGTCGGACCGCGTCCTGCGGACGGCCAACTGGATCGCGGAACCGATCGGGGTCTGGAGGCGGGGGGACGATCCCGATGCCATAGAATCGCTCGTCGATCCGGGGGAACTCGCCGTTTCCGAGGAGGACGAACGCACCATAACGCTCCCGAGCGACGCCGGGCTCGAGGGGGAGCTACTCATCCGGTACCGGCCCAAGAGCGTGACGGTACCCATCGCTGCCGTACAACCGGGGCCGGAGGGCAACGTGAATGCCGGGGCGATCACCATCATGCCCACGCCGCCATCCGGCGTCGAAGGAGTCCTCAACGAAGAGCCCGTCACGGGGGGTCAATCTCCCGAGCCGGACGACCTGCTGCGGGAGAGGGCAAAGCACGAACTCGAACGCAAAGGGAACGCGACGCTGAACGCCATAAGGTTCGCCGTGCTGGAAGTCGACGGGGTCGAGGGCGTCGAGGTCGTGGACCACAGCATGGACGACACGGTCGCGCTGGGAGAGGTGCGGGTGCGATACTCCGGCGGCGACAGGGGCGAGGTCGCACGCGCCGTGGAGGGCGCGCGAGCGGCAGGCATCCTCGCCCAGCTGGACGAGATCGAGCCGGTCCTGATCTCGGGCATCTTCTACCTGATCCCCGAGTCGGGCGCTCCCCCCACTGCTCCGGGTCCGTTCCTCGCCGCCGTGGTGCAGGCCATCAACGCGCTCGCCATCGGCGCGCCGCTCTCGGTGCGGCGCCTGAACGCCCTGGCGTACAACGTACCCGGTCTGGCCGACGTGGCCGAGGCGCAGCTGGAGCACGACCGCGGCGGTGAGGCGGGCCAGCGGGTGACCGATCCGTTGCCCATCGGTCCCAACGAGCTGGTGCGGCCAGACGAAACACATCTCGAGGCGGTGCTCGTGAGCGCGCTCAAGGTGCCCCAGACGCAGGACAACGAGCTCGACGTACAGCTGGTGGACGCCGACGAGAACCCCATCGAGTGGGAGAATTTCTCCATCGATGTCGCCGTGACCCTGCGGGCATATCTGGAGACCGCGCCAACCCAACCGCCGGAGCGCATAGGCAGCCTCCCCAAGACGCTCGACTTCGAGGGTACTTCCACCGCCACGCTCGAGATCACCGCCCAAGACGTCGATGACCTGGAGCCGGGCCCCACGGACAGCCACCGGCTCACCGGCGTAGAGGTCGAGCTCGGCGCCGCCGTGTATCCCGGCATACTCGGTGCCGAGGGTGCCACCATAGACCTACCGGACGGGACGTAGCGAAGATGTCGTACAAGACCGAAGAACTGGTCAACGTGCTCCCGGAGGCGTACGCGGTAGACGACGCCGAGTCGCTACTGTACAAGCTCCTCGACGCCTTCGGCGCGGAGTTGATGACGGCCGACGAGAAGGTCAAGCGGCTGCTGAAATCACACTGGGTGAACTACGCCAACGGTCCCGCGCTCGACGGGCTGGCGGCGATCTTCGGCGTCCAGCGCCGCCTGCTGCGTGACGGGGTGACGCCGGAGTCAGACGACGCGTTCCGCACCCGCCTGAAAGCCGTCGTCCCGACGTTCGCGGGCGGCGGCACCCGGGAGGCCGTGAAGGGGGCGGTCCGGTCCGCGCTTGGTCTGCCGTTCGACCCGGAACGGCTGAACCTGCCCGACGAGTTTGCCGCCCTGGGCAGCGACATAAACGCCCTGATCACGCTCGAAGAGTTCTCGCCCACAGTCGAAAAGCTGGTGGACAACCAGGTCACCGAGGTCGACGACGCGAGCGAGTTGAGGCTCGTGGTTGACATCCCCACGGTGAAAGAGAGCCACCCGCGGATACGATGGACCTTCCGTAGGCCCGACGGTCGCCGGCGGGGTCGCCGGCGGCTGTCGGTCGAACTGGTGGGCACCGGGGCGGGGATAAAGACGATGAGAGAAGGCCTCGTCGTGCCGGCGAACGAACCTTTGATCCTGTCGGCGCTGGACGAGAGAGGCCACCTCAGCGCGGTGCTGGGTTCGAAGGACGTGAGCCATCTCTTCGTCAACCTGGACGATAGCGCGCCGGCGATCATGCCGGAGGTGCCGCGGACCCGCAGCGAGTGGAAGTTCCGAGCGCAGAGTGGCCTCTTCGACACGAGCAAATTCGACTGCGACGAGACGTACGACCTGCCCAAGTACGCGGTCGAGATGAGCTGGCGGCGTTACGAGCCGCTGACCTTCGACGTGCGCGTGCCGTACTTCCTCGATCTGAGCGTCAAGCAACTCGCGCAGCAGCACGGGTACGCGGGCGCCCTGTTCGAGTTTCAGGAGCTGCCGCCGGAGCGCATCCGGGAGGTGGTGGATCAGACGCGTGCCGCCGGCGTCCGGGGGCACGTGCACTTCTCGTTGAACTGGGCCGAGGACCACGACCATTACGAGGAGAGCACCAGGATCGAAGGCCAGCACCGCGCCTCCGAAGAGGCCGCCGCGACGGATTCCCTCTCGGTGGGCAGCTTCAACCGGCAGACAGAGGCACATGACCTAGGCGAGGTCTTCGTCATCGGCGGCGTGTGGGACGTATCCACCTTCGACGGGAGCTACGGCTTCCAGTAGGAGGAGAAAGGGGTCGGGATGGACGAGAAGCAAGAGATGCGTGGATGTCTTAGGCTCCGGGTCTCCGACAGGGAGGGCCGCACGGTCTACGAGCAGCCTCATAAAAATCACATCGTGACGAGTGGGAGGATGCTTGTGGCCCAGCTGTTCGGTGGGGCGGAGTCGGGGACGCCACAGACGCAGGTGTCCCACATGGCGGTCGGCACGAACGGAGATGATCCGGCAGACGGAGACGAAGCCCTTAAAGCACAGCGTGGCGGCCGCAAAGAGATCAGCGAGGTGCGTTATGAAAAGTTCGACGACGGAGGAACTACACGTGTCCGGGCCAGGCTAACCGCGGAGTTCGACTTCGACGAGGCGAACAGCGACGCGACTGACCCCAACCCACTGCGAGAGGCGGGGGTGTTCAATGCTGCGGCGGATGGAGTCATGTACAACCGCGTCGCCTTCGCAGACGTTACGAAGACCGATGCCTTCAAGCTGACCCTGATATGGGACATAGTGTTCTGAGCATCTGAGAGGAGATTACGATGGCTTTTACCCCCGACAAACCGTTCCCCAAGCAAGCGGGCGACGTCATCAGGTCCAAGGACTGGACCGACGCGATCGAGGAGGTTCAACGGCTGGACACCGCCAAGGTGAACAAAGTCGGCGACGACATCACGGGCCCGCTCAACATAGCGGGCAGAGTCCTGGCCGAGAATTTTGCGTCCGGAATGGAGCTGGAACCCGGAGACGTCGTCTGCATGGGCCCCGACGAAGGTACCGTCGTCATCTCGGGGCAGCGGGACGATGGGCTGGTGATGGGTGTCGTTTCGTCCGAGCCAGGGTTATTGTTGAACTCCGCTCTCGTCGACGTGGTCGGCGGCGTCCCCGTGTTCCCCATCGCCCTCTGCGGTCGCGTGCCCTGCAAGGTCGTCGCCGAGAACGGCCCGATCGAGAGGGGCGATCTTCTGGCCAGCTCTTCGACCAGCGGCCACGCCATGAAGGCCACGTCCGTACTTCAGGTGCAAGACCCGGATGACCCGTCCAAGCAGGTGGAGCTCCACCGCGCGGGGACGATCCTCGGAAAGGCCGTCGGCTCACTGTCCGAGCTGCCAGGCACAGGCGTCATCGAAGTGTTTGTGACCGCGAGATGATGCAGAAACGCCAGATTCGGCGCGGACACGTCCGGGATATTAGAGATAAGACGATCTGGCACGACCAACGAGGTACACGAGGAAAGGATGAGCAACAGATGCGAGAGCGTTTAGAGCAGCGACTCCAGGAGCTGAAGACCGAGTTCGGCAAAGGGCAGCAGACGCTGCAGGAGTTGGAGCAGCAAGCCGCGACGGTGCGGCAGACCCTGCTACGCATCAGCGGGGCCATCCAGATGTTGGAAGAGGAACTGGGCTATACAGATCAGCCCCAGGGGGACGGCTCCGAGCTGTCAGTAGAGGAGGCCAAGTCGGCTGATGCAACCGGGTCGGCTAGTGCACCCGCGAGCAGACCGGGTTAGGCGTAGGATGACCGGCGGTCTGCCCGAAGCTCTGGAGAGGCTGCTCACCAGCAGCCTGCCCGGCCTGTTCGGCGACGAGAACGGTGGGGCGGTAGGCCTAACCGTCAGCGGCGGTTTGCTGGAGATAGATCAGGCGCAGTCCGCCGACGCTACCGCGAGCGAGCCGCGACCGGACCACCGCGTGGACGACCTCCAATTCGACTCGGATAACCCGGTGGGCCCGTATACGCTGACCCAGCCGCCCTACCCGGGCCCGCGCCGCGTGTGGCTGGTCGCGGGCGCCGACTACCGGATCCCGCTCAGGCCAGAAGAGGTGATCTGGGACCGGACGGATGCGCGCAGCTTCTCCCTCGCGTTGCGGCCGCAGCGCGACGTCTCCGCCGTTGCCCGGATCCGCGTTCTCTACGGCGTGACGGCCGTCTACACGAAGATCAAGGCCGTACAGACCCTCGATGTGCAACTGGAGACGTCGGACGCGAGCCTCCTGGAGCAGGCGGAGTCGCTCATGGTGGCCGTGATCCAGCTCAACCGCCAGCGGCTCGTCGACGAGGCGCGGGCGACCTACGAGGATGGAGATTACGGCGCATTCGTCGAGCTCAAGAACGTGGGTCTGGTAAGGGGAACCCGGCCCGCCGACGACACGCGAGCGCTCGTCCTGCGGGCGGAGCTGGAGCTCAAGGCCAGCCGTGCGCTCGGGGAGGACGAGGGCGTCCCGATCGAGCGCATACTGACACCGGGCCGGCCGCTGGATCCCGATCGACCAATCGACGTCCATATCGACGTGGAGGCGTAGACCATGAGCCGCACAAAGGCCGCCTTGATACTCGATCCCAACCAGCGCGCGGAGCAGCTCGCTTACCTCTCGGAGAGGGTCCAGATCCTCCACGAGGTTGGGGACCAGTTGTGGGTCTCGATGACCGAAGACCAGGCGGACCGGCTCGCCGCCCAGGGCATCGTGGTGCAGCTGCACGAGGAAGCCGACCTGATCGAGCTGCCCGCGGTAACGTTCGACCCCGCCGAAGGTGGCCCCGAACCTCCCGAGGGTCTGCGTGCCGCACCGCCGAACCCCGGTGTAACCGGCTACTACCTGGTACAGTTCATCGCACCCCCCGATCCTGACTGGATTCACGACATCATCCGCCTGGGCGGAAGCTACGTCCAGACCCTGCCGGTCAACGCGGGCGTCTTCCAGCTGAGCACGATCAGAGCGACGGAGGTTGAGCAGCTGGGCTACGTGAGCTGGGTGGGTCTCTATCACCCGGCATACGCGATCAGCTTCGAGCTGGCCGGCAGGCAGGAGCCGTTCGATGCCGCCTCGTTACGGAACCTCGCGGTCGCTCCGGCCAGCGTACCGCCGGGCGACGGCGGGAACATCCGGGTGCGGCTCTTCGACGACGTCTCTCCCGATACGGTTCGCGCGGACATAGAAGGCTCGGCTACGGTCAACACGGAGATCGAGCACGGGTTCGTCGTGAGCGCGGATCACTCCCGGGTGACGGCCCTCGCCAGGATACCTGGCGTCTTCGCGGTGGAGACGTTCTTCGCCCCCACGCTCAGGAACGACCGTAGCGGCGCCATCATCGGCACCAATCAGGTCAGGAACCTGGGAAACGTGAATTTTCTGGTCAACCTCGACGGCTCCGGGGAGATCGTTGGGGTGATCGACAGCGGCCTGGACACCGGCGTGACGCCTCCAGGACCGCCGGCGATACACGCTGACCTCGGTGCCAGGGTGCTCCAGATTACCAACCTTGCGGCGCCCGGTACCCCCGTGCGCGACAACGCCGCCAATGGCGGCCCGCACGGGACGCACGTCACCGGGTCCATCGCCGGAGACGGGACGGGGTCGGCGGGGCGGATACGCGGTGTCGCCCCTGCCTGCCACGTCGTCTTTCACGGACCGTTGAGCGGCAACCTGACGCGAGGTTTCCGCGACGCCCACGACGCGGGTGCCAGGATTCACAGCAACTCCTGGGGGACGTCCCCGTCCTTTTCCTGCGGCGGGGTCACGTGGCCGGCGCCCACCAGCAACCGCTACGTCACCGGCAACACGGACCTGATCGACCAGTTCTGCTTTGCGCACCCGGAGAGCCTGCTGCTGTTCGCATCCGGTAACGAGGAGAACGACATAGTACCCGCGGGCGGCGACGGCACGCCCGACATGAACTTCCTCACCGAGGAGTCAACCGCGAAGAACGTCCTCACGGTGGGAGCCGTCGAGAACGTCCGGGGCAACGACGGCGATCCCAGGAGCTACCGCGTCGCTTTGGCGCCCCCTGCCACACCGGGCGCGTGTCCACCCGTACCTCTCCCGTACGCCAACCCGGCGTGGAACGCGCTGGCGGACGGAGCGGGGTTGGGGTTTACCCAGTCGGACAGTGCCAACCAGCTCGCCCTGTTCAGCAACCGGGGACGGGTGCAGGCCTCGGGGGGCAGGACTAAGCCGGACCTGCTGGCGCCAGGAACAAACATACTGTCCCTGCGTTCGACGCAACAGCCGGCGCCGCCGGGAGTGCTACCGCCTCATCCGAGTGCGGTCAACTTCTGGAATCCGCGGACCGAGAATCCCATGTTCTACGAGCTGATGAGCGGCACGAGTATGGCCACACCCCAGGTCTCAGGCGCGGCCATACTGACCCGCCAGTACTACCGCGCCCGTTTCGGACAGATGAGGCGACCGCTGCTCCTCGACCGCTTGAACGCCTTCATAGATTCACCGGCAGTAGCCCCCTACCGCGACGGACGCGTGGTTGCCTGGGTACAGCGCGACATGGGCACCGGGGAGAACCACATAGCCGCTGCGCGCTACGACCGCGGCTGGGTGCGACAAGGGGGTGTCGTACGGTTACAGACGAACGTGGGAGACCACCCCGCGCTCGCCCGCCACGGCGACAACACGCTGCTTCTGCACCGGGCAGGCGACAACACCGTCCGGTTGAGCCTCTACGACGCCGCGCTCGCACCCGTAAACGCCTTCGGTAGCGGCGGCACTCTCACCCTCGCGCCAGCCTCCCGTCCCGAGGACTCGCGCAGGCCGGGCATCTGCGTCCGCGGCGACGAGGTGGCTGTGGTATGGAATGAGGGCGGCGGGGACAGGTTGCTCTTTAGACGGTATAGAGCGGGTAACGGCGATCCGATAGATTCCTCCCCCCAGAACCTGGGCAACATGACCGGCTCCTCGCCACACTCGTTCATCGCCCACAGCGGAACGCACTACGCCGTGGTGTGGGCTCAGGTAGAGGGGACGGACCGCAAGCTGCGGATGCGCCTGGTAGATAACTCGGGGACGCCCCAAGGCGCGCAGCCAGCGACGCTGGCGATGCAGGCACAGGAGTTTCGCGATCCTCATCTCATCTGGGATGGACGCCGGAACCGCTTCGTGGTCGTCTGGGCCGGCTCCGAGGACAACCCCAACGGCGACATCCGCTGCCTCTTCGTCGATCCTGCCGGATCCCCCGTCGGCGCAGCGAGCACGGTGATGACGATGCCAGCCGGCAACACGGTGCGCCGACCCAGGATCGCGCCGCACCCGGACGACGGTTACGTCCTGCTATGGGAAGACGACACCCAGAACAACCATTACGACGTCTACATAGCCTTTCTCGACAATGCTGGCCAGCCGGACCGCCTCCCGCGGGACCCGACCGACCCTCCCATCCTGGCGCCCGTCGCGCGACCCTCCAGGCAGCTCTTGCGGATATCTGACACCCCGGAGAATACGGCGGGGCTCACCGGACTGGTCGACGCGGACGGCGCTGCGATCGTGTGGCAGAGCAACGACGAAGTCAACTCGGATCTGCTCGGCGTCTACGGGTTGAACGTCACGTCGCTGGGCGCCTTCCAGGCGCAGGTGGATCCCAACACACCCATGATCGATAGCGGACGCTACAGGAAGCACACGCTGGTGGATCACGACCTTCTGGACTTCGGGAGCGTCTCGATGGCCTGGGCGGGAGGGATTTATTACCTGCTGCGCAAAGGCCCGGGAGAGGTGCTCGACGACCTGCAGCTGGTCCGGACCAACGCGGACGGGCTGGTCGATGCCACCTACGGCACGGGTGGCGCCCGCCCCCTCACCCTCGGCTTGTTCCTCAGCCAGCACGAGATGCACTGGACCGGGGATCGGCTGATCTGCGCCTCGGCCGGCGACACTGCCGGTCCCGACGTTTTTCTGCTGGACGCCGCGGGAGAACCCATGGCAGGGTTCGGCATCGACGGCTGGCAATCGATCACCGAGAGCGGTGGCACGAACCCCGCGATCAGCCCACAGCTGGGTCACGTCGCACAGCCCAGCTTCAGGATCATCATCGTCTACGGCGCGGGATCACCGCAGCCCGATATCCGGTATGCGGTGCTAGACGAGAACGGGGGCTTTTTTGTCTCCCCGTTCAACCTCGCACGCGCGAACGGCACAGCTCGGCACGGCTGGTTCCACTTCATCAGCAGCGAGGCTCACTCGATCGCCGCGTGGCACCGGGAAGAGGCCGGCAACTTAAAGGGGTTCATCAACCGGAACACGTTCCAGGGCGCGAAGCAGCACGCCAACGACATCGAGCTTACCGCGCTCGCGGGGGACTCGAGGAACGCCGTGATCGCCGCCCGCCCGGTAGGCATCAACAGCAACCGGCGGGAATACGGCCTCGCCTGGCAGTACCGCGCCAGCGACGCCGAGCCCTGGGAGCTCCGCTTCAGCCGCCTGGACCGTAACGGCCGGCCCATGACAGGCGCACCCACGCCGCCCGCGCCGCCGGGTGGCACGCGGGACGTCCGCGTGATCTACCCCAACCCATCGGTGTGGCCGCCAGCGGGCTGGCCGGCGGTGACCGACGCGATCGAGCCGCAACTCGTCTCCACCTACACACACCAGGGCTGGGCCAGCGCGCTCCAGTGGAGTCCCGGCTACGGGTTGGCCTGGTTGGCGCAACACACCCCCGACGGCAACCGGACGCTATTCTTCACGGTGCTGGACGAAAACGGCGCCCGCGCGCAACTTCACCTACCACCGCCGTACGCAGCCGGGGCGCGCCGCAGCGACCCTGCCCCCATAGTGCAGATCAGTACTTCCGGTGCGGACGTTCGGGAGTTCAAGCTGATCTGGAACGGGCGCACCTTCCGCCTGACGTGGACGGAGACCCAGGGGGGGCGGCTGCGGCACATGCAGACCGCGCTCACCCGTCACGGGAGCCGGGCGGTCTACGACCAGCCCAGTTCCGCGCTGTTGCGCGCCACGCTCATCAACGGAGCCACCAACATCGACAATACTTCTCTACCCAACATTCCGACCCTGCCGATCACGGCTGCAAACCGCAACCACGGTTACGGGTGGGGGCGGGTGAACCTCCGCCAGTCCTTGTCCCCCTCCCCTCCGGTTACCTTCCACGTGCGCGACGATGAGGCTGTGGGATCGGGGCTGCGTGCGCAGTACCGGTTCTACCTGCCGCCGGATACCCAGCTGCTCCGGGTCACCCTGGCGTGGACGGACCCTCCCCGCACCGACGCCAGGATAGCGAACAATCTGCATCTCAGAGTCATTCCTCCAGGTGGCGCAGCGGTGGGTCAAGAGTATCACGGCAACACATGGCAGGCGGCGCCCAATGCTCACTTGAGTCGGCTGGTAGTCCCGGCCGCGCCCTTTGAAGGCGTACACAATGTCGAGCAGGTTGTCGTTCGGGTCCCGCCCAGCGGGCTCTACGAGGTGGAGGTCATCGCGGAGCCGTTCCCCGCCAGCAGCTTCAACCAGCTTCGTGCGCAGCCTTTCGCCCTAATCTTCGTGGGGAGCGGGCAGGAAGTGCGTTTCGGCGGTGTACCGCCCGCAGCCCCGATCCCGGTATATTGAGCGCCCTCGTCGCGCAAACGGCCGGCTAGTGCTTCAGTGGTACGGGCCTACCGCGAGCGCGCAGCACCGCTCGGAACCCCGACTTTTGGGCAAGCTTTCGGTGACACATGCTCATTCGCGGCTAACAGCACGAATAGAAATAAAGAGAGATTTCGCAGGTGCGCTTAGAGAGGATAAGAACGGCGTACCAGCGGGCGTGGTCGGGGTAGCAACGCCGCTGCCTGACACCTAAACCCGTACTCGGACAACTGGTTGCATTTCCACTGGCGGGTACACCACGGCCCCTACGAGGGGAGAGAGTTCGTGATAAGCGACGAGGAGTTAAACACCGTATTACTTTAGCGTCGTATTAAATTTCCTGCATACGACGAGGATTTGGTATCAAAAGGCATGTAACTCTTATCGCAAAAGCACAATTCCTGCGCCTCTGCGTCCGGTGCGCGGTTAAGTTATGCAGGAATCTGTATATGAACTTCTGAGAACTCATCTTCTGAAACTGTACGAAAAGGGGTGCGAGCAGTGCTTCGAGCGTGAATTTGGCCCGTATACGAAGCACAATAGGGGCTTTTCAGTCCCTTTTCGGCGTCCCGCCGGGCTACGCGGCGAGCACCTAGTGCAAGCTCAGGCGACATTTTGTGTGACGGTTTGTGTGACGGAGAGATGCTCGTATTGAGGACAATCGAAGACACGACAAACCCTATCGGCAAGTTCGTATGCTCCAAGCAGTCCG
>Ga0126311_10000232_pt1 | contig 27320 bp, 25 predicted proteins | sample Plot61_FD_92539 | JGI IMG/M metagenome (GOLD analysis project Ga0126311, IMG submission 92539) | Serpentine soil microbial communities from UC McLaughlin Reserve, CA, USA - Plot61 | ecosystem: Environmental > Terrestrial > Soil > Grasslands | place: USA: UC McLaughlin Reserve, Lake County... | reverse complement strand
CTTGGTTTTAACTCTTGCAAGTCTTTTCTCAATTGTTGCTAGTTTTCTGATGAGATATGCTCTCTTTGGAGCCATGTTTGGAGGTAGTGGTGGTTATGGTTATGGCAGATCTAGAAATAATGCAGGAGCCAGTATGCTTATCATTATATTGGTAGCTGTAGTCACATGGATAATTAGTTTTATCATAACAAGAGCTATATCTCGATATAGAGAGTATGCAGCAGACCGTGGTTCTGCACAAATGACAGGCAAACCAATGGAACTAGCAAGCGCTTTAACAAAAATCAGTGGAAGTATGCGCCAAGTTCCACCACAACAACATCAACGTTTTCAAAGCCTAAATGCCTTTTTTATTATTCCTGCATTATCGTCAAGTGCACTAGTTCATCTTTTTTCAACGCATCCACCGGTAGAAAAAAGAATTCAAAAACTAAAGGAAATGTCAGCAACAACTAGTGATTTGATCTAAGTATTATATTACTGAAAAAGGAGAATTAACTTTAAAATATTTTACATTCTAAAAAGACAAATATATTTTGTATCATTTTTTTGTTTTTGTTGACTGACTGACTTTTCAATTGCCAAATCTTTATGTCCATATTCATCTATAACTATAGCTATGGTGGTGTTGGTGGTCGCCGTCGTCTATCGTAATCATAATCATCCTCACTACTACCTTTTTTTCTAAAATATCCCCAATATAACAAAAATCCTCCAATAATTAACATGGCTATTACAAACTTTTCATTTGTAATGTCTCCATTTGTATAGTTATCTAAATAAAATTCAAAAGAAAGTTGTGTAGACACAAAATACAAGTTTCTTAACGCTATAATGACTGCCATCACAATAAATAAGATGCCCATCCCGGACATCCAATTCTTTCCACGTCTAAGTTGATCGTCACTTTTAAACTTGTAATTCATAACTTTACACTACACTACTAACTTTAGACCTGGATTTTTTAATTTATTCTTTTTTGCACCGTTTAACAACATTGGAGTAAGTACTTCTGCCTGATAAGTCATAGAGAGCTGCCCCAAATATATAGGACGCAAACCTTGTAGCTCAGAAACTAGTTCTTTTATTTTTTGTACTACTGCGAGGTCATCTCCGCAAATATATGTATCTGCATCAAGATTCAATTCTATTTTTTTTAGCTTTGATTCAGATATTGTATGAAATGCTGAAACAATTCTTGATCTTGATTTGAAATTGTCTGCAACAAGTTCAGCTGCAGGTTTTTTTCCTTCTTCAAAAGGTATGTATGTAAAACCTTTTTCTTCCCATTTCATGGGCACAATTGGAGAAATAATAATACAATCCTCATTTACAACTTGAGATAACTTTGTACATGTATCGTTAATTGATTCGTACGGTATCGAAAGAATTAGTATATCTAAATCTTTGGCAAGGTCAAAATTGTTATCGCCAGAAATATTGCCATTCATCTTATCTTTATAAAACTCTTGTGCAATTTTCATATAATTATTAGCCACTTCTGATGCCTTATTTTTATCTCTAGAACCTATAACTATCTGATGATTTGCACACCATCTCAAAGCAAAACCTTCACCCATTCCACCGGTTCCACCAACGATTCCTATTTTCATTTTTGAAACAGCTAATTTTTATCGCTATATGTTTTAAATATATTGTTTCATATGCTTTGTATATTGTTATAATAACAACAACAATTTTTTATTTCAAGATTAGGTTTCTTTAAAATTTAACAATTTTTCTTCAATTGATATAAATTATTGTTGATCATAAAAATTAGAATAGACTACCTTGAATCTAGCTATTTTCATGAGGCATGGGCAAGCTGATAATAACGTTAACAGAATCCTTGTTGGACGCCACTTAGAATCGCATCTAACAGAAAAAGGAAAAATGCAAGTTAAAGAGACCGCTCAATTATTAAAAAATATGTCAATTTCCAAAATATATTCAAGTCCTGTCACACGGACAATTGAAACAACACAGATCGTTGGAGAAGAATTAGGTCTGGATTATGAAATAGATGATAGACTGTATGAAATAGATTTGGGAAAATTAGCAGGAACAAATTATGATGAAGTAATAAACAAATACGGAAATTTGTTTATGAGCTTCTACATGGGAGATGACTCTGTTCTTTCTAATCATGGAGTCGAATCTTTTACAGCTGTAAAATCACGAGTAAGGGATTTACTGGGTCAAGTTATGGACAGACATAATAATCACAATGTACTACTAGTTACTCATCTTGATCCTATCAAGGCAGCAATTTCTTATATTCTAGATTTGAAACCTGAATCTCTCTATAAATGGCATATGAGGAATGCTGCATTAACAATCTTGAAACAAGAATTTAAAACTTGGTCAATTTCTGCAGTCAATTTTATGGGAGCGCAAAGATACCTCTACGAATAGAAGTAGTAGTAATTCTAATTCAATATTAAAAATTCAAAAACCTTAAATTAGATGTTGATGGTAATCAGCCAACAATTAGAAAGGGGAGTAATGAAATTGCAATCAAAATATTGGATATTATTGGCTTTTTTGCCTCTCTTCACCATTCTTTATGTAAGTTATTTTGAACAAGCTTTTGGACAGGAATCTTCGGTTACAGATCCAACTGCGGATTCATATATACATAGAAATGTGGAGGTATGGGGATTATTTTATAGGATGATGGTGGCCGCATTTATTGTGGGCGCTATAGTTCAGGGTACCATTTTTTATGTATGTTGGAGATATAGGGAGTCTCATAAAAAGAATAGATACGCTGAGCAAGAACTAGAGGAGGACACTGGCCGCTAATGGGACATGCTCAGTATGAGTGGATTTATATTGCTGCAGTCGTAGCACTTTTAATTTGGGTAGGGGCATCTTCCTGGGATGTAGAAAGAATAATAGAAGAAGTTCCAGCAGATGCTGAAACCATTAAAGTTACCGGACAACAATGGTTTTGGAGTTTTGAGCATTCGGATGGAACTAAAGAAGTAAATGAACTTCACGTTGAACAAGGCAAGCCCTACAGATTTGAAATGACTTCTCTTGATGTAAATCATAACTTTAATGTTCCAGATTGGACTATATTGATGGATGTTATACCTGGAAGAATTAATACACTATGGAATATGTTTGATCAACCTGGTGAATACCTAATCCAATGTAGAGAATATTGTGGATTCAGTCATTATAATATGAAAGCAAAATTATTTGTTGAACCTCCAACTACTACTACTCCTGTAGCTGATGAGAGTGAAACTGGTTCTACAACATCAACAGGAGCAGTAACGACACCAACCGTACCATCCACAAAAACAACACCAGGTAATGAACAAAGAGCCGCAGTAGGAACACAACCTGGAGAAGAATCTGCTGCACCTGGTACACCACTAAATGCTAATACTACTTCTGGAGCAGGAGGAGGAGCAGGATCAACTCAACAAGGACAACAAGGACAAACAGCTGGCGTTACACTGACAATTCTTGAAGGTTCTTCAATCCAGGGAAATCCAGACTTTGACCCTGATGAACTAAAAGCCAAAAAAGGTGATAAAATACTTGTTAAAAACGCAGATACTATGCCACATACCGTTACAAATGGTAAAAGTTCAACAGATCCAAATTCTGCCAAGATATTTGATACAAGTATAATAAATGGCGGCGACTCAGCGGAAATAGATACATCAAATATTGATGCAGGAACAAATCCCTTCTATTGTATGGTCCATCCATATATGACTGGGAGTTTAACAATCGAGTAAAAGAAGAAGAAGAAGAGGAGTAAAATGATTATGAACAAACAAAATACTTTTATTGATAATGATATCTGTATAAGATGTCGTTTGATATTATGGAGGTAGTAAAATGGTTCTAGAAATTAAAAAACCACGTCCAATGTGGGAGATAATATTCTCTACTCATCATACAGATATAGGCCTACTGTATATTATTTCATCAGTAACCTTCTTGATGATGGGAGGAGCTTTAGCTTTAGCAATTAGAGCTGAGTTATTCTTGCCAGGACAGCAAATAATTCCAGATCCAAATACATTTCATAGATTCTTTACCGTGCATGGTACAACAATGCTATTCCTTTGGGCTATTCCATTTGGTGCTGGTATTGGTAATTACTTGATTCCAATTCTAGTTAGGTACAAGGATATGGCATGGCCTAAGTTGAATGCAGTAGCATTTTGGATGATACCTGTAGGAGCTGCAATGGTCTGGTTGGGATTTGCAGATCTCGGTTGGACTGCCTATCCACCTTATTCTATTATACGTGCACCAGGACCTGCAGCAGAGTTATGGATATTTGGTTTAAAGATCTTGGGTCTATCATCAGTACTTGGTTCTATAAACTTTATAGTCACTATGCTTAGGTGTAAACATCCAGATTTACCAATAATGAAAATGTCATTATTTGCCTGGTCAATACTATCAATTTCATTTATGACATTGGTTGCTATACCTACCTTTGCCGCAGCATTAATCATGTTGTATACAGATAGGCTCGGTGTCACTGGATTCTTTAACCCCGCATTAGGAGGGGATCCGATAGCATATCAGCATCTCTTTTGGTTTACTTTCCATCCGGAGGTGTACATATTCTTGCTGCCGGCTGTGGGTATGCTGTACGAAATGATACCCAAGTTCTCTAGAAAGCCTATATTTAGCTACCAGTCCGGGGTAATAGCGTTTCTGTTATTGTCCACTATTGGGTTTGCATCTTGGGCTCATCATATGCTAGCAACTGGTATGAGTTTCACAGAAAAGACTGTCTTTATGGTTGGTACTTTAGCAGCAGTACCAGCTTCAGCAATGCATGTCTTTAACTGGATAGCTACCATGTGGGGAGGAAGAATCAAGTTTGCAGCTCCAATGCTTTTTGGTGTAGGAGGAATTATGCTATTCTTTGCATCAGGAGCAGGTGGTGTAGTTAATACTGCATTACCCTTGGACTTTATAACCCACGATAGTTATTGGGTTGTAGGACACTTCCACCTGATACTTATGGGTACAGTATCGCTCACATTCACAGGATTCTTGTACTATATGTTCCCCTTAATTACTGGGCGAATGTATAACGAAAAACTAGCCAGGATACACTTCGTAGCCGCATTTGGTGGAGTAATAATGGTCTTTATTACCCAACACCTTTTGGGATTATACGGAATGCCTAGAAGGTATTTCGATTATATTCCATTACCCGAATGGATAGCTATGAACCAAATTGCAACAACAGGTGCATGGATCGTTGGATTTTCATATCTGCTAATGATCTTCAATTTCCTAAAGAGTTCTATGTCAGGAGTGGCTGCGCAGATGAGAGATCCATTCAAGATTGGAGAAGAGTATTATGACTATAGACGACGAGACCCACATCACTAGAACAACCTCGCGAAGGCTCGCAAAGGGGCTGGTTATCGTGATTGGAGTGATGATAGCAGGTGCAGTCATAGCCATTACCAACTGGGAGCACATGCACGCTGTTCCACCACAGTCGTCTAAATTAAAGCCTAAATTTGATTTGTCTAATCCTACCTCTGGACATGGCTCTCCTGTTGCTTCTTCTCCTGCAGTAGCAACTGCTAAGGCTCCAGCAGCAGAAAGACCGCAGGCTGATGTTACATTGACAATACAACAGGGGGCCGCTGTACAAGGAAGTCCTGACTATGAACCGGATGAATTAACAGTTACAAAGGGTAATACAATACTTGTTGATAATGCAGATATGATGCCTCATACTGTTACAAATGGTGCTGGTGCATCAGATGCAAATTCTGGCAAACTCTTTGATACAAGTATAATAAATGGTGGCGAATTCAAAGTAATAGAGACAACAAACGTTGATGCAGGATCACATCCCTTTTATTGTACAGTCCATCCTTACATGACTGGTACTTTGGTAGTAAAATAAAATAAAAGATAACTAATAATGTCGCAGAAGAAATAGACAAGCGAGAACGATACCTCAAAAGAGATCGACGATCATGTTCTTAAAAAAACTTTCTTTTTCTACACTCTCTCTACTTTTTACTTTGATATTTATTGGTGGTTATGTTAGTGCATCAGGTGTAGGTTTGTCATGTCCAGATTGGCCTCTATGCCCTGCAGGATTGATTCCATTGGCAGATTTTATAATAGAATACTTTCATCGCACTATAGCAGCAATTACAGGATTGATGGTTATCATTACAATGTTCTTCACTCTTAAAACAAAACAGGCTCCAAAAGGAATGAAGATTGCTTCTATTATTGCAGGCTCTGCAGTAATATCTCAAATTACCTTAGGTGCAATTGTAATACTAGAACGTCTACATGCTCATCTAGTAACTTTACATCTTGGAATAGGAATAATATTGTTTTCGATGATGGTAATAATTACTTTATACAGTTGGAGGCTCAAAGACGATAATGAAAAATCGATTTCAAAAGTAGAAAAATCTACTACTATTTCTTAGATATTCTTTACTTTTTTTTATTGAAGCAAAAAATATAGGCTAAAATAGTCTTTCTTTTTTTTCAAGTTTCATTGGTTATCTATCTTTTATTTTCTTGGATTTATCTATCTAAATGTAAAATTATTTTTCGACACTTTTATTTTCCTGTATCTTCTTATTTCGTCTTCTATTTGTAAAGAATATAATTGCTATTACTACTATAGGCGTTACTACAGCAAAACTAATCAATGAATAAAAAATGTATCCAAAAGGATTAAGTGTACTAATATTAAATGTGAATTTTATAGTATCTCCAGTAAAGTAAAGGTCTTGTACATAAATATAGAAAACATAGTTTCCTGGTTCTAGGAATTTATAATCCAATTCATGATGACCGTTTGTTACTATAATTTGAGGAATTTTATCAACCTCTTCTCCATTTCTTGTTATTTCAATGGAAATTGGAACATCTGATAGTTCTGTTCCATCTGTGCTAGATATTCTCATCATTATTGTTGTATGTTGACCGGTGGTGGGAATTTCTGGGTCTGTGGCAACTTGCACATAATATTTTCCTATTTTTTCTCCTGAAGAATTAAAAAGTTGATGTGCATAAATATCTTTAATAAAAACCTGAGATGACACTCCGGATAGGAGATTTCCTAAAATAATACTAAAAAGAATCAATAAATACAATCTATTTACCTTTCTCAATCTTGTTTGCTGGTTATGTATATAATACAATCCTCTCTTAAAGGTAACTGATAGATTAGCAAAAGATATATAGTAGAATAGAATCTGCCAAAATAATAATGGCAGAATCTTCTAAATCGTCAAATTTAAAATTTTCAGATAAAGTTGTTGTGGTTACAGGTAGTGGAACAGGAATTGGTCAGGCTATTGCTAAAAAATTTGCAGAAAAAGGTGCGAATATTATCATAATGGGAAGAAGAAAGGAACCATTGGATAAAACTAGTGATATCCTTATCGAGATAATGAAAAAAGTTGGATCATCAGGTACTGTTAGAGCTTTTTCAGGAGTTGATGTTTCAGATGAAGTTGGTATTAACGAAATGTTCTCAAGTATTAAACAAGAATTTGGTAGGGTTGATATTATTGTAAATAATGCAGGAGTTTCTGGTCCTGTAAAGACATTTACTAATGCTTCCTTCCAAGATTTTAAGGACTGTGTCGCTATCCATCTTACCGGAACTTTTTGGACGTCTGTTCAAGGACTTAAAGTAATGGAAAAAGGTTCTAAAATAATAACAATTGCTACATTTTTTACTGAAGAAAATAAATATGAACAAAGGCCCTATAGATTTAGAACTCCTTATACTGCTGCACAAGGAGCTAAAAATAGATTAGCTGAAGCGTTAGCATGGGAGTTAGTGGGAGAAGGTATAAAGTCTGTAGCTACGAATCCAGGACCCGTACATTCTGATAGAATTTATAAAACTGTTTACCCAAAAGCAGCTGCAGAATTTTTACGTATAGGAGGATATCCTGGGCTTGAATCAACAGAGGTCGAGGTAGCTGCAACAAAAGGATTAGATCTTTTAGGAGAGCCTTCAGAAGTATTTTCAAAAGGTACCATGGAAATAGCAGAGCAAATATCAAATTCCCGATCATCTGTATCATCTAATGGATCTTCATCTTCTTCCTCCTCATCCTCTTCTTCACTTACTGATACTGCTACTGCCAGTCAAGACGATCTAAATAAAACTATTGGAGGAATGTTAATAAAAATCCAAGAAATAGCAGAAAAAATCCAAAATAATACAAGTAAAATGATAGTAGATAATGAATTTTTAAGTCAAGAAGAAGTAGCGGAGATGGTACTAACTTTGTCGGATGATACTATTAGTAAATTAATCAATGGTAGGGTTATTCCCAATGATAGAGTGTTTTATCCTGTTAAACCTATTGTTGGAACTTCTATAGATGCTAATAACATACAAGATTTAAAAGAAAAGGTAGTAGTTATTACAACAACTTCATCAAAAGAACAAGATATACAGAGAGTCATTAGCATTGCAAATAAACTAAATGATATTGGTGTGAAACAAGTAATAATCCTTAGTAGAAATTCTGATGATATGAAATTTTATAAAGATTTTCATAGTCATTCTTTAGACCTTTTAGATGAAGAGAAAGTAAAGAGAATTTTTAATACTGCTAAAACAAAATTTGGAAATATTGATGCTGTTATTCATTTTACAGGTGATTATGATTATAATCGTAATTTATCATCTTTGTCTAGACAAGAATGGGATGGTCTTGTAAATAATTTTATCCATATTCCTGCATTGATTACTAGAGAAGCAGTAAGATTTATGGCACCAGAAGGTGCAATTCATCAACCGGCTAAATTTAAAGATTCTGAAGGAATAATAGTCATTCTTGGACCTGATTCTCCTTCTGGAAAGAAAATCACGGGATTGTCTAGAGCAAGATCTGAGGTATTTAGAGGTGCTCTTAGACCATATACAGCTACAGTAAATCAGGAATTATCCGATGTATTAGGATCAAAAATCAGATTATATCTAGTTCTAGCAGGAAATGTCGAAGGAGTTGAACCAGATATAGGAAATGTTACAACTTCGATATTAAATCTGATCTCTGGTTCTTCATTGAATAAAAATGAATCAATCTTTTATATTGATGAAGGAAAGAAAAGTAATTAGAGAGATTGATTGGCGGGCTGCTATATAATACTATAATCTAACTCTCTACTCTATACCTCTCTTTATCTTTATCTAAAACGATCTAATATAACAATAACAATAATAATATTCAAAATAAAAGATTAAAAAGATAAAATTAAGGAAATAATAATAATAATAACAGAAGTTTAAATCCGAAGGAAAGACACTAGACAGAGTGATTGTTTCTCTTTTATGCCATTATATTAGGAATAGGTAAAAATTCTGTTTTTATTTTATTTTCTGCCTTAAATAATGCATCATTTATGATATTCAATGCTGTATTGTTTGCTATTTTAAAATTGATTAAATATCCTCCAATCTGACCAGCATTAAAAAGAACATCACATAGCAAATCTGATATATTCTTAAACTCATGTTCTGATTCTCTAATATGAGGAATTAATAAGGATCTAATACTTTTTATTACTGTCAATGAAGGAGTTAGTGTATCAACTATATCTTTAAAATTAGATGCACTACAAATTTCCTTATATAAATTATCTAAAACAATTTTTGTAGTCCATATATCTCTACTGGTTTTTCTAATTCCATTCAGTTCTGACGAGATTAATGAGGAATATTGAATATTGTTCTCTTTTATGGAAATGACTAATTTCTTTATCACTTGTTCATTTTGAATTTTTAATTCATTAAAAATAGTTTGAAGCTTTATTGTCTCATTGTTTATTCTGTATTGTATTTGTTTTATCTTTGGTCTCAATGGTATATTGTATTTTATTAGATAAAATTCACTATCCTGAAAAAATGAAGAATTATGACAATTCGGAGTTATATATTGGGAGTTTAAATTGAAATCGTCTTTTTTTATCTCTTTAGAGTCTGCTGGTGTTGTTGTTGTTGCTGTTGCTGTCGTTGTCATAGATGTCAAAGAAGAAATATTTTCAATGATTTCTAAATTATCATCTTCTCTCATAAAATTCGATCGTCTTTTCTTGTAGTATGTATATAATACCATCATGATCGATGTTTAATAGTAACTGTGGTTACAACAAATAAAGTTACAAATTACCATTTAGCTTAGTATTTTTTTTAGTTTTGACATAATCTAATTGACAAAGGGATTTTATTTTAAATCTTATTTTATGAAAATATCAATGAATCAAAGACACATCCATGATGACTCTTCCTCTCAGGATATAAATATTAATGATATAAAAAACAATAATAAAAAAGCTTTCGGATCGCGAAAACAATATTTTTCGAATCATGACAGTCTTAATAACAATACTACTCGATGTGTCAATAATATACATATTGAAAATAATGATCTCATTGGCAATTTAGAGGAATTTGGTCTATCGCAATATGAATCTCGTGCTTATTTAACTATGATAGGTAAAGGTTCGCTATCTGCTAGTGAAATAGCTTATTATTCTCATTTACCAAGAACAAAAATTTATCTAACCTTAAAAAAATTAGAGAAAAAGGGATTATCTGTAATTTCTCAACAAAAACCTCTAATATGTAGTGCAATAAATCCAAATGAAGCTTTTGAAGAAATTGTAATAATACAGGAACAGAAACTGAGAAATATGAAACGTGTTGTTGAAAAATTACAAAAGATTAATGATGAAAGTAATTCTTTAAAAGGTCTAGAAGAAAAAAGATATTTTATATTAGATCCTAAATCTACTCTTCAAAAATTATCTATCCTAGTTGAGAATTCTCGAACTAGTATTACTGCAATTCTTGATGTTTGGGGTTTGAGATTACTTTCTGAATGCACCTCATCTTTAATTAAAGCTATTACTAAGGGTGTAAAGCTCCAATTTTTAATTTCAAATCAATGTATTGGAAGTGAATATTTATCCTTTTTACCAGACGAAATTATGATAAAAATTGGAAATATTTTTTCAAATATTATTATAATAGATTCAGGCAACATAATAAATATCGATGGAGGAAATGGTAAGGCTGCATTATTTACATCTATTGATATATTAGGATTTTCATATATGAAAATTTTTGAAGAAGAATGGAAAAAAGCAATTGAGATAAAAAATTTGAATAAAACTGAATCATTACATCAATTAAAAGCCGTTCAAATCATTAAATTTATTGAAGACCTTTCATGTTTCTCAACTTCTCAATACTTGTATTCTGTTTATCTTTCAAATGTGCCTTCATTAGAAGTTAATAATATTAGGTCTAATGACTTGGTTTATTCTCCTCCTCCTTCTCCTATTTCTTGTCATAACCAGGAAGATATCGCTATGTCTGAGATTAAACAAGATAAAATTGGAGCAACTTTTGAAAGTAATCCTAAAATATATTTCAGCAAAAATTATACTTCCTTTATAAATTATTTGGGCAAATATGGGATCAATCTCAATGATTTCACTATGGAAGAACTTTTTCAAATAGTAAATTTATCTCTAAAGATGAACTATTCTGGAGAATTACGGTATGACAAAAAGAATAATATTTTGAGTATATATTCAAAAGGCAAAACCAAATCATTAGTTATAGTGACAATATTATTAAGTTCGTATTTTTTAAATTTAAAATATAAAATAGATATTGCTCCAAAAATTTTAGAGATATCTACTGATGATAAAATTAAGACCGATACATTTCATATTAAATTTTCTAAGTCTCTACATTAATTTTTGTTGTTGTTGTTTTTAATTTATAACAATCCTTTCATTTCATTTTATCTTTGTGTAAATTTATGGATATGATAATTTATAAAAAGTTCATAATAAAAGTAATACTTTCATGATATAAGATTTTACAAAATATAATAAAGTTAGAAGAATTAAAATTCAAAAATATTTAATAATTAATTAAATAATAAATAAATAATTGTATGATTGTAATTTTTGAGTGTACAACTTGAAGGATTATTGCTATTTCATCATATTATAAAAGTCTTAAATGTTGTTATATGTTACATCATTTTATTGTAAATTGTACTTATATGAATCATTATATCCTTAAGTCATATATATCATTTCATAAATTTTCTATATAATTCTTCTATAAAATTTCTATATTCTTATCAACATTCTTGTAGCAAGAAGATAGTATTAAAAAAATGATCTAAAATGTTATAATACTTCACTATAGTCTAAGTACCATGAGACGAGGGAGGAACCAGTCAGCTGTCATAATAATATCCACATTTCCAAATAAGGAATCAATAATCCAGAATGTTAATGATCTAATTATAGAAAAAAGATTATGTGCATGTATTAGTTTAGTTCCTATAAGATCATTCTATTCTTGGAGTAACAAACTCGAAGATCATGAGGAAATCATGGTCTTGTTGAAAACAACTAAGTCTTTGGCTACAAAACTAAAATTAGAAATTGCAAGACTTCACCCGTACGATGTTCCAGAGATTATTGAAGTTAAAATGAATGATGTCTCAAAGTCATATTTAAAATGGATGATAGATTCAATTAAAAGCTAAAATTAAAGATAATTCTTTTTTTTGTCATCATTTTATTAATAATTTTGGATCTTTAATGTTTGTATAGTATCTAAGAAAAATAATATACATATTGCAAATATTGGAGATACTGGATTATATACTATTGATATCCAAAATGAACAGATGCCAAAATAATCATAGATAATACACTATTAGAAAATCAATATATATAAAGAGGAGAAGAAGAATTAAATTCAAAAGAGTATTCAGAAAGAATACCTCATTTGAGAAATATTTTAACTCAAGCTTTGGTGTGGTTGAGTATAAAACAAAAATTAATCCTCATATAACAAATTCTAAATGGCGCTCAAAACAGCATCTATTATTATGTTCTGCTGAACTTAGATAGGATAATTGAAAGTGAATATTAGATATATTCAAAAATATCTAGGAATAAAATGTAATAAGTTGAGTTATATAAACTACTTATATTGTTAACAATAATAGAGGTAAAAGATCACATTAGCATATACTTCTAAAACACTAGGATAATTAAAATAATAATAATAATAAAAGTAGAAGAAGAAGAAATTTTCACTATATTAATTTATCAATATGAAATTAAACTTTTTTATCGAATTTGGTATCTAAGCAATCCAATTATACCTCCTAGTGCAGATACTCTTAATCCTATATCCGTTGAAGAATCAACAGCATATACATTGGCTCCATACGTTTCCGCTATATTCAGCAGATTTATTATTTCTTCTTCCTTCAAATCTTTGAATATTGAATCTGAAAAAACAAGCGAATCAACGGATTTCATTTTGATTGCAGCAGATACTTCTGTAAATCCCATAACATATTTTTCTTCGCCTCTATTTACTTGTAACATAATCATGTCTAATATACTAGACACAATAGATATTTTACTTGAACCCATAGCTTCTTTGAGTGAAGGAGACCTGAGAAATACCATTATTCCATCTTCGCCTGCCACATCAACTCCATCAATAACAGCTGATTTATTTTTAAAAGTAGATTTTTTATCCATAATAAAATTGTAAAATCTTCTTTTTGTTTCTCCAGGTCCAAATATTATTAGTCTATAGTTTCCATCTTCATGTAATATATTATGCACTGAATGATATACTTCTTCAAAGAAGACTTCAATATTGGGATTATTTTTTGCTACGTGTGCATAGTATTTTCCACTTTGTCCAGAGTAAATATTTGGAAGTATCTCTAGATGAGTTCCTGTTATTTTCGCAATTCCAGCTTCTTTCGTATCAATGGCTGCAATAATAAAACTTCCTGCTACATCAGATTTCAAAAGTTTTAAATCTAACTCTTCCCATCTTTTACCTTTATCAACAACAATGTTGTATCCAATTTGAACTATAACCGAATGATAGGTTCCTTTTGGAACAAGACTATTGTTTGACTCAATTATTGTTCCAGCTACTCTTAGTCTATCAATAGATTCATCAAGTCCTATTTTCTCTACTTTAACTGATACACGAATTTTTACTCTTTCTCTGTCAGGTCTAGAATATTCTTTTTCAAACTTTATTACTCTAGTAGTATCAGAAACTACTATATCACCTGTTTTAATAATTCTTCTTAGAGTAAAAAGATCGTCAGAATCTTCTGGAATGATATATATCGCTTTGCCAGAAGAACTTGCTACCTCTTTACTTATCATACTTTAATTAATTACATTAGAGGCTATTATTGCTGCTTTGTTTCAAATTATACAGCGGCACTCGAATTTATTTCGGTGGATTCATTTGATTGATCTTTTGATTTGTTTAAATTTTGAGATGATATAAGATAGTCATCTACCCATTCCTGAGTTAATACTCCTGATTCAACTAGGTTAACCAAGGCATTGGGTGATGCTGTCCCACTAACTTTACCTGTTTTTTTCCTGACTTGTCGCCACTTTAACTGGGTATTCCCACTTTTGGAAGAATATATGATTCCTAAAATATCCTTTGCATTTACAAAAGTCATTTCTCTAATTCGTTTCAAAGTTACTTTATCCACTGCCTCAATATATATAGCTCCTGGTCCGTCTTCTCTTTCTGGAAAGACTTCATAATCACGCAAATAACTTTCGGGAATAAAAGATTTACAAGTACTAACAATAATAAATTTTCTAAAACTTTCAAGTGATGCACTAGTATCTATATTAACCAATGTAATCTAAAAACAAATTGCCATTTATCAAGTTTATGAAAAAAAATTTTGTTTTTAGAACGTTATTTAGGAATCTATTTCTTTTATTGCTATTGTAATTTACTTGTTTAGGCGTAATAGAAAATGTTATTTGTAACGTTTATTGTAAAATACAAAATAAAAATTATTAAAAGTTAGCAGCTATGTATAGATACTTCCTGCATCTGATTTCTTTATCTCTATAGTAACTTTATCTCCTACTTTTATATTCATATCCTCGTAATCTTTCATGCTTATTTTGAAGGTAGGACTATCTCCTGTCATTCCTCCTCCTCCACCCATACCTCCAGAAATCATTTTTGATATATCGCCCATTGCTTTTGGTAAGTTTTTCATTAAATCTTCAGGAGAAGTAAATGCCATAACATTAGGACCAAAAGGATTCATTCTTTTATCACTTCCTGGTTTGTAGTCGTGAGGATCTGAGAATGTTACATAAACATAAGGACTGCCGTCTTGTGTGGCCTCAATTCTAGAGGCAATAAATTCTCTTTTCATTCTAAATAATCTTGTAGTGATTTCAATTTATAATTTTGGATATTTTAGTATCAGTTAAGTTAACAGTAAGAAATATTAGTTTGTAATCTTCTATCACTATGAAAAATTACTCCAGTTTCTCCTATCATGTATCATCTCAAAGGATATGTCAAGGAAATAATTTTCAAATCTAAATAGTTTAAATATCAGAAATATGAGTAGCAATGAGTATTATATCTTTGAATTAAGATTACAAACATAGTAAAGAAACAGATATTCGTAAAATAAAATAAAATAAAATAAACTAAACCTAAACTAACTCCAGATTTAATGGTATAGTAACACCGGTTATTATTATAATTGTAAATAATCAATCAAACAAAAAAACCATCAAGTTAATGACTATGGAGTACTGTTAGCAGGAGATATTCAAAGACATTAATAAAATAGTCTTAACTATTATGTAGATATGATTTCTTTTAGGTAAAGATCACTATCAAGCTTTGAAAATAATGAAAGATCAATGTCAGTACCTGAAAACATTATTTGTTGTAAATACTTTCCTGCTTCTTTATTTTTCCACCAGACTTCACCAAAGTTATTTTGTAAATGAACATCCAATTCTTTAGCTCTAACAGCTGCAAAAAGGTAACTGGGAACATACATTGTAGATTCAGGAAGTATATGATGTAACATCCAATATTCGCCTGGAACTTCAAATCCGGTAAAATCTTTTACTAATTTTGAATATAATAAATTAGAATCTTCAATACTTAAATGATCTTTCCAAAAACTTGATTTCATAAGAGAATTTGCGGAATAAAAGGTAACAAAAAATAATTCCATAAAATTATTTCTTAATTTCAATTCATCTAATAAATTACTATCATCTATCCCAAGTGTAGATTTGAGAAAAATTTTATTTTTTGTCAAACGTTCTAACAATATAGAAAAAATCTCTGCAATGCCCATAGGAATATAATATTTTTTCCAATATTCTATTTCTGAATTTATAGAGCTTGCATGCATAGCATGTCCAGACTCATGAAAACATCCTTGTAGATCAAAATAAGGGCTTTCAGATTTATATAAAATTCTAATATCATAGGGTATTTTCACAAAAAAGCATATTGGTGATGGATATTTATTTTCTCTGTCTTCAATATCAAAATTTATCCGATTTAAATCAAAATCTAATATCTTCAGAATTTTTTTAACTTCTTTTACTGGGTTAATATTTTTAAATGTATTATCAAAATCTTTATAAATTCTATTACGAAAAAAATAAAAATCATCATAATACTCTGCATTTCTTTTTAAAATTTCTTGTGAAACTTGTTGAAGAGATCTTTTGAAGGAATTCCTTGCCTTGTTTCCCATATGTTCAACAAAATTTATAAATTTTGTATATGTTATTTTTTCATTCATCAAATATCCTGATAGAGGGTTTAATTGATTATCAGAATCCATATAAATACTACTACTGCTAATGCTTTGTTGAATAGCAGTAGTAGTTAAATAAAGCGAACGTATCTTTTCAAACCGGTTATAAATAATAGGAGAAATGTATTTTGTTTTTTCTATAAATTCATCAAAAACTTTCTTTCGTTTATGAGAATCTTTTTCAATGTTATTGAATTGCCTCCAGGTATTCCAATTTATTTTTTTATCATTAAACTTATAATTTGAAACTATTTTTTTTGTTCTTATATCGTGTAATTTAAGTTCTAAGTTTTTAGTTGAGGAATCTACAAAATTTTCTATGACTGAAGCAAAAAGATCAATAGGTTCTTTATAGTTTTTTAAAAATAATTCTGAGTTTAACAATCGTAATTTTGCAAGAGAAGGTATTGATTCCTTTGAATATCTGAGTCCTGCATATTTTTTATAGATCTCATCATTTTCTGCAATTAGAAGACATTCATCAATATTACACCATTGTAGAATATTCATTTAAAAAACATATAAATTATAAAATTGATTTATATAAAAAATTATTTAATTTGAATTATAAAAATTTCACTTACTATTATTACCATAGAGAAAATTTTTCTACGATAATTCATTTTTGTTTGGATAATGTTTATAAAAAATTACTAGTTAGTTATTCAAAGATGACATTGCAATTTAAGGTCTGAATAATAATATGTATTAGTATTCATGGATAACCATTTTAGCAATAATTGGATTAAAGAAAAAAAACGCAATTCTACTGACATTTTAAGGGATAGTATAAAATCTCAACAGCCACTAAAACCTAAAATGGAATTAGCTAAAAATAAGATTGAAACACAAAATAGAAAACTCGATTCAATGATGGAAAAACTAAAAGCGCGTGAAAAAACGTACTTTGAACAAGTAATTTCTTCATTACAAAAGCATGATTCGCAACAAGGAAAAATGATTTCTAATGAATTAGCCCAAGTTAGGAAGACTAGTAGAACCATGTCCCAAATAAAATTAGCTCTTGAACAAGTCCACATGAGACTAGAATCTACAATAGATATAGGTGATTCAATGGCAGCTTTAGGCCCAGCAATGGGTGCTCTATCGAATATAAAAGGTAAAATAAATGACGTTTTACCACAAGCTGATGGAGAATTGAATGAACTAAACACAACATTTAACGAGATTTTGACAAATGCTAGTGGTATGGGAAATAATACATTTGATTTTAATAATTATGGGGAAGATGTTGGTAAAATACTAGATGAAGCTAGTTTTCTTGCTGAACAGAGAACAGGTATGGACATACCAGATGTACCTCGAGGAGGAGGAAGAGGAGAAAGGGATATCCAAAAATCACGTTCAGTTAGAGAACCCTCTGAAAATTATTAGTATCATATAATAATTAAACTCACTTTATTTTTATTCAAATAAATTAGAAAGAAATAAATTTTAATTGTCCAATTATATCTCTTTCAGTTTAGAGAAATAAAATTTTTAAAATTGTAATATCAAAAAAAAATCAAATTTAACTTTTTTATTGAAAATACTTGTTTTTTTTACTACAATTAAATAATTAAATTCGACACATCAAGAATATTTGTTAGTTATTCTTCTTTTCTAATGCAAAATATATATGCATTAAGATAAATTTTTTAAATATATGATATAATTATTAATTAAATATTGAAATAATTAAATATACTTTTTGCATAATACTTACACTCAAGACCTGATAATAATAGAAAATATCCTTAACAAAATGGAAGCAAAGTTAAATAATTCAGATAACCTAGTGAGACTTACAGCTTTAAAAGAGCTGCAAATGGAAGAAGATAATGATCCATTCAAGATATTAATAGGAACTATTCTTTCTGCTCGTTCAAGAGATGAAAATACATCAAAAATTGTACGTAAACTTTTTCAGAAATATAAGAATGCAAGAGAATTAGCCAATGCAGATCTGAATGATATCAAATCAATTATACGTAGCATAGGTTTTTACAATACTAAAGCAGAAAGAATTAAACAGGTATCTAAGATCATTGTTGAAAAGTTTCATGGAATTGTACCAAATGAAGTTGAAGATCTTTTAGAATTGCCTGGAGTAGGAAGAAAAACTGCAAATTGTGTTTTAGTATATGCTTTTAATAAGCCAGCCATACCAGTTGATATCCATGTTCATAGAATTTCTAACAGAATTGGTATTGTTAAAACACCGAATCCAAAACAGACAGAGGAAGAATTAATAAAAATAATAGATAGAAAATATTGGTTAATTTTAAATAATACCTTTGTAAGATATGGACAAAATATTTGTCTTCCTATAAGACCCAAATGCGAAATATGTAGTCTAAAAGAAGTATGTAACTATTATATGAATCAAAAAAAAATTTAATTAAAATTTAAGTGTCACGATCTCTTTTCTTAAATTTAAGTAAAAGGAATACTACTGCTCCAACTATAACTAACATAATGATAGGTAGAAAATACAATGGAGAATCTCTTGGATCACCATATAAAAGATCAAAGGAAAGATAGCCATCCAAAGTATTTATTGGAGAATCAGTATCATCCTTTCCGTATACAGCAACTGATCCTAAATTAAAACCATTTAGCGATAATCTGTCAATGACGATTCTTTTACCATTAGTAACTGTTAAACCTTGATTATTAGCATGTCCTACCATAAGTGGTTCATCATGAGACCATCCATCAGTATTTTGTTCGTGAACCCTTATATAACCAGATTCATTTGTATTAACAGCAACCCAAAATTTATCATTTTGTTCAAACATAGCTAATTCAATGAATTTTTCACTGGGCGGTTTTTCCATCAATTTAATAATCGTTTTTGCTTCAGAAGAATTATTGTAAGTCATATTATTTGTAATCCCTAGAATCCAACTTACGCCTTTAGGAGTGTCATAAGTATAGATCACTGGATTTTTTCGATCTGTATTGGATGCGCTAAAGGGAAGAACAAAACTCTCATGACTTTTTGATTTTACTGCGTCGAATTTTTCCCCTGTAGAGTCAGATACATTTTGAGCATAAACAAAATGATTAGAGAAAAGCATGATGAAAAGTATTGAAGCAGCGACAAATGAAGAAATTTTCACTGAATAAAATAGAGAATTTTCATACATTGACTGCATTTTATATCATAATTTAGAGTAATATGAACGTAAATCAAAGATAAAAACCAGAAGAGCAGAATAAATTATTTAACAAATATTAATTTATAATGAATCATTTAAATAAAATAACCAATAGAACTCACAAAAGAATAAGAGCATACTTTTACAAATATCAAGAAACAAATGGATTTTGAAATTTTATAATTACATCTGCAATTTCTGGTCTTAGTAGATGTTTTCCTGGCAATTCTCCAGAAGTGACCATCTTTCTCATTCTTGTGCCTGATAATTCTTCTTTATATTCTGAACCATGAGGACAATTTCTCTCATTGGCATATCCTAAGCATTTTTTACAGTAATAGAAGGCTGGAAAGAATATTGGTTGAATTCCTATATCTGGATATTCTTTAAAGATTTCATGAGCGGCAAAAGGATGATAATAATCACTTACACCAGCATGATCTCTTCCTACTATAAAGTGAGAACAGCCAAAGTTTTTTCTCATAATAGCATGATGAATCGCTTCTTTTGGTCCTGCATATCTCATTTCAGTATGAAGAGTAACAAACATTACCCTATCAGATGGAAAATAATTTTCTATTAACTTCACATAAGTTTCAAGTATCACTTCGTCTTTAAAATCACCTGCTTTCTTTTTACCTATTAAGGGATTGATAAATATTCCATCATAGATATTTAAAGCAGCCTTTTGAAGCATTTCATGTGCAATATGTGGAATATTCCTAGTTTGAAAACCAACCATAGTTTTCCATCCTCTCCTTTTAATCTCTTCTCGAGTTTTGATAGGTTCCCACCTATAATTTCTTAATTTATAGTTGTTTATCTTTTTATTAACATCAATTTTTCCAGAAACTAAAAATTCTTTCATTTTAAAGGTCTTTGATACGCCTGGATGTTTTTGATCATCTGTATGATATAATGCTCTAACCATGTCTAATTTATTATACGAATAAAACTCATCAAAGTATAAAGTTGCAAAATGGTCACCATTATTCTTTAAAGATATTTCACGATAGTCTTGTATTTTGTTTGCAATTGATTTATCCACATCTAAGACTATAGGAATTGTCCATGGTAATCCATTTTTTAATCTTCCAGATTTCAAGATACTCTCAAACTCATCTTTTCCAATGAATCCTTCCAATGGACTAAAAATACCATCTCCAATATTTTCAATATCATTTCTCAAGTTATCATCAATTTCAATGGAAAACATATCAATGACATTGTTATTTTTTAATTCAAAAACCCTATTTATGAGCCGCCCCCCATGAGGCTCTGGAATATTATTTATAATATTATTTTGAATCTGCATATTATCCAATATTTATCCTTAAACTATTAATTGTATTATTAATACTTTTTAAATAACATTAAATTTTTTTATATGATATCAAGACTACTATTAACCGATTGATAAATTAAAGTTTTATATTATTTGATTTGTAATTATATTTAAAAAATCTATTAAAATTTTAAATCATTGTATGATCTATACTAGATTAATTGTCTGTTACCACATAAATATTTTTATATTTTTTATCAATTATCTTATTCTAAAGATTAATCTTATCGATTAAGTGACCAATTAAGTAATATATTTTATAAAGATATAATAAATACTTTATAAAAACCTAAATCCAGGTATATTTTCATAAACCTATATTATTGCACTATTGGAAGATTAATATTATTGTATATAAAAATAAATTCAGATTTTTTTTGTTATGCTAGGATCAAGATGAAGTCCACATTCCTTTTGAGATGATTCCTCCCACCACCATCTGCCTGATCTACGATTTTCTCCTTTGCTTATCGCCCTAGTACATGGTTCACAGCCAATACTAGGATATCCCTTATCATGTAATTTATTATATGGAACCTCATTTTCCTTTATGTATTTCCAAACCATATCTTCACTCCAATCAGCAATTGGATTAATCTTTAGAATATTATTATGAGTTGAATCAATCTCTATTTTTTTAATATTTAAACGAGTAATAGCCTGTTCCCTTCTGAGACCTGTTATCCATCCATCCAGAGTTGCAAGAGCACGATTAAGTGGATTTACTTTTCTTATTTCACAACATAATTTCCTATTTTCTATACTTTCATACATAAGATTAAACCCTTTTTTACGCACCATTTCTTCGACTTCTTCTGAACTTGGAAAATACGATTCTATAGAAATGCCATATTTTTTTCGTATTTCATCCATCACATTATAGGTTTCTTGATTTAATCTACCTGTATCTAAGGTCAAAATTTTTGTTTTAGTTTTATCTATTTTTACCATCATATCAATAATGACAACGTCTTCAGCACCAAAACTTGATGCTAATGCAATTTTATTTCCAAAATTTTCAATTGACCATTTAAGAATATCTGTTGCTGATTTTTTTTCATATTTATTGGCCAAATTAGCTATAGCAGAATTATATTTGGAATTCTGATTTTCATTGCTTAAAAATGTAAAATTATCATCAGCTATGCCATGTATAGAATGAGATTCTATCATAATAGTATAATCTATTAAAAATTGTATATATTTATTTTTAATAGCATACCTTCCAGATATAAATTTAAATAAATTATTGTAATTGCTACTTGTAGTATTGAAAAAAATTTGTTCTGTTTAATCCACCGGTGTTTAAATCAGTTGTTTATAAAAAGTTGGTAGAAAATTCTTTAGAATATTCAATTCAAAAAAAAATGAATCCATATAATTATATAAAATGAATGAAATTCTTACAATTGGCCAAATTTCGGTCATGAGTAAAAAGTTCTATTAAAAGAATTTTAAAATAAAGTATTGGTGAATTAAGTATATTTTTATTGATATGCTATTTTTTATTGTAATCCATGACTTGTTAACAGGTGACTCTTCCCAAATAGCAGAGTATTGTACTAAATACGGTTTTTAGGTATCGCTTGATTGTGATTTCTGGTTATTAAGTAAAAAAACAAAAACCTTAAAGGTACGACTTAGTCGATTAATTTTGCATAATTATTATATAACATAAATTTCTGTAATTCATTGAAATCTTCTTTTGATAAATCGGAATTTGTCATATCTAACATTATTTTTTTTCATTAAGATAATGGTTTTTTATTCTCTTTTTAATTCTGAAAGTGACTTATGCGTATCTTATTTACAAATTCCTTAGGTGTATAGTTTTACTACTGAAAATCAACAACCTTTTATTCTACTTTCATTTATTATAATTATCACAAACTAAATTTGTGAATTTATCTAAGGGTGGGTGTTGTGCGGCACTTCTGACACCCATTTTTCAAATTACCTACTTTTTATCAACAACTGATTTAAACACCGGTGGATTAAACAGAACAAAAAAATTAGATATGTAATTGTCTTGTTTATTATCTATTTTCCTGCTATAATCTTATTTACCTATTCTAAAATATAATTCAAGCTATCAATTAAATAAATTAAATATATTAAAAGAAATATCTATATTTTAATATCATTATTATAATTATTACATAGATTATATTGAATACAGATTTTTGGGAGAATATTTACAAGTACAAAGAATACGGTTTTGAGCCACTTAATTGGCTTTCAACTTTTTCTAATGAAATAGATTCAGACCTTTTAGAATTCTCTCTAAATAAAATTAAAGGAACAAATTGGAAAATAACACCAGATTGGATTGATTCATTTTACAAGAGTGAAGGAAAAAATCCTGAAATTACAAGGAGAATTTATAATTTATCGGATCCTTCCATAATACAACAAAGCGAGACAGGTATAAAAAAAGCACTGGCAATTATCCAAATTAATAAAGAAATTGCAGATAATCAAGAAAAGCGTTTAGACATTCTCTCCAATTTACTAACTAGTATTAAATCAAAATGTATAACTAGGAAAATAACTGCAATAAATACATCTTCGAAAAAACAATTCGCAGTATTGGATTTTATTGAAACAAGAAGAGGGAATAAAGTAGGATATATTCTTGCTAATAATTATATTACACAGATCACTGATGTTTTATGTTCTCCTGAATCTGAAATTCATTGCAAAGTAACAGTATCTGGAGTAATTGAAAATCTAAATTTACTAGGATGTACAGAAGAATTTAAAATTTTCCCTATTTATGATGCACCTAAAGAAGAAATACTTGATAACATGAGGCAAAATTTTGATTCATTTACATTATCGAATAATGTTTACATGGAGGACTACAGTTCTTTGAAAATTGGTAATCTATTTCTTGGAGCTACTGCTACTGCTACAACACATAGAGAAATTCCTACAAGATATAATGAGATAGAAGAGGAAATGAACATTATAATTACTGACAAATTTGGTTCTATAATTCCTTTAAGTCTATTTTTATTAACAAGAATTAATGAGGAAAACATATCCATTTTTGAGAAACAGGGTATATTTATTAAGGAACTTGAAAACGAAAAAGATAATATCATTAATAATTTGTGCCATCCAAGATTTGAGCTTGGAAAGATAATAAACAAATATTGTCCTGAATTTGAGGGCAAATTTGATAAATCTTCACATATTACTGCAGTATTTCCAATTTTAACCCAAGGAATTCTAGCTATCAAAAGATTAGCAGATTATATAGGTAGTGAAATCATTATAGACAGAATTCCTATTAAAAATAAGGAAATGTCTACCTATGCTGTTAAAGCGTTTTTTGTACAACATTCCACTTCGTCATTAAATGGTTGTCATGCTATAATAGCATCAAAAGAATGTACCGATTCTATAATCCAAGATCTAAAAAAAATTCATCTAGCACCAGAAGTTATTGGAAAAGTTGGTAAAAAAGACAAACCATTTTTAAATATCAGAGATACAGACATTGATAAATATATTATTAGAAAATCAAAAATATATAAAAAAATTAGATCATATAGAATCAAAGGATGAAAATAAGGACAAAGGTGTATGGAAATCCTCCTTTTCCTCGTCTATTAACGGCACGGGAAAATAACAATTAACTAAATTAATTAAACTAATAGTGAGATTTACGGCCAGATTTATCTCTGTAAATTTTTCCAAATTCTAACATGAAGGATAATTGATTCTCATCGAACACAGTGCCATCTTTGCAAACAAGTTTGTCGTTTATGCAACAACTTGCACAAATCCCTATTCCACATTTCATATATCTTTCTAGACTAACTTGAATTGGAATGGAATGGATAACAGATAAATCATAAATATTTTTCATCATAAGTTCAGGGCCACAAGTATAGATCATATCAAATTTTTCTTTTTTTATAATACTTTTTAAAGCATCTGTTACCACTCCTTTTATTCCATAACTTCCATCTTCAGTAGTAACAATTAGGTTATTACTAACTTTACTTAGTATTTCATTTACAAGACCTTTGAAAAGTACTTCATCCTTTGATTTTGCACCCATAATTATTGTACACTTTCCTTGAAGTTTATTAAATACAGTAGCAAGACGCATTAATGGAACCAAGCCAGTTCCTCCACCAACTAATAAAGGATTTTTTAAATCCTTATTTACTCTAAAATAATTACCATATGGTCCACGTATTCCAATCGTATCATTTTGTACCTTTTCATATAGAGAAGTAGACCCAAATCCATGTTTACGTACTGTGATGGCAGCATGATCTCTCTTGTTAGAAATCATGACACTCATTGGAAGTTCTTCAGCTCTTGGAATCCAAACCATTAAGAATTGGCCAGGTTTTGCATTGAAAGATAACTTATCATAAAAAACAAAAGTCTTAACTGAAGGAGTTTCTTCTATTACATCTTCAATAGTAACAGTTCGTAGTTTATCAATATTGGTGTGCAAGGCCGACAATCTCCTTTATATTCTTGTAACCTTTCTTTTCCAAATATCTTATTATTCCTAATTTTATTTCATTGAATGCTTTCAAGCCTTCATATCCTATTACAGAACCTAACTCTATAGCTGTTGCACCTGCCAAAATGTATTCTAAAGCATCTTCCCATGTAAATATTCCACCACATCCAATTACAGGAATAGTAACTTTTTTAGAAATTTCATAAACACATCTAACTCCTATGGATTTTAATGGAATGCCAGATAATCCGCCAATTTTATTGCTGAGAATGGGCATTCCAGTCTCTACATTTATTGCCATTGCTCTAATAGTATTTATTGCAGTTATTGCATCAGCTCCTGATTCTTGAATTATCTTTGCAAGTTTTAATACATCGGTATTTCCTATTCCAACTTTGATAATTACAGGTTTTCTGGTTTTTGATTTAATAGTCTTTATTATTTTAATTACTAGTTCAGGATCATCTCCGACTTCCATACCCATCTTAGCAACATGTGGACAAGAAAGATTAATTTCATATCCTAGTATATTCAACTTATCAAATTTACTTATTAATTTTGGAAATTCTGTGACACTTGATCCAACAATACTAACTATAAGAGGGCTTTGATTATTGATAATCTCATTTGCAAATACATCAGCTCCAGGGTTTGCAAGTCCTATAGCATTTAGATAGCCTTTCTCGCCCAAATAAACAACAGTAGGACCTTTATATCCCTCTAGAGGACTAACACTTATTGATTTACTAATTATTGCTCCTAATCCATCATTGTATAATCTATTAAAAATGTCTTGAGAAATTCCTAAAAATCCTGAGGCAAGAAGAAGAGGATTTCTAAGACGGATTCCTGCAATATCAATAGACAACATATCAGAGTCTTCATAAACACTTTTGACATTAATTAAACTTGAATAATTCTCCAATTTCTAGTTGTTCTAATAATTCAATATCTTATTAGTTGTTTGTTTTAGACTCAATTTAGATATAAATTATTTAAATCTATAAAAAATTGAACCAAAGGAAATTAAGAATTTGCTTTTAAAAAGCAGTAAGCATCAAAATTTGATAAGAATTATATTTTACTTTATAATAGACAAAATAATAAGAATAAGAATAATAATGTTCCTTAGATGTTCTTACTAATTAAATATATATGGATTTTAATGCAAAAGAATGAGGGCAGTCAATGAATAACAATCTCCTAAAAGTTTTGTTAAAGATTTGAAAAGATATACATTTAATATAACTTGAAGTGATTTTATAACTAAATGTCTGGGTTCTTTGATCCCCATATTCATATGTATTCTCGAACCACTGACGATTATGATGCTATGTCTAAAGCAGGAATAGAAGTCATAGTACAGCCTTCTTTTTGGCTTGGAGCTCCAAGAACTTTTGTTGGAACTTTCATTGATTATTGGGAACATCTTATATCATTTGAAACTACAAGAGCTAAACAATTTGGAATTGAGCATTTTGTATGCATTTCTGTAAATCCGAAAGAATCTGTTCAAAGACCCTTAGCCTTAGATGCACTTGAAGCAATGTTAAAGTTCATCGATAGAGAGAGAGTTGTAGCAATTGGTGAAATAGGGTACAACCTTATAAATGAAT
>Ga0126311_10000231_pt1 | contig 27492 bp, 23 predicted proteins | sample Plot61_FD_92539 | JGI IMG/M metagenome (GOLD analysis project Ga0126311, IMG submission 92539) | Serpentine soil microbial communities from UC McLaughlin Reserve, CA, USA - Plot61 | ecosystem: Environmental > Terrestrial > Soil > Grasslands | place: USA: UC McLaughlin Reserve, Lake County... | reverse complement strand
TTCACATTGACGCTGCCGTCACGCCGCGTCTCGCGAATCACCGTCCCGCCATTGCGACCTTTTATTGTTTCAGTCTCCACAATGTCATCCGGTTTGCCGCCGGCATTGTCAGTTTTAGCAACGACCGTTGAATTTGTCTGAGGCGGTTGACCTTCGTGAGACTCACACATTGCCGGCACACGCGCGAGTGCTGCCGCAAGCTTTGCCCGATCGTTTGTAAACTCAGTCAACCACAGCCGCTCCTCGTCTTCATTAATGTCCATGGCCATGATCGCCACTTCGTCGCCCGGAGGCAGTTTGGCCAACTCGTCTTCCATCGCCTTGAGAATCTCGGAGCGCTTGAGAAAACGCCCGGCGCCGTCTTCGCGAAGATCGAGAATCAGAATCAAAGCCAGCGGCTTGCGCGCCTGTCCTTCACGCGTGAAGTAAGAGACGTTGCGCGGCTTGCCATCGTCGAGCACCTGGAAGTTCTCGGAAGCAAGGTTCGAGATCGGGAGATTCGTTTTCTTATCTTTAACGAGCGCATCAAGAAACACGACGCGCGTCTTTATCTTGATAGTGTCTTCAACTTCCTGTGCGTTCGCGGGAAGAGACGCGAATGTCGCAAGGATGAAAAGTAGTAAGAGGCTAAATCTATACATGATCTACTCCTGATCGTTAATCGTTGCTTCCTGGGTGATGGCTTTGCCGGTGCCTTCCGGATCTTTGAGCAAGAGCGCGAGGTTTTTGGGAGAGAGCGTCACCTGGACCACGGTGGCCTCGCGTTGCTCGATCGTGATCACCAGCACGTTGGTTTTTTCGCCGGCGTCCTGGAGATAGATGTAGACCTGTTCTCCGTCGGTAGCTGAAAGTGTTTGGACCAAAGGCATCCAGGTCACGTTCAATGCCTCATTCAGCGAGCTGCGAAACTTGATGAAGTCGCCGTTGAAGTCCTGATCCTCAAACACCGCCAGCTTGATGCTGCCCGCTTCCGCAATCCGCCTGGCTTCGCCGCCTTTGATGCGCGCGGCCGTGGTGGCCACCTTCATTCCTGCCTTGGCGAGGAAAGGAAGTCCCACGTGCTTCACGCGGTAAAACTGTTCGATCATCTTCACCACTGAATTGAAGTCGTCACCTTTCGCATTGACGACGTTCGCAGTCGTTGAGATCAGCGCAACGACGAGAATCGTGGTAGCAATCGCTTTCATCGCACACCTCACTTCTCGTCTTCCTTCTTGGTTTTCTTTGTTGGCTCGATACCCAGCTCTGGTACGCCGAGCTGTCCTTCGAGTTTGGCAAGCTTGTCGAGATCAACCGGACCGACGATGTTGACGACCGTGAGCTCTCGATCTTCCGTGTGCAGCACTGCGAGGCCGCCAATCTGCTCGCCATTCATCAGCAGGTAGACTTCGAGCATTCCTTCCTTTTTGCTGGTCACGTTTACGAGTCGCGTCCAGCCCGGCGCGCGCAGCTGCATCCGAATCGTCTCAACATCAGCGGCGACGAATTGCCCGTCCGTATCAAACTCAAAGCTCTTGACGTAAATGCCTTTGAGGTTTGCGATCAACTGTTTGACTTCTCGTTCATCTTCGTCCTTGTCGGAGAAGACCTTAGCGGCCAAACGCATTAGTCGCTCATCGATGCTGACGTCCACGGTCTGACTCGCTTTCGCCGCGAGATGATCGAGGCCGCCCATTTGGATTCGCGAATCCTGAGCTTTGGCCACCAGCGCCGGTGCGAGGACCAGTAGTAAGGCAAGCAGCGGCGTTCTGAAATTGATGTGAAAAAGTGGTTTCATAATTACTCCATTTATCCGACTCGGTGTTGGTTCTTGATCTGGTTCGCAGGCGATGTTTTTGTATGGACCAAATGTAATTGTTGAGTGGTGACTCGCAAAGCAAGCATGAGTTGTTCTTTCGCCATGAGTGCTTCTTCGCGTTCGCCTTTTGGTAACACGGATGACGCGGATCTGTTTTGGCGTCTGTTGTGCACGACGACCGATTTGTTTACTGGGGACTGCGGCGCACGATTTGGTTTCTCTTCTGGTTTCGGGGTTGATGGTTCTTCTACTCGGGCTTGCTGCTTCGGCGCCTCATCACGCGAACGCACGCGTAGCCAGATGCCTCCGGCGAGTAACGCCAGCAACAACGACGCGGCAATTGCCACCAATGGAACGTAATTCCTGCGTTGTGGCACGCGCAGATCATTTGGAAGCGCCAGCGGTTTGGGCTGGTAATGCAACGTACCCAGAATGTCTTCGAGTTGTTGAATCTGTGGGTCGGGCTGACCAGTCTTATCCCACAAGTAATCGTCGTTCATAAGCCCTCCATAAATCCGAGCTGCTTGCGCAGTAGCTTCATGCCGCGGTGCAGGTTCACCCTCGCTGACGCTGGAGTGAGTCCAGTGCGGGCTGCGATCTCCGGGCCGGTCATGCCCTCGACCAGTCGCAGCACTAAAGTCTCGCGGTACGCTTCCGGCAAACTGCGTATCAGCTCCAGGATCTCTGTTGCTCTCGAGTCGTGTGCGTCACTGCCGCGCAGTTCGTCATTGATCTCCACCGTCTCTCTCGAGCGGCGATGGAAATCCACCGCACGATTGCGAGCAATCATCGCGATCCATGGTCCGAATGCGGCACTGTCGCGCAGCGTGTGGAGTTTCTTGAAGGCGTGCAGGAAGATGTCCTGGACGAGATCGTCAACTTCAGCGCGCGGCACGCGAGCGAGCAGAATGCCGTGCACGAGTGGAGCGTAAAGATCGTAAAGCCGTGCGAATCCCTCGCGGTCACCTTCCAAAACCGCTCTGACCAGCACGATTTCGATCGCCGGCTCCTGTGATTGCTCGGCGGCGTGTGCTTGGGGGCTCGTCAGGAGCATGTCGGCAGTGGCGTACATCAATGTCTCGATCGGGTAACCGAAGTTTAAGGACACGATTAAGACGGGAGAGAGTTGAAGACTGTTAACAGACGCGTTACCCACCGGGCGTGGGCTTTGCTTTGATCGTCTCGGAAACCCCAGCCTGGAATAACCCTGGGGCGGCCACGGAGGGCCCGCCCCTACAGTTGATGCAAGTTAGCGGGATTGATGCTTAGTACGGGCTCAGATATCGCAGGGTTTTCTTCCGAAGTCATCTGCTTGAGCTCGGGCGTCGCGGAAAGCCATCGAGTGCGCCACAAAAATACTGTGAACAAAATCAGCGCGATCGTGCAGGCGACGCCGCCTTCAATGCCATAACTGCCGCCCGTTAGCCATTTAGGTCCGCTGTCCTGGGCTTGCATCAAAGGATTCGAGACGAGCTTCAGGCCGCTGATCGGAAGGCCGAAGAACCAACCGAGCGCCCAGTTCCACGACCAGTGAACACCCAACGGCAGCCAAAGACTCCGCGTGCGGAGGTAAGCGGCGGCCAGCCAGATCCCCGCGAGCGCCGTATTGGCAAATGTGACCCCGGGAACGACGTTCGGATTTGTAAGGTGAACGATTCCAAACGGTACCGACGTCAGCAGCACGCCGAGCAACGCGAGTTTTGCGCGCGTCAGCGTTTGCAATGCATAACCTCGGAACATCGCCTCTTCAGCGAGTGCAGCCACGAATAGCAACACTCCCGATCCGATCATCGATCTCAAAATGGTTGACCATCCGGTGTCGCCTAACGAGAAGTGGAGTCCTTTGCTCGCGATTGCAACCGCCACAGCGAGGGAAGCGAACCCGATCGCAAACCCGAAAACGAGATCGCGTAGCCATCCAGGATGGAACGTCAAACCCAGCGAGCGCCACGGCAATCCTTCGAGGAAGCGGGCGCAGAGATACCCGGCACCGAGTGCCGCTGCTAAAAGACCGATTCGGAAAACCAGTTCGGCTATGAACTGTGTTGCGCCTGACGGCCCGCGCGGCTCGATGAAGAACACGACGACCCGCAGTACAGCGGCGATCAGAAATGTGAGTGCGAGAAACACTCCGGCGAAGAGTAGTAATCGCCATCCACTCCTGAGCCGGCCGAACTCGTTGATGATGATTTTGCGCATCGGGCGCTGCATTCTAGCAGGAACCGTGTAATCCGTCTTAATCCGCGGCCTATGTTAAACTCCGAACAAAATGACCGATAACCGGGAAAATCGCATTCGACGTCGACGCCGCATGTTGCTGTGGGTTTTGGGCGCGACCGTGCTGTTGTTACTCGCGATCATCGTGTCGCAGCAGCTCTGGCTGTGGACAGTCGTCCGGCCCGATACGCCCGCGGATGCGCTCGTCCTTTATGCCTTATCGACACTCAACTTCGTCGCGTTTGTCGTCTTCCTCTTCATCTTCGTTCGCAACCTGCTGAAGCTGCGTCGCGAGCGCCGCGAACGACAACTCGGCTCGAAAGTAAAAACACGCCTGCTGGTCTACTTCATCTCAATCAGCTTTCTGCCGATCACGGCGATGGCGTTCTTCTCTTACCTGTTTCTGAATCGCTCGCTCGAGAAGTGGTTCAACCCGTTTCCGGATGAGATCGTCCAACAGGCCACTGAAGTCAAACGTCTGACCCTATCAAGTCAGGATCAAACACTGCGCGACACCGCTGCATTGCTTGTCATGTTGCTCGGCCGGCAAACGCTTGAAGAGCGGCGCACGACGATGGAACAACTCGTCGCGTCCGGGCAGTTAGTCGGAATCGAGATCGTCGGGAACGATGGCTCAGTCGTGAGTCAGAGTCGCACACACTTGTCTCCGACAGATGTAGAACAACTCGAAAAACTCTTCGGCGAAGCGCGCAAGTTTCGTGGTGCAAGTGGCAGCAGCCTCGTTGACGGAAAAGAGTTTGACGCGCTCGCCGTTCCTTTGAACCAATCGGAGCTGCTGATCATCGCGCCGCAAAAACATGCGTCGAACGATCTCACCGATCTGGTCACCGATTCGGAGCGGGGCTACCAGAATCTCGTCGGTCAACAACGACGCGTGCGTTTGCTCGGACTTTCGACGCTCGGACTGATGACGTTGATTTTATTGTTCGTCTCGAGCTGGGTGGCAACTTATTTGGCACGTGGTATCGCGACTCCAATCAAATCGCTGGCTGAAGCGTCGAAAGAAGTCGCACGCGGCAATCTCGCGCATCGTGTTACTACCACGATAGCCGATGATGAGCTGGCGCTGCTGGCGGTGTCTTTCAATCAAATGACGGCGCAACTGGAGGAGAACCGCAGTCGCATCGAGGCGGGCGCCGCGGAGTTGCGTGACACGAACATGGCGCTGCGCGAGCGACGCAACTACATTGAAACGGTGCTCCAGTCGTTATCCACCGGCGTCGTCTCGATTGACGAAAATGATTGTGTTACGACGTTGAATGCCTCTGCCGCGCGGATGCTCGTGTTGCGAGATCGAGTTGAAGGGAACCCGAAGCTCAGTGCAGTGATTGGCAGTGAAGACTGGCTCGTCGTCGAGCGCCTGTTGCGTCGCGCGCGCCGGACTGGTCACGCCACCGAGCAAACGCAGTTGGAGAGCGGCAGTGCCAATGGCAATGGGCCACTGCCGGTTTCGATGACAGCAACGGCTTTGCGCGATTCGAAAGGTCCGCGACGTGGAGTCGTTTTAGTTATCGAGGATCTTTCGGAGTTGCTGTCGGCACAACGGGCGGCGGCGTGGAGTGAAGTGGCGCGACGCATGGCGCATGAGATCAAGAACCCGCTGACGCCCATCCAGCTTTCGGCGGAACGGATCGCGAAGAGTTACGGACGCGCGACTGCCAACGGCAATGGCACCAGCGCTGTCGAGCATTCCGACGAGAAGCGCGTGGCGGCCGTGATTACCGAGTGCACTGAAACGATCACGCGTGAAGTGGCGGGCTTGAAGGCGATGGTCGATGAGTTTTCACGTTTCGCGCGTCTGCCTGCCACTCGACTGGAGCTCGCGAACCTTAATGATGTTGTGACGCAGGCAACGGGTTTGTATGTCGATCGGCTCGACGGCGTTGTGCTGAGGCTCGAGCTCGATCCTGAGCTTCCATCGTCGATGCTTGACGTGGAACAGATGAAGCGAGTGTTTGTGAACCTGATCGACAACGCGGTGCAGGCACTTGTTTCGGCGAGTGGTGAAAAACAGATAGTTATCGCGACGAGTCACGATGGGGAGAGAAGTCTGCTGCGTGCAGAGGTTGCAGATACTGGGCAGGGAATCGAGCCGGGCGATTTTCGCCGTTTGTTTGAGCCTTATTTTTCACGAGGTGACAGTGGCACGGGCCTCGGTCTTGCGATCGTGCAAAGAATAATCATGGAGCACGGCGGCCACATCCGCGCCGAGCGAAATGATCCGCGCGGCGCAAAGTTTGTGATTGAACTCCCCTCAGCAGGATAATTTGTGATTTTGTGCCTTTTCGTGGCTAAAAATGGATTCGATTCTCATCGTTGACGACGAGCGCGGCATTCGCGACACGCTGCGCGCCGTCATGGAAGACGAGGGCTTCGTCGCCGATGCCGTCGCGACCGGCGAAGAGTGTCTGAAAGCGCTCGGCCGTCGCGCCTACGGCTGCATTCTGCTCGACGTGTGGCTTCCCGGCATCGATGGCCTCGAGACTCTGAAACAACTGCGTGAAGCAGGGTCCGACGCCGCGGTGGTAATCATCTCGGGTCACGGCAACATCGAGACTGCCGTGCGCGCTACGAAACTCGGCGCCTTCGACTTCATCGAGAAACCACTCTCGATCGAGAAGACCGTCCTCACCGTTCGCAACGCGCTGCGCCAACAAAAACTCGAGCTGATCAACGCCGACATGGCTGCCGCGCTCGCGAAGGAGTACACGATGGTCGGCGAGTCTGTTGCCATGCGTGCGTTGCGAAAACAGATTTCCATCGTTGCTCCCACCGACGGCCGCGTTTTGATCTACGGCGAATCGGGAACCGGAAAAGAGCTGGTCGCACAAGCAATCCACGCCGAATCGCGTCGCGCTGTGGCGCCGTTTATCGAAGTTAACTCCGCGGCGATTCCGGAGGAGCTGATCGAATCCGAGCTCTTCGGACACGTGAAGGGAGCGTTCACCGGGGCGACTGCCGCCAAGAAAGGCAAGTTTGAGCTCGCAGACGGCGCCACGATCTTTCTCGACGAGGTCGGCGACATGAGTCCGAAAGTTCAGGCGAAGGTGCTGCGCGTGCTTGAAGAGCAGCGCTTTGAGCCGGTCGGAAGCGGAACGTCGATCACGGTTGACGTGCGACTCATCGCCGCGACGAATAAACGACTCGATGTCGAGATCGAGCAGGGAAACTTTCGCGCGGACCTCTTTTATCGCTTGAACGTGATCCCGTTTGAGTTGCCACCACTGCGAGAGCGTCTTGAAGATGTGCCGATGCTGGTTGATTACTTCAACCAACAGTTCTCGAAAGCTTACGGCAAGAAGCCGAAACAGTTTTTGACGGAGGCTGTTGAGGTAATGCAGTCGTATTCATGGCCCGGCAACGTACGTGAGTTACGCAACACGATCGAGCGCGTCGTGATCATGCATCCGGGCACAAAAGTCTCGGCGAACGATCTGCCGCCGCAGGGCAAGGAAGAGCCGCCTGCTGCGTCGTTCCGTTTCCCGTCGTTTAAAGAAGCGACTGAGGCCTATCATCGTGAGTTCATCCAACGCAAGCTTGAAGAAGCAGACGGCAACGTCTCACGCGCTGCGGAGTTGATGGGCGTCGATCGCAGTCATCTCTACCGCCGCATGCGCGCCCTCGGTATTCAAAACCGATCCTAGCCACGCCGAGTAGGCACAGAACCGAGCGCGGTAGCGCCGGGTCAAAGTAAATCTTCTGGCGTGTTTATTGCGGTTGACCCGGCGCTACCGCGCTCGGTTCTGTGCCTACCCGGCGTTTAGCGGTGCGCCTTGTCCGTCGACCACGTAGGCGATCGCTCGCTGTAGCTGCTCGTAGCTCCAAAGCCATCGCTTGCTGCCTTTCTGTGCCCACGGTGTTTGAGTGCTCGTCCAGCAGCCTGACTCCCTCATCTTCCGCGTAGCGTTTGCTTTGCATGCGCTTAGTACGACTTCAGGATGACACGGCGCACGCACCACAACGTGCACGTGGTTAGTTCGCACGTTATCGGCATACAGTTTCCATTTCCGGAATTCACAAGTCTGCTTGATCGCCTCACTAATCGTCGCGCGATGAATACGATTAAGCTCGACAGGCCCGAGTTTCATCATCCGCTCGTTGTAACTATGCCACTTTACATCGGGCGGAATATCAGGCGTACCGTAGCGATTGTGAAACCGATCGATCGAGCCACGCGAATCGCCATGCAACCAGGTACCGTGTGCACGAAAAGTAATTAGATAAGCAAGGGGAACACGACCAGAGTGAGAATCACGCATAATGTACCTTTACAGTGAGGATTGTCCGCATAATAACAGACGCCAGCACTACTCGGCGCAGGCAAACATGCGTTGACATAGTGCTTCAAATACCTTATCAGTTACGATTGAGGTAGAGATGGATTTTACTACTAAAGAATTACTTAAGCGTTATGCGAAGCTGGCAGTTGGTCAGCCGTTCTCACCAGTGTTGCTGAACATCCTGGTGACATCGGTTTGTGACATGCGCTGCACGCACTGCTTCTTCACAGAGGAGCTCGACGATCGACCGCGCAAGAAGCTCCAGATGAAGACTCACGAGATCGAGCGGATCTCGCAGACACTCGGTGGCAATCTCGGCGTTCTGATCCTTGCCGGCGGCGAGCCGTTCACGCGTAAGGATCTTCCGGAAATCGCACGCGCCTTTCATTCCAACAACAAGCTCGAATCAATCTACATCATGTCGAACGGGCAGATTCAGAAACGAATCTTCCCAGACGTCACGCGGATCTTGCAGGAATGTCCGAAGCTGAACGTTACGATCGCACTCGGCATCGATGGACCGAAGCACCAGCACGAAAAGATTCGACAAAAACCGGGTTCGTGGGATGTCGCGATCGACACTGCGCGCCAGCTTCAGGCGATCAAGAAGGAGTATCCGCGCCTAGACGTGCAAACGTGCACGTGTTTCATGAATTCGAACCAGGACACGATTTTCGAGTGGTACGACTTCCTCAAATACGATCTGAAGCCTGACAAGGTGAACTTCAACTACATCCGTCCACCTTCAGCCGATCCGAAGGAGCTCGACATCGATCACTCCCGGTATACAAAGCTCGCCCAGATGATCGACGACGATTCACGTCACGCCGCGATCAAGAACAACTACGGGGGCGACGCCGGTTTCTTCAAAGCCGCGATTGACATCTACATGCACGGGCTGATCGCGAAGACGCAGGAGACGCAGACCGCGCAGATGACCTGTTATGCGGGCACTGCCGGCGGCGTGATCTACGACGAAGGCACTGTTTCGTCATGTGAGAACCTCGAGCCCGTCGGCAACCTGCGCGAGTTCGATTGGAACTTTCAGAAGCTCTGGCTATCGCCTGCAATGCAAGCGCGGCGCAAGAAGGCACACGACGGCTGCTTCTGCACGCACGAGTCGAATAGTTATTATCCGTCGCTGCCATTCAATCCCGGACACTTGATTCAGATCAAGAAGCTGGAGCGCGAGATGAAGAAGGCGCGGAAGGCGGTCGAGAAAGCGGAACACGCGGGAGTGCCGGTGGCCGATCTTAATTAGCCACGATGAAGCACAAAGAAAGATTTAGCCACAAAGAGGCACATAAGACACAAAAAGAATGCCGCAACAGCAACGCATCCCGAAGATACTGATCATCTCGTCTGACACTGGCGGTGGACATCGTTCTGCCGCGGCAGCGATCGTCGCCGGTGTGCAGAAGTTTTTCGAAGGTGAGTCGTATGCGATCAGGGTCGTGCGCGCTGTTGAAGAATCGCATCATCTCAGTGCGAAGCTAGTGCGCTTGTACAACTGGATACTGCGCAATCGTCAGCACTGGATGAAGTACTTTTACTGGTGCATGAATCGCCTGCGTCCGGAGACGAGCCAGTTTTTTCATAAACGCTGTATCGGGTACGTGGTCGAGTTGTTTGAGCGCTGGTGCCCGCACGTCGTCGTTAGCGTGCACCCGCTGACACAGCATCTTTTCGCGCGTGTGTTGAAGGAGTTGAATCTCGCGAAACGCATTCCGCTCGTGTCCGTAGTCACCGATCCCTGTTACGGCTTTTGGAAAGGTTGGGCTTGTGACGATGTGACTCTTTATCTCGTCGCGAGCGAAGATGCGCGCCGACAGCTAATCGACTACGGCGTCGCACCGGAGCGCATCAAGATTTCAGGACTACCGGTGCATCCAAAGTTTGCATATCCCGGTGAAGAAGCGGCCCAGGCTGCACGAAGCGCACTCGGTCTCGATCCGGAAAAGTTCACTGTGTTTGTGAACGCAGGCTGGATCGGCGGCGGCAATATCCCGCAGATCTTCCGTGAGCTCGTTCGTGGTGAGCTGGATGTGCAGGCGATCTTCCTGGCCGGCAAGAATGAAGATTTACGCCTGGCTGCCGAGTCGATCGCACTCGAAGCGCCGTTTCCAATCAAGGTGATCGGATACTCGGACGAAATTGAAAAGTTGATGAGTGCGGCGAACGTGATGATTTCAAAACTCGGTGGCCTGACCACGTTCGAAGCACTCGCTTGTCGTGTGCCGATCATCGCCGACATGATTACAGATCCGATGCCCCAGGAAGCGGGTACTGCAAACCTCATCGCAGAACGTGGCGCGGGCGTGATGCTCAGGCGCTCGATTGATATCGTGCCGGTAGTGCGGCGAATGATGGAAGACGAAGTGCACTACTCACGCATGCGCGCTGCGACAGTTGCTCTCGCGATTCCGAACTCGACGCGTTACATCGTGGAAGAGATCGCTGCGCTGATTCCCAAATCGGAAACCGCCGTCCTCACCGAAGTCGCCTCTGCCTAACGAACGTTCTCCACAGATTACACAGACTACACAGATTGTATTTAGAGTCTGTGTATCGGTGTAATCTGTGGATGAAAGAAAGTCTTGACAAGCGGGCTTCAATAAACTAAGAACCACGCACTTGATCTCACTCTAGTTACGGGAGGACCATCATGCCGACACGTAAAACTTCTGGAAAGAAAACAGGCGCCAAGAAATCCAGCAAAAAGACGAGCGCTGCTGCCAGGCCCGAGAGCGGAGCCGTTCCACCATACGGAGATCCTATTCGAGCCGCGATTGCACGTGGCGACCAGCGCGAGATGAAAAATGTCGCGTCGTCAGCGCGCAAGTGGATGGCAGACGTCCAGTCCGCACTCGATAAGCTTGATAGCGCACTCAATAAATCTTCGAAGAAGAAATAGCTCCGCCATTTACGCGAGGTTGCTGGAGCTATTTCGATGGCCCGTCCAACGCGTTATCTGTCTTCGCGCGACCGCTCCGCGTTTACACCTGTGCATGCGGTGTGGGAGATCACCCTCGCTTGCGATCTGAAGTGTGACCACTGTGGGTCACGTGCAGGGAAGCGCCGTCCGGACGAGTTAACAACTGAGGAATGCCTGGACCTCGTGCGCCAGCTCGCACGCATGGGAACGCGCGAGGTCACCCTCATCGGTGGAGAAGCCTATCTCCGTCGCGACTGGCTTGAGATCATTCGAGAAGTCAGGAAGCAGGGAATGGACTGCACGATGCAGTCCGGCGGGCTTAACCTCACCGGCGAGCGAATCAAGGCCGCCGCAGATGCCGGTCTGCAAGCGCTTGGCATTTCGATTGACGGCCTCAGAGACGTTCACGACAGGTTAAGAGGCGTCAAAGGCTCCTTCGACGCTGCTTTCAAAGCGCTTCAAGCCATTAAAAAGTACGGCCTCACTTCCAGCGTCAACACCCAGATCACTTCGCTTGTTGTTCCGCAGTTACGCGAGTTGATGAACCTGTTCATCGCCACGGGCGCGAAGAACTGGCAGGTTCAACTCACTGTCGCGATGGGTCGGGCCGCGGACAATCCGGAGCTGCTGCTCCAGCCATACGAATTGCTGGAGCTGATGCCTTTGCTGGCCGAGTTGTATGAGGAAGGCGCGGACCGCGGATTTCTGCTTCAACCCGGAAACAACATTGGTTACTTCGGACCGTACGAGTCAGTCTGGCGCGGCAGCGGTGACGATCGTGTCTACTGGAGCAGTTGTAACGCGGGACAGAACACACTGGGGATCGAGGCTGACGGCACGATCAAGGGTTGTCCCTCGCTCTCAACTAATTCGTATGCCGGAGGGAACATTCGCGACCTAAGTCTCGAAAACATCTGGTGGACGACAGATGAGCTGAATATCAATCGCGGACGAACGAGCGAAGAGTTGTGGGGCTTCTGTGGCAGTTGTTACTACGCCGACACGTGCAAAGCCGGATGTACCTGGACCACGAGTGTTCTCTTCGGACGTGCCGGTAACAATCCCTATTGCCACCATCGCGCGCTCGAGCTGTCGAAGGAGGGACTGCGCGAAAGGATCGCGCAGGTGGAGCAGGCGCCGGGAACTCCTTTCGATCACGGCCGCTTCGAATTGATACTGGAGACCGCAGCCGGAACTGCCCATGTTTCACCCGTCGATAAGCTTCCGCTGGCAAACAATCTGGTTCAGATAAGTTCTCCGCGAAGGAAAACGAAACGAACTGTAGCCCGCAAAGAACTGGTACTTTGCCGTGGCTGCAACCGGCACGTGATTTCCGGAACGAAGATTTGTCCGTTCTGTCAGGGAAACATCCGCGCTCTCGCGAACCGCTACGCCAAAGACTTGCGTGAAGCTAAAAAGGCTTACCAGCGACTCGTAGCACTCCTCCCGCCTCATATTGAGACTCACCAGTGAACGATCAGCCGTGGATTCTAGGAATCAGCGCGTCGCACAACGGCTCAGCCTGCTTGCTGCGCGGCGATGAGATTGTCGTCGCGATTCAGGAGGAGCGGCTTTCACGTTTCAAGCGTCACCGCATTCGTGGAGCCGGGCCGTCGCGATCCGTTGGTTACTGTCTGGACTATGCCGGCATCGCACCGTCTGAGCTCAGCCTCGTGGTGCTCTGCATTCAGGGCCGCGCGAAAGACAAAGTTCACGACATAACGCTCGACCCTTTCTTGAACGTCCTCACACACGGAATTCCGACGATCACCATTCCACATCATTACGGCCACGCCGTTAGCGTCTTCGCGACTTCGGGCTTCGCAGAGTCGGCAGTGCTCATCGTTGACGGTGCAGGCTCGCCCGTCGCTGACTTCACGTCCGACGAGCTGAAAGTTCTCAACGGCAACTCGCAGGATAGCTGGGAAACGATCTCGCTTTACCGCGCGTCAGGCACGAGCGTTATCCCGTTGGAAAAGCATGCCGTTGACCGTGGTGCGTGGCTCACAATGCACGACGGCGAGATGCCTTCATTCGGCAGTCTCGGCGGGATGTTCTCTGCGACTGCCCGGCAGATCTTCGGCGAAGTAGCCGAAGCAGGAAAAGTCATGGGTCTCGCGCCTTACGGGCAAGCGGCGTTTCCCACAAGCGACTTCTTCGACATCGCGAACGGAAAGTTTCATTTCAAAGACACCGTCCCACTCCGGTTTCGTTTCAACGAACGTTGGCCCAACCGACGCGACGACTACGAAGCACTCGCTGCGTCTGTTCAGTCGGCGCTTGAAGACGCGTTGCTCTACCTCGTGCAGCATCTTCGCGAGCTGTGCGGCAGCGATAATCTTTGTTACGCGGGCGGCGTTGCTTTGAACAGTGTGGCTAACGAGCGGATCATCCGCCAGTCTGGATTCAAGAACGTCTACATCATGGCTGCGGCGGAAGACAGCGGCACGGCGATCGGCGCTGCTTATCACGGCCTCTGGCAGCTCACGCGACACAACTCACAGCGACCGATATTGCATGACGCTCCGGGACGCACTTACACGGCTGTGGATGTCTCAACCGCGGTAAATGCGGCGGCGGAGAACATCAACGTCGTGCCATCAACAGACGTGATCTCCGATGCGGTCCAGTTGTTATGCGACGGGAAGATTATCGGCTGGTTCGACGGCGGCTCAGAGCTCGGTCCGCGAGCACTCGGACAACGAAGCATTGTCTGCGATCCGCGCCAGCCCGAAGCGAAAGACACGCTCAACCGGCGCGTGAAGATGCGCGAGCCGTTTCGTCCGTTCGCGCCGGCAGTGCTGCTTGAAGAGGCGTCAAACTGGTTTGAGTTCAATGGTACGACGACTGATAGCCCGTTCATGCTGCGAGTGGTCGATGTGAAGCCTGAGAGGCGAGACGAGGTACCTGCGATCGTGCATGTTGACGGCACTGGTCGTTTGCAAACGCTGACGCGCGAGAATAACGGCAGGTTTTACGATTTGGTTCAGAAGTTTCACGAACAGACGGGCGTGCCGGTCCTGCTCAACACGTCGTTCAACCGCATGGGCCAGCCGATCATCGAAACGCCCGCTGACGCGATCGCGTGTTTGCTCAATACAGGCCTTGATTGTTGCGTCTTCGAGGATAGAATTGTCTTCAAAAGGTGAGACTGAATGTCGCAAACGGCTCCGGCAGCCCACTTCAATCTATTTTTGCTCCCGAATTTTCTGGACGCAGAGACGTGCGCGCAGATAAGGACGGAACTGGCTGAAGCTCCCACCACGCAAGCACCGGTTTACATTCAAGGCTCCGAGGGGCTGGTCCACGACACGGTTCGCAAGACCACGAGCGTTCATCCCTCATCCGAAACCTTTGATGACGTCCACGTTCGAATGTTGCAGCAGAAGTCAGCGCTCGAGCAGCATTTTCGAGAGACTCTCCACGACTGTGAGCGGCCACAGTTTTTGCGTTACGAGAAGGGCGACTTCTTTGTGCGTCACCAGGACGGCAACACGCGACAACTCGATTTCGATCACTTGCGCGTCAGGCGAATATCGATCGTTGTTTTCCTGAACGATTTTTCAGCCGAGCCGCGAGAAGGTTGCTTCAGTGGTGGGACGCTCAATTTCTACGATCAGACCATGACCTTCAGTCTCGAAGGTGAAACGGGCCTTCTGGTCGCGTTCACGGCTGAGACGTTTCATGAAGTTTTGCCAGTGACGAGTGGCGAGCGCTTCACGATCATCAGTTGGTTTCGATAAGCACTAGCTGCAGATTATTTTCTGTTGACAGGACCATCGTTTAGCATTACGCTGCGCGCGTTCCCTCGTTAACTGAAACCTTTTTCAGTCTCAACGGTCTGCCCCGTTGTTGACTCTCACTTTGAACTCTAACGCTCGACGATCCCGTGCCTCTACATTTCAACTTATGCGCAATCAATGCATAACGTTTTTGGGAGAATATCCATGACTGACAAATCAAAAATTGGCAAACCTGAAGTTCAGCCGGAAATCGCACCGGAGATACGACCGATTCCGGAAGTCGCACCCGAAATCAAACCAATACCGGAAATCGCTCCTGAGATTCGGCCGATTCCTGAGATAGCGCCCGAGATTAAGCCAGAGATCCAGCCTGAGATTGCACCGGAAATACAGCCGGAGATCGCGCCTGAGATCAAGCAAGAGATACGACCGGAAATTGCGCCTGAGATAAAGACCGAGATTCGTCCCGAAGTCGCCCCCGATCCGTACCGGCCGGTCCCTGAAATCGCACCTGAGAAGGCACCGCGACCGATACCTGAGATCGCGCCGCTGAATACGCCAAGGCCGGAGATTGCGCCGGATAGTCCTCAAAAGAAGAAGTATTAATAACAGGGCCACGGATCACACGGATAACACAGATCGATCTGTGTGAACCCGTGTAATCCGTGGCTTCAATGAAATGCAGGAAGATCTCAAACCGGTAGCACTGATTAGCATGCCGACACTGTCGGCGCGCTTTCCGTCGTTTCAGCTCGCACTGCTGAAGCCGACGCTCGAAAAGGCGGGCATTCCTGTGCAAACCTATTCGCTTTTCATGTACTTCGGAACGTTCGTCGGCTGGCGTATCAATGAAACGCTGGCCGACGTCTATCCGAGCATGGTCGGCGAGTGGCTCTGGACCAAATCCGCGTTCGGTGACTTCGCTAACAACGATCGGTACTTCGAAATCTACCGCAAAAACCTCGAAGGCATTTGCTACAAGGCTGGCTGCACGCTCGACGATCTACGACGTTTGCGTGAAACGGCGGCGCCCGCGTTCATCGACTGGTGTATCAACAGTGTCGATTGGAGTCGCTTCGGTCTGATCGGTTTTTCCGTTGTCTTCCAACAGACACTTGCGAGTATCGCGCTGGCGAAAGCGTTGAAGAAACGTTACCCGCACATTCCGATCATGATGGGCGGTGCGACGTTTGAAGACGATATCGCCGAAGAGATCATGAAGGGCTGCCCGCAGGTGGATTACATTCACTGCGGCGACGCCGATGAAACACTTCCGAAAGTGATCCGGCGCATTTACAGCGGCGAATCGATGAAGGGAATGCCGGGGATTATGTGGCGCGAGAATGATCGCGTGGTCTACAACGGTCGCGCGCCAAACCTCGCCGACATGAACAAGACTCCGGTGCCCGATTTCGATGAGTACTTTTACGCGCGCAAGCAGGGCCATTACGAGTATTACGACCAATCCCAGGGAGTCCTGCTGCCAATCGAGACTGCTCGTGGCTGCTGGTGGGGCGTGAAGAACCACTGCACGTTCTGTGGTTTGAACCGTTCGGGAATGGAATTCCGGTCGAAGCGTGTCGAGAATGTGATCGAGCAGCTCGACGAGCTCTCGCGCCGTTACGGCATCCTCGATTTCAACGCTATCGATAACATCATCGAGCCTGAATACATTGACAAGTTGTTTGGTCAGCTCAGCGAGGCCAACACAGACATTCGGCTGCACTACGAAGTGCGACCGAGTTTGTCTCGCGTGCAGCTTAAACACATGCGCAAGGGTGGTCTGTTTTCGATTCAGCCTGGTGTGGAGAGTTTCTCGACGCACATTCTCAAGCTGATGAAGAAGCACACGACGGGCGTGCGCAATATCGAGTTGATCAAGTGGTCGACTTACTACGGCATCAATAATCTCTATAACATTTTGCTGCGATTTCCGGGTGAGACTGCTGACGATTACCGGGCACAGTGTGATGTGATCTCAAAAATTCATCACTTCCAGGCGCCCTGGGCGATTGCGAAGGCGCGTGCGGATCGTGGGTCTCCGATGTACACCGATCCTCAGTCGCAGTCGATCAGTCGTCTCGTTCCATCGGCTTGTTACGACTATCTGTATCCGAAAGACCGGTTCGATCTGAATCGTGTTTCGTATTACTTCGAACACAAGATGGACGATGCGTTGGCGGATCGCGAGTACGACGAGATCTTCGAGGCGGTTGGCGTGTGGCAGCACCGCTGGAAGCAGCGTCCGCGGCCTTATCTTCGTTATCGAAAAGCGTGGGCGACGATCCTGATCGAGGACGGACGCAACGGCTCACCGCGCGTGACGAAGTATGCGGATGATTACGCGACGCTTTACGAATACTGCACTGATGCGCGTAGTCGAAAGGACATTGCGGCGCGGTTCGAGGATGCGCCGTGGGTCGAGGGCGCGCTGGAGGAGTTCGTTAATCGCGATCTAATGATCCATTTGGATAATCGATATCTCAGCCTGGCCCTGCCCGAAAATCCATACATTTAATCCGTGTAATCTGTGGTTAAAAAATGCTGCGCGAAGCACATTCCACGACGCTCGCATCGTTACCCGAGAGCTTTCAATCAGCACGTGCGGAGTTGCTCGATCTGCTCCAGCGCGGTGGGATTCTCTATCGATCAGAAACGCAGCCAGTACTCTCGCGCGATGGCACCTCAGCGCGCTGGATGCTCGACTCACTCTCCGTCACGCTCTCCCCACGCGGCGCCCAACTAGCTGGCCAGTGCATACTCGAGCTACTCAAACGATTCGACGGCCGCCAAATCGCCACCTACGGTCTAACAGGCGTTCCCATCCTCCAATCGTGCGTTCTCCAGGATGATCGTTACCGGGGTCTGCTCGTTCGCAAGGAGCGCAAGCAACACGGCTCAATGAAACTGATCGAAGGCGCGATCGATCCTAATGAGTCTGTGATCCTGATCGATGATTCCGTCAGCTCCGGAACGTGCATGACCGAAGCCACCGAGCGACTCGAAGCAGCGGGCCTCCGTGTTGAGGGCGGGATTTGCCTCGTCCGTTTCGGTTGGCATAACGGCTACGCGCTCATGCAGCAGAGTGGTTATCACATGGAAGCCGTTTACGACATCTGGACTGACTTTATAGCCCACATGGACGACGAAGAGAAACCGCTCGCGAACCCGTCCAAATGGTTCCCGACGTTCGAGTGGTCCACAGAAAAAGCACCCGAGAAGCTCCATCCGGCTGAGCTCGCGCGCGTCGTCGTTTCGGAATACTTGTCGTCGAAGAAGCTTTTGCGTCCACCTGAGTCGCTGGACAAAAAATACGACTCAGCAGGCGGCGCGTGGGTGAGCATTCGTTCGCGTGTGAGTGTTCATAAACGCCACGCGCGTGGCGGGTTCTGGCATTTTCCCGGCGAGCTGTCGCGCTCGGCGGCAGACGATGTCGTGATGGCTTCGTTGAGCACGGCGGCCGGTCTGCCAGCCGGTGAAGAGGGGTTGAAGATCGTCGATGAGAGCGCGTTTGCAGTCACGTTCTTCAGTGCGCTTGAGCTATGTAATCCGGGTCAGCTCGACAACGATCGCTACGGCATCGTAGTGCGGAGTCTGGAGCGAGGCGAACGAATGGGCGGTGCGTTACCGCGCATGCCGGGGATTGTGGGCGAATGGATGCAGTTTCAGCACGCGCGCATGAAGAATGCGAAGCTCATATCGTTCGAACCCTATGAGTTGTTTCGTCACGAAGTGCTGAAGGTGATCGAGCCGGGAGCGAAGTGGCAACCGACGGGAGTTCCGGCGCCGGAAGACATTCCGTGGCACAAAGACAGAAAGATTTGCGGTGTGATCGCTGAGCGTGCGCGCGATCTCGTGCTGGCTCAGTTGCTCGGTCGTAGTGAAACAACACCGCCTGTCGCGAACGATCTTCTTCCGAAGAATGTAGAGTCGATATACGTCACGATTTACATTGACGGACACTTACGTGGCTGTATGGGCCAGCGGTTGCGCAGTCTCGACGACGATCTTAAGAAAATTGCCGGCGCCGCTCTTCAGGACGAGCGGTTCGAGGGAAGATCTCCGATCACTGCTGACTCGGTGGCTGTCACTGTTTCCTGCCTTTTCGATCCACTTGAAATCGGCCACGCACCACCTGAAGAAGTGGTGAATTACTACCGGCATGGCGAGCAGACGTTGATGGTCTACCAGGGCAATCGAGTCGGGTTGCTGCTTCCGTTTGTCGCGAGTTTCTGGAATCTCGACGGGGTTAGTTTTGCGAAATCAGTGATTCAGAAGGCGGGACTGACTGAGCCGCCGTACAACTGGTGCCGATTTGATTGCGCGACTTGGTTTGCAGGAACCGACGGTGTGTCGGCCACCGTCGGCGGCTTTGTCGTGCCGAGGAATGATCTGCCGCCGATCAGCGAGCTGATCGAGCGACATGGGAAGTTACATTTGGGTTACCTGCTCAAGCACCTGCGAGAAGACGGGTCGTTCTTTTCCGGTTATCAGCCGTTTCACAATCGATTGTTCGAGGCGGTTGATGTAGCACGGCAGGCTCACGGCGCGTGGGTGCTGGCTCGTGCTTACAAGGCATTCGGAGGTGACGATGTCAAGAATGCCGCGGATAAAGTGATTGATAGTTTGATTCAAGAAGGGAAAGAGCGGGGGCAAGCCGCCCTTCGGGACTTGTTCTATCCCACCGTGGCTGAGACTTCGTTTCTGTTGCTCGCACTCAGCAACTTGCCCGAAGACGATCCGCGTCGTGCATTGATGAAAGATCTCGCTGAGACTCTTTGGCGCAGCATCGTGCTCCCGCATGGACGGATCTCCACGCACCACAACTCCGACGATCCGTCACCTGAAGTTTTCCAGGATTACTTTCCGGGACAAGCGCTCCTCGCTCTCGCGGTCGCGTGCGAGCAAAACATCTCCGCAATCGACGAAGAGCGACTGCTTCGCAGTTTTCAGTACTACCGTCATCGCTTTCGCTACAAACGACACTTCGGCCAGGTCACGTGGCTGCTGCAAGCCCTCAGCAAATGGTGGAATGCCACGCGCCAGTCTCAGTTTTCCGACATGGTCTTTGAGATCGCAGACTGGCTGCTCGGTTATCAACAGGACAAGACAGGCGCCTTCATCAACGATCATCAATCGGACACGCCCGGCTACACGACCGCCGTCTATCTCGAAGGCATAGCCGCAGCCCTATCGGTCGCCGATTCTCTTGGCGACAAAACCCGCCACGATGCTTACTTCGACTCGGTAACGCGCGGCTTCGGTTTCCTCGATCGACTCATCATTCAGGAGCGAGATCGGTCGATACTTCCCAATATCGAGTGGGCTCTAGGCGGCTTGCGGCAAGGCTTACATTACAGCGAAATCCGCACAGATTTCGTGCAACATTCACTTTCACCCATCTTAAATCTCCGTTCACGCGCGTAAATCCGCGGATAAAACCTTGGCTCTAATTTGACTGCGCGAAGCTTTTCACGGTTTAATCTGCCGCGTATAACTAAGTCCCCAGAGTATCTCCAGGAGAAACATATCTAAGTGAGTCTGTTGCTTGAGGGAAAGCGTGCGTTCATAACCGGTGGAACGCGTGGTATCGGTGCGGCAATCTGCGAAGTGTTTGCGCGCGAGGGCGCCGACGTGGCGTTCAGCTACAACTCGCGCGAAGATCTCGCCGCCGAGATGAGTCAAAAAATCGAGGCCCACGGCCGCAAGGCGTTCAATGCCAAGGTGTCGGTCGTCGATCGCATCGGCATGAAGAAGCTGACGCGCGAGCTGGTCGAGAAGTGGGGCGGCATCGACATTCTCGTTAACAACGCGGCCATCAATCGTGGTGACAACTTCGCCACGACGACCGATCGCGCGTGGGACGAAGTGATCCACACGAACGTTGACAGCCTGTTTGCAGTGACGAAGCCGATCTATAGACAGATGATCCGGCAACGAAAGGGATTCATCCTCAATATCACTTCGATCGGCGCGCTGCGCGCCCTGCCGACAGCCGTGCACTACGCGACTTCGAAGGCGGCAATGATTGGATTCACGAAATGCTTATCGCGTGAGGCGGGAACGTTCGGGGTCAAAGTAAACGCGATCGCGGCAGGAATCTTCGATACGGATCTTGCACAGGCGTTGCCGGAACGATGGCTACAGATGCACGACTTCTGGACCTCAGCCGGTCGCCTCGGCCGTCCCGAAGAGCTCGCCGAGTACGCGGCGTTCATGGTGAGCGAGCGGAATAGTTTTATGAACGGCGAGGTCGTGATCGTTGATGGTGGTGCGGTTACTTAGCCGCGGCGTTGATTTTTCTCTCCAGCTCTCGAACAGTTCGTTGCATTTCACCCAGCCTTCGGAAAGCCGCCGTCGATCTGAGCCAATCCTTGTTATCAAAAGCCGGAATTCCCGAGATCACTTTCCCCGCCGGAATGTCGTGACTCGTTGCGCTCTTCGCTGTCAGCACCACATCATCTCCGATCGTCAAATGCCCCGCGACACCCGCCTGGCCCGCGAGAATCACGCGACTCCCGATGTGTGAGCTGCCGGCTAGCCCGACCTGGGCACACAGCAACGTGTCTTCACCAATCGTGCATGAGTGACCAACCTGTACGAGATTATCCACCTTCGACCCACGCCCGATCCGGCTCTCTCCGACCGACGCACGATCGATCGTCGTCGCCGCACCGATCTCGACGTCGTCTTCGATCACCACGCGCCCGGCCTGCGGGATCTTGAGCCAGCGTTTCTCCTCGTCTTTCGCGTACCCAAAACCGTCGCATCCAATTACGGAGTTGTTGTGGATCACGACTCGTTCGCCGATGACGGTGCGTTCACGAATTGCGACGCCGGAATGTATGACCGAGCCACGGCCAATCGTGACGTCGTCGTAGATCGTTACGTTTGGATAAATGCGAACGTCATCGCCAACGAACGCGTTTCGACCAATCACGACGCACGCTCCGATCGCAACACGCTTTGCAACGCGGGCAGTTGGATCGATGACAGCGGACGGATGAACAAACGGCTCGAGCTCGGCTTCCGGATTGAAGATTCTGAGGGCACGCGTGTAAGCAAGATAAGGATCCTTCACGCGCAGGATGGCGATCTGTCGATCGGTCTGTGCCTCTTCGCTCAGATAAATCGCGGAAGCGCGAGTGGTGTTCACGCGCGGCGTGTAGCGCGGGTTGGCGAGAAACGTCACATGTCCTTCAGTCGCATCATCCAGCCCTGCCGCGCCAACGATTTCGACGTCATCCGTGGCGCCCTCAACGCGCGCTCCCGTCCGCTCCGCCAGCTCTGAAATCTTCATATCTTGTCCGTCCTGTTAATCCTGAAATCCTGTCTACATGATCGACACCGGATCTATCTCCAAATTGATCGAACGGAGATTAACCCCACCATCCGCCACCGCTCTCATTGCCTTATCCGCCACCTCCCGCAGATCCTTCCGGCTGCGCGACTTAATCAGCAACTGAAAACGATGCTCACCTTTCAAGCGCGCGAGTGGCGCAGGCGCCGGACCGAGCACACGACATTTCCGCTCCTGATTAACTAAATCTAACTGCTTCCGCAGCTCTAAACTATCGTTCCGCACCTTGCCGAGATCGGGCCCATGCACCAGTAAACTCGCGAGCGCCACGAACGGCGGATACGAATGGTTCTGCCGGTAACGAAGCTCCTCATCGTAAAAGCCTTCGTAGTCCTGCGCACACGCATGTCGCAAAGCGTAGTGGTATGGGTGATACGTCTGGATTAAAACTCTTCCGGGTCGATCACCACGACCGGCACGCCCTGCAACCTGCGTGATCAGTTGAAACGTCCGTTCCGCAGATCGGAAATCCGGCAACGCCAGGCCCGCATCGACCGAGACCACGCCAACGAGTGTGACATTCGGAAAGTCGTGTCCCTTGGCAAGCATCTGCGTACCGACGAGCGTGTCGATGCGGCCTGCACTGAAGTCTGCAAGTGACTGCTCGAACACTTTGCGTCGCGCCGTCGTGTCACGATCGATTCGCGCGATACGCAGGGCAGGGAACAGCAGCCTGAGCATCTCTTCGAGTTGTTCCGTGCCCTCGCCGACGTAGTAGATATATTTTTTCCCGCACGACGGACAAACGCCCGGCACCGCCTCGCGATGATTGCAGTAGTGACAGACGATTACGCGCTCGCTGCGATGATAAGTGAGCGTCACGTCGCAGTTCGGACACTGGATCGACTCACCACATGAGCGACAAAGTATGAAGCTCGAATATCCGCGCCGGTTCAGCAGGATGATCGACTGCTCGCCACGCTCACGCGTCTCGCGTATCGCTTCCAGTAGCTGATCGGAGAAAACGCGCGGCTTGCCATGTCCGACAAACACGTTGCGCATATCGACGATCTTCGCTTCAGCCATCGGACGCGCGCCGATGCGCTCGGGCAGCGCGACGAAGTGATACTTGCCTTTGCGGGCGTTGTGAAAAGATTCAAGCGAAGGCGTTGCCGAGCCGAGAACGACTGTGGCCGACTCTTTTTGCGCGCGCACGATCGCTACGTCCCGAGCATTGTAGTAAGGCGACTCCTGTTGCCTGTACGAAGCTTCGTGTTCTTCGTCGACCACGATCAGTCCAAGGTTCTTCACGGGCGCGAACACGGCCGAGCGCGTTCCGATCACCACGCGCGCATCGCCGTTTCTGACGCGCGTCCACTCGTCAAACCTTTCACCCTTTTGAAGCGACGAGTGAAAGATCGCGACCTGATCGCCAAAGCGCGCGCGCAGACGCCGGGAGAAGACGGGCGTGAGCGCGATTTCCGGTACGAGCATCATCGCCGAGCGGCCGAGGCTGAGTGCTTTGTTCATCGCGCGCATATAGATCTCGGTCTTGCCGCTGCCCGTGACGCCGTGCAGCAGGAAAGCCGAATAAGCGCCGGAGTTCATCTGCTGTTCGATCTGTGTGAGCACGGAAGATTGCGCCCCAGTGAGTGTGTGTTCTGTGTCGATGACGCCGAAAGTCTCAGCCAGTGGATCGCGACGAATCGCATCGTCGTAGACTTCGAGCAAAGCTTTCTTTTCGAGAGACGTGATCGTGGAGGCGCTCGTCTCTGCTGTCTGAAGTAACGACTGCAGCGACATTGGACCACTCGCCTCGAGCGTGGAGAGCACGCGACGTTGCATGTCGGTGAGTTTTTGATCGGTTGAGTTTGGTAGCAGTCGGACGAAGCGGCGCAATTTTGCTTTTACAAACTTAGAGCCGGAGCGACTCTTCGGAGTCATGCCGGGCGGGAGCGCGGCTTTGATTACCTCGCCGAGCGGGCACGCGTAGTAGTCAGCAACCCAGCGCGCGAGTTGCAGGATCTCGGGATTGCAGACTGGTTCGGAATCGACCAGTGTGTGTGCGTCTTTTACATTTACTTCGCCAAGTTCAGCTGGAAGCTCGTTGTGAAGACCGACGACGTAGCCTGTGACCAGGTTGCGGCCGAGTGGAACCACGAGGCGCGCGCCGACCTCTGCCTGGACACTCTGTTCCGGACTCAAGCGATACGTAAACGTTTGAAAGACATGCAGCGGAACTGCGACTTCAGCGTATGAGGTAGTAGCCACTGATTTCACGGATGGCCATCGAGATAATCCCTGACCATTTTTAAGTCTTCCCACGTCTCGCGCTTCTTCGAGGGATCGCGCAGCAGGTACGCAGGATGGAAGGTGGGCATCACTTTGATCCCTTTGTAATCCTGGAAGCGCCCGCGCAATCGTGTGATGCCTTCGCGCGTATCAAGAAGGTTCTTCATCGCGGTGTTGCCGAGCACAACGATCACTTCCGGCTGCGCGCTGGCGATCTCGCGCAGGAGATACGGCTTGCACGTCGTCGCTTCTTCAGTCGTGGGGGCACGATTGCCTGGCGGCCGGCAGCGGTTAACGTTTCCGATCAAGACTTCTTCACGCTTCAAACCGATCGCTTCGATGATCTTCGTCAGCAACTGCCCCGCGCGCCCGACGAACGGGCGTGCCTGTATGTCTTCATCAGCGCCTGGCGCTTCGCCGACGAACATGAGCCGCGCTTTGCGATTTCCTTCCGTGTGGACCACGTGCGTACGTTCGAGATGCAGTGGGCAGCGTGTGCAGTCGCCGATCTCGGCGTGGATCTGTTCGAAGGTCTCTGTTGATGGTGTGAGTTTGACTGGCGCCGGCGCGACCTCGCCGAATAATGATGTGAGTGGCGTCGCGGGCGTGGCGGCCTCGATAGGTTCAGGACGCGGTGTAACTGCTGGCTTCGGCCGCTCTACCACGACTGCCGGCGCCGCTGCCGCTGTGACCTGAATCCCTTCGACACCCAGCACTCGCAAGTGTTCAAGCTGTTTCTTCGTCTCAGCGACAAGTTTCAGAAGTTCTTCTTGCATGTTTTGTAGGGGCGGCCCTCTGTGGCCGCCCCTTCGTTCGAAGCACGCGTTGTTTTTCGAAGGGCCACTATAGCATCGAGGATCCGATCCGCCGCTTCTCGCTTTGATAAAACTGGTAACTCGGTAGCGTTGTCTTTGGTGATGATCGTGATCGCATTCGTCGCCGTATCGAACCCCGCATCTGCACGACTCACATCATTCGCAACGATCGCATCCAACTTCTTGCTGCGCAACTTTTCTCTTGCATTATCCAAAACATTTTCCGTCTCTGCCGCAAATCCCACCACCAGCATCCCATTCGCACGCGACGCCGCCACCTGCGACAACACATCGGGCGTGCGCTCCAACGTCAACGTCATCGACTCACTTGCTTTCTTAATCTTCTGCTCAGCCCGTTGCACCGGTCGGTAATCTGCAATCGCCGCCGCGCCGATGAAGACGGACGCTTTGCCCGCTTCACTCGCAACCGCTTTCAACATCTCCTCCGCCGACAACGCCGTCACAACCCGCACACCCACGGGAGGATCGACAGTCGTGACGCCTGCGACGACGGTCACCGCAGCGCCACGTTTCAAAGCCACTTCCGCAAGCGCAAAGCCCATCTTCCCTGACGATCTATTTGAAATAAATCGCACCGGATCGATCTCTTCACGAGTCGCTCCCACCGTTATCAGGAACCGCTCACCATTCAGATCCTTCGCAACGGGTCGCCCCGCGAGTATCTCGAGTGCTGCTTTGACGATGCGCTCCGGCTCACTCAATCGTCCCGGGCCGATCGTCCCGCAAGCCATCTCACCCGCATCTGGCTCGACAAAATGCACACCATCCGCTCGAAGCTGCCGCAGGTTTCTTTGCGTCGCAGGGTGTTCCAGCATGGTCGTGTTCATTGCAGGCGCAATCAACACGGGGGCCGTACAGGCGAGGTAAGTCGAGCTGAGAAAGTCGTCCGCTATTCCGTTCGCAAACTTTGCGATCATATTCGCGGTTGCCGGCGCGACGATCAGCAGATCGACAGTTTGAGAAAACGTGATGTGAGCGATCGGATCAGGATTATCGGCCGCGTAATCGTCGACAACGACGTGACTCCCCGAGAGCGCGCGAAACGTCAACGGCTGCACAAACTCGCAGGCCCGCTTCGTCATCGCAACCCGGACCGTGCAGCCCGCGCGTTGTAATCCGCGCAGCACTTCAACGGCCTTGTACGCCGCGATACCGCCGCAGACACCCAGCGCAACGCTCGTGACCGAAGAAGGAGCTTGGGGATTGAAAGAAGACATGCCGCTTAACGGAAATCGAAGATCAATGTAACATTGCCGAAAGACGTGCGCAATTTAGTCAGCATGCGGGCTGGTATAATCCGGCAGTCACAATAAAAATACAGGATCGCCTCCCGCCAGGAGCAAAACGATGGCAGCTATCAAGGGAAGATTTTCCGCTTTTCTGTTGCTGGCTTTCTGTGCGCTCATGCCTGTCCACGCCAACCAGGGCCCGCGATATTCGGATGAGGAGTTTGGTCCAGTGGTCCGTGCCTACCTTGGCTACCTGAAAAACGAGCAGGAAGTTGTGGACGATCGCGCCAGCCGGCGGGAAGTAAGCACGGGCTATTATCGACACAATTCCAACCGCATTAGGGCTTTACGTCAAATGGCGATCAAGCTCGCGCGCGAGTCTCACAACGATTACCTCCCGGAGCTCGAGGCTGTTTCCGCTGACGAGATGAGCTTGCTGTTTGGGTCCAACCCACCGCCCGCGGCGCGTTTGAAGCCGGGTGAAGTGCTGCGGAATACGTTCCGGTTCCTCGGTGTGGTGCGTGTTGGTGAGACTTTTTACCTCTTTGCGCGGCTCGACCCATATGAGCAGGCCGAGCTGACCGAGAAATCGTCCGCCGTCGTGCGGCCGTGAATCTCAGCCGTAGAGTGACAAAAAGTGGCCCCAGCGATCCTGCGGTGGCTCGACACAGTTTTGTGGCAAAGTTAAGCCAAATGATTGTTGACAGAGGGCTTGTATTAGTGTAATAAAAGCCATGTTAGTGGTTTCGGGGCCATAAATCCCAAGCATTACAGGCCTTCTGCACAGCTGCTGACAACTCATTGTTTTTCCCACGACTGTTCGGCCGTCGCGGTATGCAAT
>Ga0126311_10000230_pt1 | contig 27595 bp, 25 predicted proteins | sample Plot61_FD_92539 | JGI IMG/M metagenome (GOLD analysis project Ga0126311, IMG submission 92539) | Serpentine soil microbial communities from UC McLaughlin Reserve, CA, USA - Plot61 | ecosystem: Environmental > Terrestrial > Soil > Grasslands | place: USA: UC McLaughlin Reserve, Lake County... | reverse complement strand
TCGACCTGCTCACCGTCGACGTCGATCGTCTCGGGTCGGCCGACCTCGACCGCGCCCAGCTCCTGCTCGACCTCGCGCGCCCCGCGCATGCGCGCCGACACCTCGCGCGGCCCGACGACGACGCGCACGTGGTCGGAGCCACCGCGCCGCGCGAGCCAACGGGCGGCGATCCGCGTGCCGTTCCCCGACAGCTCCGCGATCGAGCCGTCGGGGTTCCAGATCACGATGTCCGCCCGGTCACCGTTCGCGGAGATCACCTCGAGAATGCCGTCCGAGCCGACGCCGAAGTGGTAGTCGCAGATGCGGCGCACGAGCTCGGGCGTCAGCGGGACGGGCAGCTCTGCCCGTTCGACGAGCAGGTAGTCGTTACCCAGGCCGTGCCATTTGGAGAGCCTCATCCGGCGGAGGCCACGCTACCAACCTGTCGCGCGAGCGTGAGGATCTCGTCCGCCACCTCGCCGGCGGGCCTGGTGCCGTCGACCCGGACGAGGCCGGGAATCCGGCGCATCCACTTCCGCTGGTACGCGGCGTAGCGACGCGTGCTCACGATGAGCGACGCCGTCGCTTCCTCCCGAGGAAGCTCGGCGACCTCCTGCAGCCCGTGGATCGAACGCGCGGTCGCAGAGACTTCCCCGGCCACGGCGCGGGCGACTTCCTCCTCCACGCCGCGCTCGAACATCTCGCCCGTCCGCGTCTCGATCCGCCACTCGAGCTCGTCCGCCGGCACGTCGAGACCGACGATCAGGGTCGGATGCCGTGTCTCCCCGCTCCAGAGCCGGTCGTCCGCCGGCCTCAGGCTCGCCCCGGCATCGGCAAGCTCGAGTGCCCGCACGACGCGGCGCCGGTCGTTCGCGTGGACGACGGCCGCGGCCGCCGGATCCCGCTCGGAGAGGAGCTCGTGTGCCCGCTCGGCACCCTGGTTCTCGTAGAGCCGCTCGAAGCGCTCTCGCACGCACGGTCGCGGCGGTGGTGGCAGCTCGAGATCGGCGAGCGCGGCGCGCAGGTACAGGCCCGTGCCGCCGACGACGACCGGTGTCCGCCCGGCCGCGAGGATCTCGTCGATCGCGTCGTGTGCGAGGCGCTGGTAGTCGGCGACCGAGCCCTCCTCGCCGAGGTCGAGGATGCCGACGAGGCGCGTCGGGAACCCGGACTGGTTGGTCAGGATCGGCAGGTTGCGATACACCTGCATCGCGTCTGCCGAGACGAGCTCTGCCGGAATCCGCTGCGCGATCTCCTCGGCGACGGCGCTCTTCCCCGAGGCCGTCGGGCCGAAAATGGCGAGGACGAGCTCAGCCACGCAGCCGGTCGCGGGCGAGCTCGAGCTCCTCCGCCGTCACGCCCGCTTCTCCGAGATACTGCTCGATCCCGCCGTAGCGCCGCTCGAGCTCCGCGAACACGCCGGCCATCGAGGCTGCGGGCGTCTGCGCGATTCGCTGGAGCCGCTCGAGCTCCGCGTCGGTCTCGGCGGCGGCGAACCACGACTCGTGCCGCGGCCGCAGCCGCTCCTCGCTGAGGGCGTAGTCGGCCGCGATCGTCGCGTCATCGACTCCCGCCAGGTGCAGCAGGAACGCCGCCAGCAGGCCCGTGCGGTCCTTGCCGCCGACGCAGTGGATCACCACGCCGCCCGCGGGCGCGCGTGCGACCGCGCGCACGGCGGCGGCGACGTTGTCCTTGAAGCGCTCGAGGAAGATCAGGTAGACGTCGCGGGTCGAGGTCGCGACGTCGGGGGCAGCCGCGGTCGCCGCCTCCAGCTCCTCGGCGATGTCCTCCCACTCGGCCTCGCTCGCCTCCATGAACGGAACGTGCACGACCTCGACCGGCAGTTCCCGCGGCGGGTCGTCGTCCAGCTCGTGCGCCCCGCGCAGATCGAGCACCGTGCGCACGTCGTAGTCGACGAGCGCACGCCAGCCCTCCTCGCTCAGCTGCCGAACGCTGTCGGCCCTGACGATCGCCCCACGGCGAGTCTCGCCGCCGCCCGCGAGGGGCAGCCCGCCGAGGTCGCGGACGTTGAGACAGCCGTCCCAGACGAGATCGCGGCTAGGCGGCAACGGCTGCGAGCTGGGTGCCCTTGAGCGTGGTCGAGGTCGCGGCTTCGATCGTCACCGGCACGAGCTCGCCCGGAGCGGCCGTGCCGATGAAGTTCACCGTCGTGTTGCGCCGAGTGCGGCCGCGCAGCAGTGCCGTGTCGTTCCGGCTCGGCCCCTCGACGAGCACCTCCTCGACCCGCCCCACGCGCTGCCGGTTGCGCTTCTCCGCGACCCGCTGGACGACCTCGATCAATCGCTCGATGCGCTCGCGCTTGAGCTCTTCGGGCACCTGGCCGGCCATCGTCGCCGCCTCGGTTCCCTGACGCGGTGAGTAGACGAAGGTGAACGCCCCGTCGTAACCGATCTCCTCGACCGCGCTGATCGTCTCCTCGAACTCGGCGTCGCTCTCTCCCGGGAAGCCGACGATGACGTCGGTCGTGAGGGCGAGGTCGGGAATGGCGGCGCGCAGCTGCTCGACCAGCCGTAGGTACCGCTCGCGTGAGTACGTGCGCCGCATCGCCTTCAGCACGCGGCTGGATCCGGACTGCAGCGGCAGGTGCGCGTGCTCGCAGACGCTCGCGCACTCGGCCATCGCTTCGATCACCGGCCGCCGGAAGTCCTTCGGGTGCGGGCTCGTGAACCGGATCCGCTCGATGCCGTCGACGGCGTCGCACGCGCGCAGGAGCTCCGCGAAATCGCTGCCGACGTCACGGCCGTACGAATTGACGTTCTGCCCGAGCAGGGTCAGCTCGCGGACGCCCGAGCGTGCGAGCCCCTCGACCTCCGCAACGATCTCGCCGGGGCGGCGCGAGACTTCCCGGCCTCGCACGGACGGGACGATGCAGTAGGAGCAGACGGAGTTGCAGCCCATCGAGACCTGCACCCACGCCTGGAAGCGCCGCTCGCGATGGAGCGGCAGCTGCCCGGCGAAGGCTCGCTCGTCGCCGATGCCGAACGCGCCGCGCTCGACGCCGGACCCGCCGGCCCCGAGCCACGCGCCGAGATGTGCGATCGAACCTGGCCCGAAGGCGACGTCTACGTACGGGTAGAGCGAGAAGAGCCGCTCGCGCTGCGCCTCGGCGTAGCAACCGCCCACCGCGATCACCTTCTCCGGGTCACGCGCCTTGAGCGCACGTGCCTGCGCGAGGTGTGCTGCGAAGCGCTGATCCGGCTTCTCGCGGATCGTGCACGTGTTGAACACGAGGACGTCCGCCTCCGCCTGCTCGGACGTCTCCCCCAGCCCCAGCTCCTCGAGCATGCCCTTGATCCGCTCGGAGTCGTGGGCGTTCATCTGGCAGCCGAACGTCGTGACGTGGTACCGGCGCATTGGGCAAAAGACTCTAGCGGCCGTCAGTGCACGCGAACGGTCAGCGGCGTCGTGGCGAATGCCTCTCCCTGCGGGGCGTTCTCGGCCGCGACGAACAGCCGGATGTGCCAGAGGCCGTTCGACAGCGGCACGCATACCGGCCGTGGGCGCAGCGACCCGAGCAGCTGCCGCTGAACGCTCCGCCAAGGGCCGGTGCGCCGGACCTGCACGTACGCGACGCGCGCGGCGAGCTTGGCCGGCGCGCTCAACCGGAACCAGGCCGGATGCCTCGCGCTCAGAAGCGTGAAGCGGACGCGGCGCGTGCTGGACTCGGCGGGTTGCGAGCGCGAGCGCTCGAAGCCCGGACCAGCCGCCGCCGGGCCTTCGCACAGGCCGGGGTCGCGCGCCCAGAGATAGACGCAGGCCGCACGCCGCGCCGCCGGATCGGCACGCCTGCCCGGAAACGCCGCCCAGCCCCACGACCACACCGAGGCGAGCCCGAGCTCCGCGGCGACCTGCTGCGTCGCGAGCGTCTCGCGCTTGATCACGCCGAACCACGGAAGAGCCGCCAGGCCCATGCGGCCGCCGGTGCCGGACTGGAAGCCGAGCGCGATCCCCACGCGTCCACTGGGGATCCCGATCGTCGTGAAATTGCGCACCGCGCGGCGCAGCTCGAAGCGCATGTAGACGCTTGCGCGGCCGGGGCCGAAGCCGTGCAGCCATGGAGCCGGGAGGTAGAGCTCACGCACGATCGTGGCCGAGGCTGCAAGCGCGCGCCACCACCGGCCGCCGGCGCCGCCGGTCGCGCCCGACTGCGAGATCAGCAGGTTCGGCGCGGCTCCGCGCTCGGCGAGGCCGCGCACCAGCGCGAGCACGTTCGCCCGGTACTGCGCGTTGCGGCGCGACCACGGCGTCCGCAGCTGCGCGCCGAAGAGCTCGTTCAGGGCGATCACGGGCGTGGTGCAGCCGGTGACTCGTACCGCCGTCTCGAACATCCTTGCGGTCGCAGCTGGAATCGAGCGCGGATCGGCCGGTCTGGTCGGTGTGCCGACGGCGCGCTTCAGCGACATCGCCCAGAACGCGAGCTGCGCCCCGCGCCGGCGCGCGTCGCCCGCGGCTGCGTCGTGCGCGAGCGCGACCGCGAGGCCCGGACGAAAGAAGACCTGGCGGAACGGGACCCACTTGTCGCCGTAGTCGATCCACGCGGGCTGCGCCGGCTCGATGCAGGGCGCGGCAGCCGGCGCTGTAGCCCGGCCGACGCCGGCGACAGCCGCAACCGCGGCGGCGGCCGCAACGGTCATCGCGAGACGTGTGACGGCGGCGATCCTCACCTGACGACCCTGCAGGGCGGGGCAGATGGTACCGCAGCCGCTCGGAGCTCGACCGCGCTCAGCCCGACGGGCTCGCGCACGAGTCAGCATGTAGATCGGCCGCTATCTGGCCCGCCTGGGCATTCAGCTGCGAGTTCTGGACGACCAGCCGCTGCACTCGCGCGAGGTCGCCGGTCTTACCTGCGGCGGCCAGGTTGTGGAGCGCGTCGTGCTGTCGGCGCGTGATCGTCCGCAGCTGGGCCGCCTGCGACGCGAGTTCGGGCGGCGCCTCCAGCTTGCGGAGCGGCGTGAGGATCGTCTCGTCGAAGGCGGCGACGATGCGGTCACCACGGGCAGCCAGATCCTCCGGGCTCGATGGCTGGCCGATCTTCTGCTCTCGCGTGGCGAAGTCCTCGCACATCCCGTTCAGCTTCGAGACGTACTCGTCGCGCGCCGACTGGCCGCACGCGGCGAGCGCGGCCGCGGCGGCCGCGACGAGCAGCAGAGCCGTGGGGCGGGACACGCCGGAACCGTATGCGTTCGAGCTCCGTCTCCGGCTACTTCCGGCTCGCGGCGCCGCGCGCGGCGCTCGCGGAGTCGCGGGGCCTCCGGCCGACGAAGAGCTCGGCTCCGGCCGGCTCCTCGTGGGGTGGCATCACGCGGCTCTCGGCGACCAGGCCGCCAGCCTCGATCCGCGCGAGCCACGTGGCCCGTGGGAAGAGTCCGCAGACGTGGCGGTCACGCTCACAGGTGACGGTTCCGTCGCCGTCGCGCAGGAGGTACGCGAAGTCGCAGAGATAGGTCGTGTCGTCGGGATCGGGGTCGGTGACCCACTCGAGGTAACGGAGCGCCCGGTCTGTGCCGTCGTGCCCGCCGCTGCCGATGTGCGGCTCGAAACGCTCGCGCACGAAGTCCGGGACGAACAGGGCCGCGCCACCCGGGCGGACGTGCAGCGACGCCGTCTCGATCACGGCTGCAAGATCCTCCTCCGTCGTGATGTAGGCGACGGCGTCGTGGACGAAGACGGCGTCGAACTGCTCGCCCATCCGCACGTCGCGCATGTCTCCTTCGAGGTGGCGGCACTCCGGGTTCAGCGATCGGCTCAGCTCGAGCATCTGCGGCGAGGGGTCGACCAGCGTCAGCTCGAAGTGCGCCTTCAGGTGCGACGCGTTGTTGCCGCCGCCGCTGCCGAGCTCGAGCACCCGGCGTGGCGGCTCGTCACACGCCTCGACCAGCAGCCGGCGGTATGTCTCGGCTTCCTCGGCGTACTCGTGCGGCGCTGTCAGCAGGTGGAACCAGTCCGCGAGCTCGCGGTAGAGGCGCGGTTGCGGATCGGTCACTTCGCGAACTCGATCGCGCGCGACTCGCGGATGACCGTCACCTTAATCTGGCCCGGATACTCGAGCTGGTCCTCGATCTCCCGGGCGATCTCGTGCGAGAGCAGGACGGCCGCGTCGTCGTCGATCTCCTTCGGCTTCACGATCACCCGGATCTCACGTCCGGCCTGAAGCGCGTAGACCTTCTCGACGCCCTCGTGGCGCGAGGCGACGCCCTCGAGCGCCTCGAGCCGCTTGATGTAGTGCTCGAGACTCTCGCCGCGCGCGCCCGGCCTCGAGGCGGAGATGGCGTCGGCGGCGATCAGCAGCACGGCCTCGACCGTCTGCGGTTCCACCTCGTAATGGTGCGCCTCGATCGCGTGCACCACCGCGGGTGACTCGCCGTAGCGGCGCGCGTACTGCGCCGAGAGGAGCGCGTGCGAGCCCTCGACTTCGTGCGTCAGAGCCTTGCCGAGGTCGTGCAGGAGCGCAGCGCGGCGAGCGGTCTTGACGCTCGCCTCGAGCTCCGCGGCCATGATCCCGGCCAGGTGCACGACCTCGAGCGTGTGCTTGAGCACGTTCTGGCCGTAGCTGGTGCGGAAGCGCAAACGACCGAGGACCTTGACGAGCTCTTCGTGCACCTCGCCGCAGTTCGCCTCGAAGACCGCCTGCTCACCCGCCTGGCGGATCGTGTCCTCGATCTCGGCCTTCGACTGGTAGTACATCTCCTCGATCCGCGCCGGATGGATGCGTCCGTCCTCGATCAGCTTCGTCAGCGTCAGCTTCGCGACCTCGCGCCTGATCCCGTCGAAGGAGGAGAGCACGACGGCCTGCGGCGTGTCGTCGATGATCACGTCCACGCCGGTCAGATGCTCCAGCGCGCGGATGTTGCGCCCCTCCCGGCCGATGATCCGCCCCTTCATGTCGTCGGAGGGCAGCTCGATCAGCGACACCGTCGTCTCCGAGGCGTGGTTGGCGGCGACCCGCTGGAGTGCGTCGGCGACGAGGTTCCGCGCGCGGCGCTTTGCCTCGGCGCGCGCTTCCTCCTCGGCCTGCCGGACGTGGCGCGCAAGCTCATGTCTGACGAGCTCCTCCGAACGCGCGAGGAGATGCGCCTTCGCCTCGTTGACGGTCATCCCCGAGATGCGCTGAAGCTCCGTCAACTGTGAGTCACGGGCGTCTTTCAGCTCCTCCTGAAGCTGCTTCGTGTGGACCTCGCGGTCGAAGACGCCTTGCTCGCGGCGACCGAGCTCCGTCAGCTTCTCCTGGATGTCCGTCTCCTTCGCGAGCACTCGTTCTTCGATCTTGAGCAGCTCGGCCCGTCGCGCCGCCAGCTCCTGCTCGATCTCAGCACGCAGCCGAACGGTCTCCTCGCGTGCCGCGATCTGCGCTTCGCGCCGGAGCGCGTCCGCCTCACCCTGCGCGTCGCGCCGAAGGGCCTCGGCATCCCTCTGCGCCTCGCGCCGCACGCCGTCGGACTCACGTTTCGCCTCGCTGACGAGCAGCTGTCGCGTGCGCCGGGCGGCGGCCAGGCGGGAACCCGCGAACGCGTAGAGCGAAAGAAAGGCAACGCCGGCTCCCACCGCGAGGCCTGCGACGATCCCGATGACGACGACCATGCGCGCTCCCTGCTTCGGGCCGGGCCTGGGCCTCGGCCGGGAACCGTTGTCCGCGCCGGAACGCGGCGCTCATTCGGCACCGCTTGCACCGGGACGTGCTCGAATCGGGGACGGCAAGGCGCGCGAGCCTCACCGCGGCAGTTCAGAACGCCGCCGCTCTCAACTCCCCTTCCTCGCGCTGGTGATGGTCTGGTCGAAGGTCATGATCCGATTCGGAAACACATTAGATGCAGGCAAAATGTCGAGTGAAGCCCTCGTATCCTAACGGCGCTCACCGCTCCCGCGCAATGAGGCCCGTCACGACCTCGTCGTCGAAGCCCCGCGAGGCCAGCAAGCGCGCGGTTGCGACGCTCGCCCCACGCCGCTCGACGAGGCGCTCCGCGCGCTCTCGTTCCGGCGCCAGCAGGGCCAGTGCCGCCTCGACTTCGGCGTCGTCGACACCCGCGCCCGTTAGGTCGAAGCGAATCGCTGCGTCTCCCTTGCCACGCTCGGCGAGCACCCTCGCCCTCTCGGCGGCAAAGCGGCCGTCGTCGACGAGACCGACGCGCTGCAGCTCCTCGACGACCTCGTTCGCCTCCGCGGCCCCGACTCCGGCCTGCCGCAGGCGCTCGCGCAGGCCTCGCTGCGAGTGCTCACGCCTGGCGAGGGCGCGTGTCGCGAGCGCGAGCGCCTCCGAGCGCTGCGCCTCGGTCTCCACCTAGGCCTTCGTCGCCACCTCGACGGCGGCCCCTTCGGTCTCCGCCTCCGGCTCGGCGGCGGCAGCCTTGCCGTTCGCCGCCGCCTCCATCTCCGGCAGGAGCCGCGCGGAGACGACCTGATCGGGACCGGCCAGCGCCTGGAGGCGCAGGAGGATCTGCTGCGTGACGTCGGGGTGCTCGCGCAGGAACGACGTCGCGTTCTGCCGTCCCTGGCCAAGACGCTCCTCCTCGAAGCTGAAGTGCGAGCCCGACTTCTGAACGACCTTGCGCTCGATCGCCGCGTCGAGCACCGTGCCCTCCCACGAGATGCCGGTGCCGTAGATGATGTCGAACTCGGCCTGCTTGAACGGCGGCGCAACCTTGTTCTTCACGACCTTCACGCGGACCCGGTTGCCGTACGCCTCGACGCCGTCTTTGAGCGTCTCGATGCGACGAATGTCGAGGCGAACCGACGAGTAGAACTTGAGCGCGCGGCCGCCGGGCGTCGTCTCCGGGTTGCCGAACATGACGCCGATCTTCTCGCGCAGCTGGTTCGTGAAGAGGCAGATCGTGTCGGTGCGGTTGAGCGTGCCGGCGAGCTTGCGCAGCGCCTGGCTCATCAGCCGGGCCTGCAACCCCACGTGCGAGTCGCCCATCTCGCCCTCGATCTCGGCCTTCGGCGTCAGCGCCGCGACCGAGTCGATCGCGACGACGTCGAGCGCCCCCGAGCGGATCAGCAGCTCGGCGATCTCGAGCGCCTGCTCGCCCGTGTCGGGCTGCGAAACGAGCAGGTCGTCGATGTTCACGCCGATCCGCTTTGCGTACGCCGGGTCCATCGCGTGTTCGGCATCGATGAAGGCGCAGATCCCGCCGCGGCGCTGGGCCTCGGCGATGACGTGGTAGACCAGGGTCGTCTTGCCGGACGACTCCGGGCCGAAGACCTCGACGATGCGGCCTCGCGGCAGGCCGCCGATCCCGAGCGCGAGGTCGAGCGAGAGCGAGCCTGTCGAGACGGCCCCGATCGCAACCTGAGCGCGGTCGTTCATGCGCATCACCGAGCCCTTGCCGAACTGTCGCTCGATCTGGCCGAGCGCGGTGTCGAGAGCCTGCTCGCGGTCCACTCTTATCTCCCTCCCACTTCCATGGATTCGAGGACTTCGTATTGCGCCCCGCCGGGGCGTAGTCGTGACAGGTAAGCAGCCACGTCGGACGGCGCGAACGACTCCAGCTCGGGCAACGCCGGGCGCAACCGAGGACGCTCTCTGAACCGTACGACCGTCACGTGCGGAAGCCACTTTCGCCGCTCGCGCTCATAGACGCCGAGTTGCTCCAAACGCCGGTGGAGGTCGGTCGCGAGCGCAGCAGCGCGGCCCGCGTCGTCGTCGAACGTGAGCATGCCGACGCCGCGCGTCTCGCGGTAGCCGTGCAAGGACAGGCGCGGCCGGGACGTCGCGGCGGCCGCCTTCCGGAGAGCGCCGAGGATCGCGGCGAGCTCTGTCGTGGGCCGCCGGCCGAGGAAGGCGAGCGTGATGTGCAGGTTCTCGGCTGGCACAGGCCGGACGCCGAGGCCTGCTGCGAGGGCCTCCGCCTGCCAGGCAACGAGCCGCGCCACAGTCTCCGCGGGAAGCCGCAGTGCGCAGAAAAGGCGAACCCGTTCATCGCCTCCGAAGCTAGCAGGAGGAATCACACGGGGGTCACACGCCCTTGTCACGATTTCGCGACAGAAGCCCGCGCGTGATGTGCAACGCCGCCGCCGCGGAACGCGTCCGGATCGCGGCGCGGTCGCCCGGGAGGTTGAGCTCCCTGGCCACGGCCCCGTCAGGCCCTTCCGCATGCAGGTAGACGAGCCCGACCGGCTTCTCGGCGGTGCCGCCGCCGGGGCCGGCCACGCCCGTCACCGCGACGGCAAGATCCGACCCGAGCCGCGCGCGCGCGCCTGCGGCCATCGCTGCAGCCACCTCCGCCGACACGGCCCCGTGGCGCTCGAGCACGTCGGTCGCAACACCGAGCTCACGCGCCTTGACGTCGTTCGCGTAGGCGACGATCGCGCCGACGAACACGTCGCTTGAGCCCGCGACCGCCGTCAGCCGCGCCGCGACGAGGCCGCCGGTGCAGGATTCGGCCGTGCCGAGCGTCAGCCCGCGCTCGCGGCACGCGTCGAGCACGAGCTCCTCGACCGGCCGCTCGTCCTCGGCGAACAGGTGCTTGCCCGAGCGTGCCCGCAGGCCGGCAACGAGCTCGTCGGCCCGCGGATCGGCGCCGTCGTCGACGAACAGGTCGACGTGGATCTCGAACTCCCGCGCGCAGATCGTGGCGGTGACGCCGTAGCCCTCCCCACCGCTCTCTGCGAGCGCGCGCGCGATCTCGGACTCGCTCGCGCCGTAGAAGCGCAGCACGCGCCGCTCGGGTTCATGCGCGCGCGAGAGCACGGCCTGAACGGGCGGCGACTCGAGCGCCCGGGGCCAGAGGCCGCGCAGCTCCGGCGGCGGGCCCGGGAGAACGACGACGGCACCCGACGCGGTCGCGAGCGCGAGCGCCGGCGCCGTGCCCGCGACGCCGAGGACGAGCGCGCCCTCCGGCAGAGTCGCCTGCTTGCGCACCCCGTCGGCGAAGTCCGCATACGGCCGCCCCAGTCGCTCAGAGATCCTCCGCGAGACGCCCTCGATCTCGGCCTCCAGCTCCTCGTCCACGACGAGCTCACGCCCGGCCGCGCGGGCGACGATCTCGACCGTCCGGTCGTCGTGCGTCGGGCCGAGGCCGCCCGAGACCAGGCACAGGTCGGCCTCGAGCCCTTCCCGCAGCGCGGCTTCCAGCTCACCCGCCTCGTCGCCGACGATCGAGATCCGCGCCGGCTCCACGCCGAGCCGCAGCAGCTCGCCCGCGAGGTACGGCCCGTTCAGGTCGGTGCGGTCGCCGCGGACGAGCTCGCTGCCGGTGACGACGACGAAGCCGCGCGGCCGGCTCAAGCGGCCCGGCTGACGCCGCGCGGCGTGAACAGATACGCGCCGGCGCGTGGAAGCCGTACGACCTTCCCGTTGTAGGCGATCGCGAGGTTCCCAGGGGTGCCGAAGCTCACCCAGAGCCGCCGCGCGACGAAGCGCTGCGACTGGCCGAGCTCGACGGTGCCGGTGAAGCGGCTCTTGCCGCTCGCCGACCAGTTGCGGACGTCCATCCAGCAGTTACCGCTGACGGCGCGCACGTAGAGCCGGAACGAGAGCGGCTGCGTCTTCACCGGCGCGGTCGGCGAGGCCGGCTTCAAGGGCTTCTTCGCGGAGGGAGTCGTGCCGAGGTTCGGGATCTGATCGCTGGTCGCGCCCCCGAACTTCCAGGCGGCGATCACGAAGACGACGAGCGCCGCGATCCCCGCGAGGGCGAACGCGACCCAGCGGCGCTCGAGCCCGCGGTGCTGCCTCCTCACCTGCGAGGTGCGTCTCGCGACCACCGGCTCCCGTGGCTCGTCGCCGTCGCCGAAGCGCGAGTTGAACTCGTCGACGTAGAGCTGGCCGTCGAGGCCGAGGTAGTCCGCGTACGTGCGCAGGAAGCCCTTGACGTAGGTCTGGGCCGGAAGTGCGCCGAAGCTCTCCTCCTCGAGCGCCCGCAGGTACCGGGCCCGGATCTTGGTTGCGAGCTCGACCTCGGTCAGCTCGAGGTGCTGTCGGACGCGCGCTTCGCGCAGGCTGTTGCCGATCTCGAACACGGGAAGAGGCCGATTGTAGTGGCGATCCGACTAGCCGAACAGATTCAGCAAGGCGTAGACGCCGAGTGCAATCGCGGCTGTCAGGCCGACGCACAACGCGAGCATGCCCAGCAGCCGACCGGCCCGTGCGGAGCCCTCGCCGCCTGCGCGGCCGAGCGTCCGCTCGACGTTCCGCAGGCCTCGCCGCGCGAGCAGCACCGCGACTCCGCCGAGCACGATCGAGCCGCTCACGGCGGCAGTCGCCTGTACGAGCGTCACGCGCTGGAGTCGGACGGCGGCCGCGTAGGCGACCACCGGCACCACCAGCGCGAGCAGCGCGAGTGCGACCGAGCCGCGCGCGGCGCCGTTTCTCGCCCGGGTGCTACTGCTTCTTGTAAGGCTGACCATCTGCAGCAGGTGGGACCGAGCGGCCGATGACGCCCGCGACGGCGATTATCGTGAATACGTACGGCAGCACGTTGAAGAGCTGAGGAACGGAACTCGCCGGGGCAAAGTAGTCCGGCAAGCGGTCGCCGAGCGCGCTCGAGAAACCGAACAAGAGGGCTGCTGCGAAGGCCCCGAACGGTCGCCACTTGCCAAAGATCAGGGCCGCGAGTGCGATGAAGCCGCGACCGCCGGTGATGTTCTGGTCGAAGGTGTGCACGAAGCCCAGAGACAGGTAAACGCCGCCGAGCGCCGCGAGCCCGCCCGAAAGCACAACGGCCACGTAGCGGGTCGTGTAAACCGAGATCCCGACCGTCTCGGCGGCGCGCGGATGCTCTCCCACCGATCGCAGACGGAGCCCGGTGGGTGTCTTGAACAGAATGAACCAGGAGGCGACCAAGAAGACGAAGCTGAGCCAGATCATCAGGTTCAGGTCGCCCAGAATCGGACCGAGGAAATACGCATCCTTCAGCCCGTCGATGCTGATGTCCGGGATCTCCGGCAGGTTCGCTGGTGCGCCGTTGGCGCCGTAAATGTCGGCGAACAGATAGCCGGTGATGCCGAGGGCCAGGAAATTCACGGCTGTTCCGGTCACGATCTGATCCGAACGAAAATGAATCGCGAAGAACGCGAGCACAAGCGCGAGCAGCATCCCCGAAACGGCGGCCATCACGATTCCAAGCACCCAAGAGTCGGTCTTGTCCGCCCCCCATACCCCGAAGAACGACCCCATCAGCATCATGCCCTCGAGCCCGATGTTCACGACTCCGCTCCTCTCGGAGAACAGGCCGCCGAGCGCCGCGAACGTCAGCGGCGTCGCGTACCGGAGCGTGGCGGCGAGGATTGCCGACCAGACGACAACCGAGTCGAGGTTCGAGACGCTTGAGCGCGTTGCCAGGAAGCCGAGGCCAATCCCCACTAGGCCGGCGACGACGGCGCCCCATCCCAGACGGCCTCCGCCGCGAGTGACGGCCCAGATCCCGGCCGCAAGCGCAAGGGTTCCGACGAGAACCGGCCACAGCAGCGTCCGTGCCGTTAGAGGCGGCAACGTCAGCCAGAACGCGAGCAGCCCCAACGCAATACCGAGGGCGGCGACGTACGTCGGGGCGGTGTGGCGCCGGACAGCGAGCGAAGAAGGCTCTGCGCGAGCGGTCATCTTGAGCCCGCGGCCCGCTGCAAGCGCAGCTTCTTACGTGACTGCCAGAGGTAGATCACGAGCACGTCGGCCCCGACGAAGAGAAGCACGAGCCCCTGGATCATCAGCGTGAGATTCTCGGCTAGGTCCGGTCTGAAGATGCTCGGGTCGAGGTTTCGGTTTGACGTACCGTTGACGAGACCGGCGAAAAGCAACGCCGAGAAGAAGATGCCGACAGCCGTGTTGCGGCCGAGCAGCGCAACTGCAATCCCGAGGAAACCAACCGCGGACGCGCCCGCCGAGCTCTGGAGGTCGTCGACGCTGAGCACGTGCTTCCAGCCGAGCACGTCGAGCGCCCCTGCAAGCCCGGCGAAGAGCCCTGCGATTGCCATCGCGAGGAAGTAGTTCCGGGCAACGCTGATACCCGCATACCGCGCCGCCTCCGGGTTGAAGCCGACGGCGCGCACCTCGTAGCCAAGAGTTGTGCGGTTCAGGAGCAGCCAGTACACGACCAGCGCAGTCAGGGCGATGAAGAACCCGATGTGAAGCCCTTGAAGGATCGGATTTCCCCAGAAGACGTGCAACCAAGCGCTCCTGACGACGTCGTTCGATTGCGTCAGAGACTGCTCGCGCGTCGTTTGAAGAGGCCCCTGCTGGCCGAAGAGGTAGCCCGCCAGCCAGAACACGATCCAGTTCAGCATGATTGTCGTGATCACCTCGTGCGCCCCGACCGTCGCCTTCAGCAAGCCGGCGATGCCGGCGAGCGCAGCACCCGCGAGCGACCCGAGCGCGATCGCGAGCAAGATGTGCGGGATCGCGGACATCGCCGTGAACGATGAGCCGATCCAGACGGCGATGATGGACCCTGCCGCGTACTGGCCCTGGCCGCCGATGTTGAACAGTCCACAGCGAAATGCGAACGCGACGGCGAGACCGGTAAGCATCAGCGTCGTCATCAGAATCAGCGTCGCCTGCAGGCTGTAGCTCGCGTTCACCCGCTCGGCGTGCGTGATCCACGGGAAGAACCAGTTGAGACCGGTGCCGTTGAAGATCGCCCGGTAGGTGGACAGCGGGTTCTTGTGCGTAACGAGGAGAACGACGAGTCCGCCGATGAAGAAAGCAAGGACGGTCGTGATGAGCGGCGTCAAGATGCCGCCGGCGCGCTCGTACAGCGCGAGCCTGGCGGCGACGCTCGGGATCTGGGACGGTGGTGTCGGCTCCTGGCCGCCGGACGCCGGCGCAGCCTCGCTCACGCGACGACCTCTCGCGCGGCACCCGTCATCGCCAAGCCCAGCTCTTCCTCCGAGACGTCGGGCCCGTACTCACGCACCACCTGTCCCTCATACATGACGAGGATCCGATCGGAGAGGGACAGGATCTCGTCCAGCTCGAGCGAGACGAGCAGGACAGCCTTTCCCTGATCGCGCGCCTGCAGGAGCCGACGGTGGACGTACTCGATCGCGCCGACGTCGAGGCCACGCGTCGGCTGGGCTGCGAGCAACACGCGCGGATCCCGGGCCACCTCCCGCGCGATCACGACTTTTTGCTGGTTCCCCCCTGAGAGGGCCGAGGCGAGCGTCGAGGGCCCTCCGCCGCGCACGTCGAACTCCCCGATGAGTTGACGGGCGCGGGCGATCAACCGCCGCGGGAACAACCAGCCCCAGCGCGAATCGGGAGGCTTGCGATAGTCCTCGAGTGCCATGTTTTCGGCGAGCGAGAACTGGAGCACTAGCCCGCGCGCCTGCCGATCCTCTGGAATATGGCCGACGCCCGCGTCCAGGACGTCGCGCGCCGTGGCCTTCGTGACGTCGCGACCCGCGACGATGATCTGGCCGGACTCGGCTCGCCTGAGGCCCGTGATCGCGTCGATCAACTCGCTCTGACCATTGCCGTCGACCCCGGCGATTCCGACGATCTCGCCTGCGCGCACCGTGAGGGACACGTCGTCGACAGCCTGCAAGCCCCTGCTGTCGCGGGCGGAGACACCTTCGAGGCGGAGGAGCGGCTCGCCCGGATCGGCAGGCTCCTTCGCGACCCTGAGCAGAACGTCGCGACCGACCATCAGACGAGCCAGCTGGTCCTCGGTGGCGCCCTTCGCCGGGACGGTTTCGATCCTCCTGCCGCGCCGTAGCACCGTTATCCGATCGGCGATCTCGAGGACCTCGTTCAGCTTGTGGCTGATGAATATGACGGATACGCCCTCACGCGTGAGCGTTTCGAGGATGCTGAACAGCTCCCGTGCCTCCTGCGGCGTCAAGACCGCCGTCGGCTCGTCGAGGATCAGGATGTCGGCGTTTCGGTAGAGCGCCTTCAGGATCTCTACGCGCTGCTGTTGACCCACCCCGATTCGGTTGACACGAGCGTCGGGGTCGATCGCGAAGTTGAACGTCCGTGACAGCTCGGTCACGCGCTTCCGCGCCGCACGCTGGTCGAGGATCACGCCAGCGCGGGTGGGCTCGGTCGCGAGGACGATGTTCTCCGCGACGGTCATCACCGGAATCAGCATGAAGTGCTGATGGACCATCCCGATCCCATGATCGATGGCGTCTTTCGGCGAGTGAATCCGGACCGGCTCCCCTCTGATCCGGATTTCACCCTCATCCGGATGGTAGAGGCCGTAGAGAACGTTCATCAACGTCGATTTGCCCGCCCCGTTCTCCCCGAGAAGCGCGTGCACCTCGGCCCGCTGCAGGTCGAAGTCGACGTGGTCGTTCGCGACGATTCCCGCGAACCGCTTCGTAATCTGCCTCAACTGCAGAAGCGGCGGCGCCTCCATCCGCGGACGATTCTAAGCGGAGAGTACCGAGGGGGAGCGGTCAAGCGACCGCTCCCCCTCGGGGATCGTTCCTAGCCCTTGAGCTTCGACGGCGGCTTGATCTTGCCCTTGATGATCAGGGCCTTGATGTGGTTCATCTTCGTGACGTAGGCCTTCGGGACCTGCGAGCTGATCTTGCCGACTCCCTGGAGACCATTCTTAAGCGTGCCGGCGAAGTCGCGAGCGCCCTTGAACGTTCCGTCCTTGACGGACTTGTAGAAGCGGAAGGTGGCGACATCGACCTTTTTGGTGCCGCTCGTGAGGATGTGCTTGCCAAGGTACCCCTGGTCGGCGTCGACGCCGATTCCCCAGACCGGGCGCTTACCCTTGTGCCTCGCCTTGGCCGCATCGAGGGCACCGAGGCCGCATCCGCCGGCGACCTGGAAGATCATCTGCGAACCCTTCGCGATCTGCTTGAGCGCCAGTTCCTTGCAGGTCGCTGAGAAGCCAATCGCGAACTGGTTCGAGTAGTCCACAAGTGTCTTGATCTTCGGATTGGCCCTCTTCGCGCCCGCAAAGTAGCCGGCGATCCAGTTGTCGACCGAGGGAATCTTCTTCCCGCCGACCGCGCTCACGACCTGCTTGCCCCCCTGCTTCTTTGCCATCAACGCGGCCAGGTATCCGACCAGATAGCCCGACTGCTCCGACTTGAAGGTGAGGCCGATCGCGTTTTTCGGCTTGTCCTTCAGCGCCACCCACGGGAAGTCGACGATTGCAAACTTCGAGTTCGGGAACTGCGTCGCCGCCGTGCTCATGTCGTCGCCGAGCAGGAAGCCCGTCGCCACGATGGCGTTGTAGTTGGCGCGCGCCGCGGTGACGAAGTTCGGCAGATAATCCGCCTTCGACTGCGAGATGAAGACGCGGGTCTGCGCCTTCAACTGTTTCTTTGCGCGATCGAGACCCTTCTTCGACAGAGCATTGAAGGAGCGGTCGTTGATGTTGCCGGTGTCGCTGACCATTGCGGCTCGCAGCGTCGCCTGCGCCGTCGCCGACGCCTTCTCGGCTCGGCCGGCGACGGCGACCGCCACCGCGAGAACGCTCGCGATCGCCACGACCGCAAGCGTCATCCACGTGTTTCGCTTCACAACTATCCCTCCCGGGTTGGAATGCAAAGGATGCTAAGCCGCGACCCCTCGGTGCGGCAAGGGATAAGACGCGCGGCGAGAGGCGAGGTTAGCCCTGCGCGCGCTCGAGCTCGGCCTCGCCGACCAGCACACGCCTCGGCTTCGAGCCTTCGTAGCCCGAGATGATCCCGCGCCGCTCGAGCATGTCGATCAGCCGCCCCGCTCGCGTATAGCCGACGCGCAGGCGCCGCTGAAGGAGTGAGACCGACGCCGTCTGGGTCTGTACGACGATCTCGATCGCCTTGTCGAGCAGCGGGTCCTCGTCCGGGTCGAAGTCGCCCTCTTCGCCGTCGGCCTCGACCGCCGCCTCCGGTGCCTCGAGCAGAGACTCGTCGAGCTCCTGCTCCCGCTGGGCGCGGCACTGCTCGACGATCAGGGCGATCTCGTCCTCGGTCACGAACGCCCCCTGCACGCGCTGCAGGCGCGAGGTGCCGAGCGGCTTGAAGAGCATGTCGCCCTGGCCCAGCAGGCTCTCGGCGCCCGCCTGGTCGAGGATCACGCGGGAGTCCGTCTGGCTCGAGACGGCGAACGCGATCCTGCTCGGGACGTTTGCCTTGATCATCCCGGTGATCACGTCCACGGACGGCCGCTGTGTCGCGAGCACGAGATGGATCCCGACGGCGCGACTCTTCTGCGCGAGCCGGATGACCGCGTCCTCCACCTCCTGCGGCGAGATCATCATCAGGTCGGCGAGCTCGTCGATCACGACGAGCAGATAGGGCAGCGACGGCTCTCCGCGCGAGCGGAAGGCGCGATTGGCCTCGGCCAGGCTCCGCGCCCGCACGGCCGAGAGACGCTCGTAGCGCCGCTCCATCTCGGCGACGACGTTGCGCAGCACCGACGCCGCCTCCTTCGGGCTCGAGACGACGGGAGTCAGGAGGTGCGGGATCGACTCGTAGTAGTTGAGCTCGATCCGCTTGGGGTCGATCAGGATCATCCGGACGTCGTCGGGCGTCGAGCGCAGCAGCACCGAGGTGAGGATCGTGTTGATGCACCCGGACTTGCCCGAGCCAGTCGTGCCGGCGATCAGGATGTGCGGCATCCGCGCGAGGTCGGTCCACACCGCCTGCCCCGAGATGTCCTTGCCGAGCCACACCGAAAGCGGACTCGACGTCGCCGGCAGCTCGTCGTAGATGTCGCCGAGCGTGACGAGGTTCGGGCTCGTGTTCGGCAGCTCCACTCCCACGGCCTGCTTGCCCGGGATCGGCGCGAGGATCCGGATCTCGGTCGTCGCGAGCGCGTACGAGAGGTCGTCCTTCAGACCAGCGACCTTCGAGACCTTCGTTCCTGGAGCGAGCTGGAGCTCGTAGCGCGTGACGCGCGGGCCGGCGATCTGGCCGATCACAGTCGCCTCGACACCGAAGTTGGCGAGCGTCTGGACGAGTGCCTCGGCCACACGGCCGGCATGGTCCGCGTCCCGCCCGGCCCCGGGCGCGGAGCGGCGCAGGAGGCCACGGTCCGGCAGGCGGTACTCGGTCGCGGTCTCGGAGGTGATGTCGAAGAGGCTGCTCTCGTCCGGCTCGTCCTCGCGTGCGGGAATCAGCAGCGGCTGCGGCTCAGCCTCGGAGACGAGCTCCGGGAACTCGGTGACGGCGTCCACAGGCGGCGCGAGCGGTTTTGGCGGCTCCGCGACGGCGGCGCGCTCAATCACCTGCAGCCTTGGCTCGGGCCGGCGCGGGATCGTGCGACGGGCGGCGCGGTGGACGGCGCGCCCGGAGCAGCGGACCATCGCGCCCGCCGACGCGCCCGTGACGAGCAGGCCGCCGACGAGCAGGGTCAGGATCCCGGCGAGCGCGACCCCGGTGGAGCCGATCGCGAGTGCGAGGCCGCCGCCGAGCACCGTACCGGCGTAGCCGCCTTCGTCCTTGCCTAGGGTGATCATCAGGCCACACGCGAGCACGACGAGCCCCGTCCGGAAGGGACGAACGTCGACGAGGTCGCTGCGCGCGACCATCAAGGCGCCGACGATCGCGAGGACGGCCGGTAGCCCGAGCGTCGCGCCGCCGATCAACGCCGCGAGGCCGTCGGCGATCCAGAGCCCGACGTAGCCGCCGTTCCACCCCGCCCACACGACCGATCCGAGAAAGACCCCGAACGCGAGCAGCCCGAGCCCGATCAGCTCCGGATGCTGGTGCCCCTCGGCCTTCTTCGCGCCCCCGCCCTTCCTGCGCTTGACGCGCGAGGGCACGCGCGGCCGGAGCGTGCGTCTTTTGCGACGTCGCGCCATCGCGCGCCTGCTTCGACGTCGGGCCGCGCGTTCCCTGCTAGCGGGCTAGGCGGAGCTGAGGTGGTCCTGCAGCAGCGGCACGCTTCCGCGTCCCGCTAGCGCCGCTTCTTCAGCTTTTCGGCCTGGCGGCGCTGCTGGCGGTTCATCGGCTCCGGGATCGCGCCTTCGTCGCCTGCGGCTTCGAGCCACGCGCGGCGCTCGGAGGCGCTCAGGCGTGAAAGCGCGGCCTGCGCCCGCTGCGGGTCGTTCTGGACGCCGCTGCGCTCGAGCTTCGCGATCGCGCTCGCGAGCTCGGGGTTCTTGCGCTCGAGGTTCGTCTTCGACGCCTTCTGCAGCCAGCGCTTCAGGAACGGGACCTTCATCAGCCCGAGCGCGAGCGGGCGCACATAGCGTCCGCCCTTCACCCGCGCGAGCAGGTTCAGCGCGAGCAGGAGCAACAGCAGCCCGCCGAGGATGTAGACCGGGATCAAGAGGGTGACGAGGTCGACGAACAGCACGGCCCTAGCCTAGCCGGGCGAGGCGGTCGTGTAACAACGCGAGGAAGCGGTCGGCGTCGATGCCTGTCGCCACGTGTGCGTTCGGCTCGAGCCCGGTCCGGCGCCAGACGTCGACGAGCGTGCGGCCGCGGCAGAGGCGCGACTCGCAGTCGACCTGGACGTTCACGTGGGCGCTCTCGAGCAGCGTCGGATCGATCACGTGCGCGACGGCGACCGCGTCGTGGATCGGCGAGCCGTCGAAGCCGTAGACCTCGCGGTGGAAGACGCCGTAGAAGTCGAGCAGCTCGGCGACGACCTGGCCGACGCGCCCGGCCTGCCGCAGCCGCTCGGCATGCGCCGCCGTCGCGAGCGCGCGATGGGTGACGTCGAGGCCGACCATCGTCACATCGACGCCGCTGGCGAACACGCGTGCCGCCGCCTCGGGATCGGCCCAGACGTTGAACTCCGCCGCCGGGGTGACGTTGCCCTCGGCGATCGCGCCGCCCATCAGCACGGCCCGCTCGGGCTGCACCTCCGGGTGACGCGCCAGCAAGAGGGCGACGTTCGTGAGCGGGCCGGTGGCGACGAGCGTGGCGCCGTCGACGTGCTCGGCGAGGAAATCGACCGCGTGCGCCGCGACGGGCTCCGCGCGCGGCGGCGGCAGATCGGGCCCGTCGAGGCCGGTCTCGCCGTGGACGTTCGCGGCGACGCGGGGCTCGCGCACGAGCGGCCGGTCGGCACCGGCCGCGACTGGGACGTCGCCGCGGTCCACGAGCTCCAGCACCCGGATCGCGTTCGCGGTCGTCTTCTCGAGCGTCTGGTTGCCGGCGACGGTCGTGACGCCGCGCAGCTGGAGCTCTTCGCTGCCGAGCGCGAGCAGGAGCGCGATCGCGTCGTCGTGGCCGGGGTCGCAATCCAGCAGGATCGGCGTGCTCATCTACCCAGCATCGCATCGACCTCCGCGGCGGTCGGGAGCGACGGCTGCGCACCCTCACGCGAGGCCGCGATCGCGCCGGCCGCGCATGCCCGCTCGAGCGCTTCCTCCCAGGCGCGGCCCTGCAACCGCGTCACGACCAGACAGGCCGTGAACGCATCCCCCGCGGCGGTGCCGTCGAGGGCCTGCACGCGGGGCGGCTGCGCCCGCGCAACCTCGGTTCCGTCCTCCAGGAGCACCGCGCCCTCGGCGCCGAGCGTGAGCGCCGTCAGCCTCGGCGTCTCGGGCAGGGCGTCCAGCTCGTAGCGGTTGACGACCACGACGTCGGCGGCGCGGACGAGCTCGGCCGGGATCGGCTTCGCGGGAGCGGCGTTGAGGAAGAAGCGGTCGGCTGCCTCCGCCGCGGCCTGCACAGACTCGACCGGGATCTCGAGCTGGGACAGCACGTTGCCGCCGAGCTGCCTCGTCACCGGCCTGGAGTTGGCGCCGGGCGCCACCACGATCTGGGTCTCGCCCGCGCCGTCGACGACGATGAAGGCGATCCCCGTCTCGCCGCCCACGTCGAACGAGCCTTCGACGCCCGCACCCAAGAGCCCCGAGACGGCCTCCTGCGCGACCTCGTCGTCACCGATGTTGCCGGCGAACCTCACGTTGGCGCCGAGCCGGGCCGCAGCCACCGCCTGGTTCGCGCCCTTCCCGCCGGGGTGGCGCGCGAAGGTCGCGTCCGTCAGCGTCTCTCCCGCTCGCGGGAGCCGCTCGCAACGGACGACGAAGTCGAGGTTGACGGAGCCGACGACGCTGAGCTCAGGCGGCAAGGGCGCGCAGATCGTCCACCGCGCGGCCGAGCAGGTTCTCGCGCAGATCGAACAGACCGGCCCAGAGCGACGAGCGGTCGGGTGCCGAGCGGATCCGGGCGGCGTCGTCGAGGCCCGCGAGCGCCCGCAGGAAGACCGCGAGCTCGAGGTACGCCTGCGCCACGCGCACCGGCGAGCAGCGGACGCCGGCGCGGTAGAGCACGGGCGCCCACTCGATCAGCTCCGCCGCGCCGGGAGCGCCGTACCACGAGCTGCCCTCGGCCCGCTCCGGCTCGAGCTCGAGCAGGTAGCGGCCGAGCGGGCGCTCGAGTCCCGAAAGCGCCGTCTCGGCGCGGTCGGCTGCGCGACGCAGCGCCGCCTGGCGACCGCCCGGCGTCGACGGGACGGCGTCGCCGCGCGCCCAGCGCTCGAGCAGGCGACAGAACGCGAGCGCGGCAACCGACGCCGCATTCAGCTGACGGACCAGGCGGTCGGCCGTTGCGGCGTCGGCGGCGCTGTCCACGAGGATGTCCGCCCAGCCCGGCTCCGCGCGTAGCGTGGTCATACCTCGACCACGACCGGCAGGATCATCGGCCGGCGGCCGGTGCGGTCGTAGATCAGCTGCCCGACGTCGTCGTGCAAGTGCTCCTGCAGGAGCTTGATCTCGCTCACGTTCTCCCTCATCAGGTCGTCCAGTACCCGCTCGGCCTCTTCGCGCATCTCGTCGAGCAACGGCTCGCCAGGCTCTGCGAACCCCCGCGCGATCAGCTCGGGGCGGCCGGTGATGGAGCCGTTGCTGCCCCCGAGGGTGGCGACGATGATCAGCACCCCGTCCTCGGAGAGGTGCCGCCGGTCGCGCAGCGCGACGTCCTGGACGTCGCCGACGCCGAGGCCGTCGACGAAGGTGACGCCGCTCTCGACGTCGCCCGTCAGGTACGCGCCGGCCTCGTCGAGCTCGACCACCGAGCCGTTCTCCGCGAGCACGATCCGGTTGTGCGGCACGCCACTGTCCTCGGCGAGGCGCGCGTGCGCGGCCAGCATCCGGAACTCGCCGTGTATCGGCATGACCGACTTCGGCCGCACGAGCCCGAGCATCAGGCGCAGCTCCTCGGCGTTCCCGTGCCCGGAGACGTGCACCGGCGCGACCTCCTGGTGCAGCACCTCCGCTCCGGAGCGCGCGAGCTGGTTGATCGCGTCGTGCACCTTCAACTCGTTGCCGGGGACGGGCTTCGCGGAGATGATCACCGTGTCGCCGGCCTCGACCTTGATCGCCGGGTGGTCGTTGTAGGCGATGCGCACGAGCGCCGACAGCGGCTCGCCCTGACTGCCCGTGCAGAGGATGAGGACGTCGCCGCGCTCGTGCTCGTCGAGGTGCTTCGGCTGGATCAGCACGTCGTCCGGAACCTCGATGTAGCCGAGGTTGCGGGCGATGTTGATGTTCTTGCGCATCGAGCGTCCGACGACGCACACCTTCCGGCCCACGTCCACCGCCACGTCGATCGCCTGCTGCATGCGGTGGACGTTCGAGGCGAAGGAGGCGACCAGGATGCGGCCGGTGCGGGGCGGGATCAGCTGGCGGAACGCCTCTCCGACGAGGCGCTCGGAGCCGGTCACGCCGGGCCGCTCTGCGTTCGTCGAGTCTCCGAGGAAGAGGTCGACGCCGCGGTTGCCGATCTCGGCGAGGCGCCCGACGTCTGTGCGCAGGCCATCCACGGGCGTGTGGTCCATCTTGTAATCGCCGGTGTGCAGAACCCGCCCGCCGGGCGTGTCCAGCACAACCGCTACGGCGTCCGGGATCGAGTGCGCGACGCGGACGAACTCCACCGTGAACGGCCCGAGCAAGACCGGCTCGGCATCGGGGTCGGCCTCGCGCAGCTCCACGGAGCGCAGCAGGCCGTGCTCGTCCAGCTTCGACTTGACGAGGCCGAGCGTCAGGCGCGTCGCCCAGACCTCCTGCACCCGCGCCTCGCGCAGCAGGTACGGCAGCGCGCCGACGTGATCCTCGTGACCGTGCGTGAGGACCACCGCCCGCACCCCGCGCTCGCGGTCGACGAGATACGAGAAATCGGGGAGGATCAGGTCAACGCCGAGATGCTCGTCGCGCGGGAACGCGAGCCCCGCGTCGATCACGACTGCCTCGCCGTCGGCCTCGATCACCGTCATGTTCTTGCCGACCTCGCCGAGGCCGCCGAGTGGGATGATTCGGGTGCTTCCGGCCATCGCCGCAGTGTAGAGCGTGCGGGAGGCTAAGCATCCTCGCCCGCGAACCCGATAGACGCCTCGTGCGGCTCTCGATCCTCGCCCACGCGACGGTCGCGGTCGGTTTCGGTGTCACCGTGGCCGGCGTGCTTGCGGCTGCGGGGGAGCCCTTGACCGCGCTCGCGTTGTTCGCCGCTGCCGCGCTGGCCGCCGAGCTGCTCGAAGAGCCGGAAAGCGCGCGCGTCCGCGAGCCGCTCGGGCCCGGCGTCTTCCGCGTCGCCTCCGGTGTGGATCTCGCGGCGGTGATCGTCCTCGGCCCATGGCGCGGAGCACTCGTCGCCGGGAGCGCCGCACTCGTGGCGCGACTGGTGCGCGGCTCCTTCCGGCAGAGCCCCTTCCAGGCCTCCGCGTTCGCGCTCGCCTCCGTCGCCGCCGGCTACGCGTTCGCGCTCGGCGGCGGCCGCACCGGACACCTGTTGCTGCCGGACGACCTCGTGCCGTTGACCGTGCTCGCGCTCGCGTACCTGCTCGTCTCGCGCGGCCTGCTCCAGGTCGTCGCGCGGCTCGAGGTGCTCCAGCCCGATTTCGCAGCCGCCGCCGCGGAGGCGGGCCTCGGCGCGATCGTCGCGCTCTTCGCGCTCGGTCATCCGTGGAACGTGCTGGCGGTGATCCCGGTCGCGCTGGCAGTCAACCAGGCGCATGCCCGGGTCCGACGCTCGCGGCAGGAGACGCTGCACGCGCTCGAGACGTTCGCGAACATCGTCGACGAGCGCGACCCACACACCTATCGCCACACCGTTCGCGTCGCCGCCCACGTCGACTCGCTCGCGCGTGCGCTCCGCCTCCCCTACTCCGACATCGACCGTCTGCGCTGGGCGGCGCGGCTCCACGACCTCGGCAAGGTCGCGGTCGACGCCGCCGTGCTCGGCAAGAGCGGAAAGCTGACGCCGAAGGAATGGGGCGCCGTCTGGCGCGCGCCGCGGCTCTCGGCCCGGCTGCTGCGCCGGTTCGAGGTCTCGGCAGCCGAGGCCCGAGCGGTCGAGTACCACCGCGAGCGCTTCGACGGCCGCGGCTACTACGGCATCCCGGCCGCCGACCAGCCGCTCGCGGCACATTTCATCGTCGTCGCCGATGCGTTCGACGCGATGACCAGCGACCGCCCGTATCGCGCCGGACTCCCCGAGGCGGAAGCGCTGGCGGAGCTCGAGCGGAACATCGGCACGCAGTTCCACCCCGCCGTCACGAAGGCGTTCCTCGCATTGCGGCGCGGCCAGGACCCGGTCTCGGCGCTGTCGCTGGAGGAGCAGGAGCAGGTCCGCGGCTCCTCCACGCCGTACCGCGTACCGCAGATCCCCGGTGCCCGCGATCTGAAGGAGCGCCCGGAGCTCGTCGCGATCGCCGGCGTGATCGGCGGCCTGGCCGGCGTCGGGGTCGGTCAGCGCTGGCTCGTGGTGACCGGCTGCGTGGTTGCGTTCGCTGGACTCGTGCTGCGGGCCTGGATGAAGGTCCGCGCGAACCGGCTCGCGAACGCCCTCGCCGCCTCGCTTGCCGCCGCCGACGCCGGCAGCATTTTCGACGCTCTCGGCAAGGTGCTTCACGCCACCTCGCAGGCCGACTGGATCGCGCTCGTCGAGTGGCAGGAGGACGGCCTCGGCGGCGAGATCCAGCTCTCGCGGGGCGAAGGACCCTCCGAGCGCGTGCTGATGAGCTGGCTTGTGCGAGAGGCGGAGTCGAGGGACGATCTCCTCACGACGGCCGGCCACGAGCTCGACGGCGGCGGCGCCTACGTGGCGATGCCGCTGCGGCGCGAGAACAGCGCGCTGACGGGTTTCCTCGTGCTGCGCACGCCGCGCGCGCTGCGGCGGTACGTCGGCGCAGCCCTCACCGGGTCGCTCGATGCGATGGGTCTCGCCCTCGCACCCCGCCCGGAGACTCCGGAGCAGCCCGCGCGCGCGGCTGCGGTCTAGGCCCGGACCGGCTCGAGCAGCTCGAGGCGCTCGAGGCAATCGCGCACCCGCGCGACCTCGTCCTCGTCGGCCTCGACGAGCGGCAGACGCAGGCCGCCGACCTCGTGGCCGAGGAGGTTCAGCGCGGCCTTGATCGCGATCGGGTTCGACTGCACCTTGAGCAGCTCGAGCGCCGGACGTGTCTCTCGCTCCAGTCGCCGCGCCTCCTCAACGTCGCCTGCGCGGGCAGCCGTGACCATCGCTTTCACCTGCAGCCCGACCACGTGCGTGTGGACGCAGACACCGCCGTGGCCGCCGAGCTCGACGAACGGCAGGATCAGGTCGTCGTCGCCCGCGTAGAGGTCGAGGCCGAGCTGGACGATGCGCCGCGCCTGCTCGAGGTCGGCGTTCGCCTGCTTGACGGCGCGGACGGTCGGGATCTCCGCGAGCTGCGCAATCGTCTCGGTCTCGAGGTTCAGCACGACCCGCGCCGGGATGTTGTAGACGACGATCGGCAACTCGCTCACGCCGGCGATCGCCTCGAAGTGGGCGACGATCCCGCGCGGCGGCGGCTTGTTGTAGTACGGCGTGATCACGAGCAGCCCGTGCGCACCGGCCTCGCTGGCGCGCTCGGTCAGGTGCACCGAGTGAGCGGTCGAGTACGTGCCGGTGCCGGCGACGACCGTCGCGCGCTGCCCGACGGCATCGACCGCCACGGCGATCAGCTCGAGCCGCTCGTCGTCCGAGAGCGTCGGCGACTCGCCGGTGGTCCCGGCGACGACGATCCCGTCCGAGCCGTTGTCGACCAGGTGGTTTGCGAGCGCACGAAAACGCTCGTAATCGACCGTGCCCGACGAGTCGAACGGGGTGACGATCGCGGTCAGGATCTCGCCGAGCACCAGACGATTGTACGCCGCCGCGCCGCCCGACCCTCCAACCGCCCCCAAGCGATCCCCGGCGACCCCTGGTCAGGACCGTAGCCACACAGGTGTGTCGTGTCTGTGACTGGCGGGAGACGATCGTGTGCCGGATCGCCGGGCGCGCCGGTCGCGCCTCGGGGTCAGTCGAGCAGCTTCTCGAGCCCGACCGTCAGGCCCGGCGGCAGACTCGCCAGCCGGTCGAGCGCGAGCAGGACTCCGGGAACGTACGCCTCCCGCGCGAACGCGTCATGGCGGATCGTCAGCAGCTGGCCGTCCCCCCCGAAGAGCACTTCCTGGTGCGCGACGAGGCCCGGTAGCCGCACCGAGTGAACCGGCACATCGCCGGGCAATGCCTCGGCCGTTGCGCGCGCCGTTCCCGAGGGCGAGTCCTTCTTGCCCTCGCCGTGCAGCTCTACGATCTCCGCGCGCGGCAGGAAGCGGGCCGCCTCCGCGGCAAGCCGCATCATCAGCACCGCCCCCACGGCGAAGTTCGGCGCCACGAACAGCGGAACGCCTCGCTCCGAGGCGAGCGCGGCGAGGACCTGCGGGTCCCAGCCGCTGGTGCCGACGACGCACGGCAGCCCCGCTTCGAGGCCTGCACGAACGTTGGCCTCCACCGCGTCGGGGGCGGTGAAGTCGACCAGCACCTC
>Ga0126311_10000229_pt1 | contig 27601 bp, 26 predicted proteins | sample Plot61_FD_92539 | JGI IMG/M metagenome (GOLD analysis project Ga0126311, IMG submission 92539) | Serpentine soil microbial communities from UC McLaughlin Reserve, CA, USA - Plot61 | ecosystem: Environmental > Terrestrial > Soil > Grasslands | place: USA: UC McLaughlin Reserve, Lake County... | reverse complement strand
GAGTCCGCGTCGACGTCCTCTGCCCGGCCGACGAAGACGTTGACGCCGCCGATCGCGTCCTCGCTGCGCGACTCGACCGTGACCTCGGCCTTGGCTTCCCGGCGCGGCCCCTCCTTGCGGGTACGCTCGAGCTCGGCCCGTAGCTCCTCGGCTTCGTGCCCGCGGCCGTGCAGCAATGCGTATGCCTCACCGGACGTCACGGCCTCGATCCGCCGGGTGCCGGACCCGACCGAGCTCTCCGAGGTGATCACGAACGGCCCGATCTCGGCGGTCGCGCGCACGTGCGTGCCCCCGCAGAGCTCCCGTGAGTAGCCGGCGATGTCGACGACGCGAACCTCCTCGCCGTACTTCTCGCCGAAAAGCATCATCGCGCCGAGGTTCCGGGCCTCGGAGATCGGAACGATGTACGCGCGCACCGGCAGGTTCCTGAAGATGGCCTCGTTCACGCGGCGCTCGATCTCCGTGCGCTCCTCGTCGGAAACGGCCTGTGGGTGTGCGAAGTCGAAGCGCAGCTTGTCGGGCCGTACCGCCGACCCGGCCTGCCGAGCGTGCTCGCCGAGCACCTCCTGCAGGGCCTTGTGGAGGAGGTGCGTCGCCGTGTGGTTCGCCATCGTCGGGAAGCGCTCGCTCCAGGGCACGACGGCCTTCACGCGCATTCCCTCGGCGAAGCCGTCGCCGGCGAACGTCAGGACCTGGTCGTCGTCCGGGAGCCTCGTCGCGGCAACGAGCTCCGCCCGCGCGCCCGTCTCCTCATCCTCGATGAAGCCACCGTCGCTGACCTGGCCTCCACCGGCCGGGTAGAAGGGCGACGCCTCGAGCTTCGCCTGAAACCGCCCGTCGCCAAGCTCCTCGTAGGCCAGAATCGCGGTCAGCGACTCCGTCTTCTCGTAACCGACGAACTCGCTGCGGGCATCGGCGCTGACGCGCACTTCGACCTCCTGCACCGTCTTCCTCGAGCGCGTCCGCTGCTCCTCCATCCGCTCCCGAAACCCGTCCTCGTCGACCGGCAGCCCGCGCTCGCGCGCCAGCTCCTGCGTTAGCTCGAGCGGGAAGCCGTACGTGTCGTGCAGCCGGAACGCCTCCTCGCCGGAGATCTCGCCGTCGGCGGCGGCTTCCTCGAAGAGCGTCAAGCCGCGCGCGAGCGTCTCGCCGAAGCGCTCCTCCTCCGCCGTGAGGACACGCTCGATCTCCTCGCGCGCCCGAGGCAGCTCGGGGTACGCCTCGCCCATCTGCTCGACGACCACGCCCGCGAGGCCGGCGAGGAACGGCGCTTCGAGCCCGATCCGGCCGGCCTGCTGCACCGCCCGGCGGATCACGCGGCGCATGACGTAGCCGCGGCCCTCGTTCGAAGGCGTCACACCGTCGGCGGCGAGGACGGTCATGCCGCGGCCGTGGTCGGCCAGGATCCGGTGCGCCTTCGTCGCGTGGTCGCTCTCGCCATAGGCAACGCCCGACTCCGCGGCGATCCAGCTCATGAGGGTCTGGTAGCCGTCCGTGTCGTAGACGGAGTCCGCCTGCTGCAAGATGCGCGCGGCGCGCTCGAGCCCCATCCCGGTGTCGATGTTCTGCTTCGGCAGTGGTGTCAGCGAACCGTCGGCGTGTAGCTCGAACTCCATGAAGACGAGGTTCCAGAACTCCAGGAACCGCTCGCACTCGCAGCCCGGCCGACACTCGGCGCGGCCGCAGCCCACGTCCTCGCCCCAGTCGAAGAACATCTCCGAGTCGGGGCCGCACGGGCCGGGGCCCCCGACCGACCAGAAGTTGTCTGCGCGCGGGAGGCGCACGATCCGCTCCGGCGGCATGCCCATCCTCTCCCAGGCCGCGATCGCCACCTCGTCCTCGTCGAGGCCGAGCTCCGGATCGCCCGCGAAGACCGTCACCCAGATCCGCTCGAGCTCGAGCTTCATCCGATCGAACATGAACTCCCAGGCGAGGTCGACCGCGCCGTCCTTGAAGTACCGGCCGAACGAGAAGTTGCCGAGCATCTCGAAGAACGTCAGGTGGTGCCCGTCGAGCCCGACCGCATCGATGTCGGGCGTGCGGAAGACCTTCTGCACGGTCGTCAGCAGAGGCGCGGGCGGCTCCTCGAAGCCGAGGAAAAACGGCATCAGCGGCTGCATTCCGGCCGAGATCAGCAGCGTCGAGCGATCGTCGGCGCGCGGGATCAGCGAATGCGACGGCGCGAAGGCATGTCCCTTCGACTCGAAGAAGTCGCGGTAGCCCGCGCGGAGCTCGGCTGTCGTGCGCACGCGGACGATTCTAGGTGGGGCTCGCCCGCTCCTCGGCCGCGATCTCGTCGCGGATCTTCTCGAGCGAGCGGCGGATCAGCCGCGACACGTGCATCTGCGAGATCCCGACCTGCTGCGCGATCTGCGACTGGGTCAGGCCCTCGAAGAACCGCAGGTGCAGGATCCGGCGCTCCCGCTCGTCGAGGACGCGAAAGCCGGGAGCGAGCACGGCGCGATCCTCGGAGACCTCGTATTGGTGCTCCTCCGTCCCGAGCGACTCGAGCGGGTCGAGCTCGCCGTCCTCGTCGCGGCCGCCAGAGCCGGCGGAGAGCGAGAGCGAGCTGTACGCGCGCCCGCTCTCGAGCGCCTCGAGCACGTCTTCCTCGCCGACTTCCGCGGCCTTCGCGAGCTCCGCGATCGTCGGCGACCGGCCGAGCTGCACGGTCAGCTCCTCGATCTGGCGCGAGAGCTGGATGTTGAGCTCCTGCAGCCCGCGCGGGACGCGGACCGACCAGCCACGGTCGCGGAAGTGGCGCTTGATCTCGCCGATGATGTTCGGCGTCGCATACGTCGTCAGCTCCACGCCGCGGTTGACGTCGAAGCGGTCGATGGCCTTGATCAGGCCGATCGCGCCGATCTGAACCAGGTCCTCGAGCTGCTCGCCCCGGTACGAGTACCGCCGCGCGAGCGAGCGCACGAGCGACATGTACTGCTCGATCAGCTTCTCGCGCGCCGCGAGGTCGCCGTGCTCGTGGTAGCGCCGCAGCAGGACCTTGTCGCTCTCCTGCATCACGTCGCTCCCTCGCTCGCCAGGTCCTTCGTCAGCTCGAGCCAGCCCTCGCGGTTCAGCTCGTAGCGATCGACGACGGTGTCGAGGACGCGGCGTAGCGTGTAGCCGTCTTCTGAGTCGTCGCGCTCGAGCTCCGTCCGCAGGCCCTCCTCCGCGAAGGGGCCGACGCAGGTCACGATCGCGCCTTCGTCGAGGCGCAGCTTGACCGTCACCTCGCCCTCCTCCGCCGCGCGCTCGAGCACCGCGTCGAGCGCGGTCTCCAGGTCGTCGATGCTCTCGAAGGTGAGGTTCAGGCGCGCCGCGACTCCGCCGAGGACGAGGTGCGCCACCTCGTGGAACGGCTGCTCCCGCGGAATCGTGAGCGTGATCTCGTCGCCTGTCATTCGACCTCCGATTGAAACGCAGGAGCGGCACGGAAGGTTTCGGAAGGATCCGTAATGATGGTTCCGGCTCCGACGATCGCGTCGCCGTCGTAGAGCACGGCCGCCTGCCCGGGCGCGACACCGTGCGCAGGCTCGTCGAGCCGCAGCACGAAGCCGCCGTCGCTCGGCTCGACCGCAGCGCCGACCGCAGGCGAGCGATAGCGCAGCTTCACGTCGGCTCGCTCGACCGGCAGGTGCAGGCGCCCACGGGCGTGAACGGTCTGCGTCGCGAGGGCCGACCGACCGCCGACGACGACGGTATTCGTGGCAGCGTCGCTGCGCAGCGCGTAGACCGGCTCGCCCGTGGCGATGCCGAGACCCTTCCTCTGGCCGGGCGTGAACCGCCAGAACCCGCCGTGGCGGCCGACCTCACGACCCGCCTCGTCGACGAGCGCGCCCTCCTCGGCAGTGAGCCCGTGTCGCTCGAGGAACTCGCGGTAGTCGCCGCCTGCGAGGAAACAGGCCTCTTGACTCTCCGCGCGGGACGCAGCTTCGAGTCCCGCGCGCGCGGCCTCCGCGCGCGTCTCCTCCTTGCCCTGCTCGCCGAGCGGGAACCAGAGCCGCTCCAGGAAGCGCGGGTCGAGCTTCGCGAGCATGTACGACTGATCCTTGCCTGCAGCGACCGCGCGTGCCAGGAGATTGCGCCCGTCACGCTCGACGATGCGCGCGTAGTGGCCCGTGGCGAGGCGACCGGCGCCGGCGCGCTCGGCGAACGCGAGCAGCTCCGCAAAGCGAAAGCTCCCGTTGCAGTGGATGCAAGGGTTCGGCGTCCGCCCGGCCGCATAGCCACGGACGAACGGCTCGACGACCGCGCGCCGGAACTCCTCGCGCAGGTCGAGCGTCACGTGCGGGATGCCGAGGCGGTGGCACGTCGCGCGAGCCGCGAGAACGGCCTCCGGCGAGCAGCAGGCCCGTTCGGCGTCAGGGCCGCTCGGATCGAGCCAGAGGCGCAGCGTGACGCCGATCGCATTCGGCCCCGCGCGCAGCAGCGCGACCGCGCTGTCCACCCCGCCGCTCATCGCGACCGCGACCCGGCCGGCGTTCGGCGCGGCGGTGAAAACGGGCGCGAGGGCGTTGGCGAGCGCGTCCACGGCGAGCTCGTCGCCGCCGACAGCCGCCGCCTCGAGGAGCGTCAGCCCCTCGAGCGGGCGGTCGAGTCCGTCGGCTTCCGCGCGAACGATCCGCTCGCCCTCGACGGCGAGCCGAACGAGCGCCCAGCGCCCATCGCGCGACGCGTCTCCGGCGACTTCGACCATGCGACCCAGGCTAGCTGTATGACGCGGGGGGAACCTGACGATTCCCCCCGCAGTCACTCCAGCCTGCCGATACGCGGAGCCTGTGTGAACCTGGACAAGCCAGGTGGGTGCCGCGTCTTCCTCCGGTGCAGACGCACCTCGGGTCGAACGACAGCTCCCTCTCTCTTGGTGTTGGTTCTACAGAGAAGCCCCGAGCACGTACAGGCTCGAGTAAGGCCATTGTAGCCGCCGTCAGCGCGCGTAGACCCAGCGGATCTTCTGGACACCGTCGACGCCGAGCTCCTCCGCGAGCCTGGGCGTCAGGTCGAACTTCCGCCCCGGCAGGACGGGCCGGCGGTCGATCACGCGCGTGAGGACCTGCGGGCTGTCCCCGTAGGCGACGTAGATCAGCACCCCGCACGGCAGGACGGAGTCGGTAACGCCTTCGGTGCCCGGCTTCAGGAGGTAGCCGCAGCGGGTTCGCCGTCCGTAGCGCGGCCGCTCGGCGCCAGCGAGGGCCGTGTACCACCCGCCGGCGACCAGAACAGGCTCCGGGATCCCCCTCAGCGACTGGCTGTTCCCGTGCGAGGTCAAGGCGAGCGCGCCGACCGCGGCGAGGAGCGCGATCCCCGCGAGCGCGACCTGGCGCTGCACGGAGGCGGCGTTCACGTGACGAGCTCCGCGAGGCCGGCGCCGAAGACGTCGCGGACGAGCGGGTCGAACTCGAGCGGCAGGTTCCCGGCCGCGTCGGCGTACTCGCGCAGGTGGAGCAGCAGCAGCGCACGCTCCTCCGCGCGGGAGTCGCCGTTCATCGCCGCTGCGAGGCTCTCGAGCTCCCACAGGTTCCAGGACCGGGGCGACCGGTCGCGCAGGGCAAGCGGCACGACGACCGGCTCCGCCTGCGGGTCGGGCTCCGGCTGCGGGTCGGGCTCGCGAGGGAGCTGAGGTACGGCCGCGAGGACGGGCTCTGGCTTCGGGTCCGGCTTCCGCTCGGGCTCCGGTGCGGGCTCGGGCTTCGGTGCGGGCTCGGGCTCGGGTTCCGGCGCCGCCTCCACGCGTCGCTCGGGCGCCGGCGCCGGGTCGGCTTCCGCCTCGGCCCCCTGCTCCCACCTCCGACTTGACCTGCTGCGCACGACGAGCCCGGCGAGCAGACACGCGCCCAAGACCGCGACGCCGATCCAGAGCATGTCGAGGCCGACGAGCCTGACGGCGGCGGCAACGAGCACGAGGAAGGCCGCCGCGAGGAGAAAGCGGAGCGGTGCGGGCGGCACCTTCTTCACGCGCGCTCCTCCTCACGCTCCTTCGGGTCTTCGCCATCCGTGGCGGAGCCGAACAGCTCGGCCACCTCTTGCGCGGCGCGGTCGGCCTCCGCCGCCGAGCGACGCGGCAGCAGCTTCACGTGCCGCGGCGGGGCCGGCGCAGGAACCTCCTGCTCACGCTCGCGGCGCCGAAGGCGCGACCGTAACCGCTGTCCGAGCGGTAGCCCGAGCGTGTCATCGATCGCCGGCTGCTCGTGCGCATCCTCGGCGACCGGCTCCTCGGCCGTCGGCTCCTCGGCGGCCGGCTCCTCGGCCGTTGGCTCCTCGGCGGCCGGCTCCTCGGCAGCTGCCTCCGCGGCCGCAGGCTCTGGCATTTCCGGTTCCGGCTTTCGCTCCGGCTCCGGCTGCGGCTCAGACTCCGGCTTTCGCTCCGACTCCGGCAGCGGCTTCGACTCCGGCTCAGCAGTGACCGGCTCCGGCTTCGGCTCGACCTCGACCTCGGCGGCGATGGGCTCCGGCTCCCGCCGCTGCGGCGGCGCGACGACCGTCCGCTCCTCTGGCATCGGCCATCCGACGCGCTCGGGCTCGGCCTCCCCCTCCGGCGCCGCGGTGCGCTCCGGCAGGAGGTACGAAAGCGGGGCCGCCGAGATGCGCTCGGCCGTGAACTCCACGACGGCCACCAGCACCCAGGCGACGGCCATGACTAGCACGATCAGGGCCGGACGGAGGTCGGCGAGACCAGCTCCGACCGCGAGCAGGACGAGAAACAGCGCCTCGAGCGCGAAGCGGACACCCAGCCGGCCCGGCAGCATGTGGCGAGCCTAGCTGGTGCTCTCGTCTTCGCCCTGCGGCCGAGCGCCGAAGTCGTCGGGCGACGAGGCTGCCGGCGGCGACACCGGCGGCCGTTCGACCTCCGCCTCGGGCGCAGCGTCTTCCGGAGACTCCGGTGCGGGTTGCGGCTCCGGTGCGGCGTCGGGCTCGCGCAGGTGCGGCGCGGCCGCGGAAGCTCCAGGGCCGCGGCTCGCCTCGGCGGCCGCCGTGGCGGCGCCGACGATGGACTGCGCCACGCGGCCGATTGCCTCGTCGCCGAGACCGGCGGCCGAGAGCAGCTGTTCGGCGCCCTCCTGGGCGCGGCTGATGATGGCGCCCGCCTGTCCGCGTGCCCACTCGAGCGTCTGCTCGACCTCGGCGCGCGTCGCGTTCGTGAGCTCGGTCGCCTGGTGGCGCGCCTGCTCGAGCAGCCGCGCCGCGCGCGACTCCGCCTCTGCGACCTCCTGCGAGGCCTGCTGCTGCGCCTCCTGCACGGCCTGACGGGACTCGCTCTTTGCCGCGTTCAGCAGCTCGGCCCGCTGCCGCTCGCTCTCCTGGCGATAGCGGTCGATCTCGGCCTGGCGCTCCTGCAGCTCGCGCTGGCGGCGGGTGACCTCTTCCTCGGTCCGGCGCAGCTGCGCAGCCGAGGCGGTCTGAGCATCGCGCTCGATCGTGTCGGCCATCTCGGCGGCAGCGCGGATCATGTGCAGCGAGTCCATGCGCACGGCGTGCCCGGTGGGCTCGACGCCGCTCTGGCCCGCCGCCTGCAGCACTCGCAGCTGCACCTGGAGCTGGGTCGCGTGCCGGCGGAACGCGTCGAAGGCCTCGCGGACGCGCTCGCGGTCGAAACCGTCGGCGGCGCTCGGCAGGTCTTCGACCCGCGGCAGGGATGTCAACGACGGCGCCTGCGACGCTTGCTGTCCGCCTTCGCTTGCCATGCCTACCTGCCCTCCTGATCGACCTGGTCTCGAACGAAAGTATGACTGAGGAACCGGCGTGCCGTCACTCTCTTTGCGGCAGAACCTGTATTCCTAGCTCGGCGAGGATCTCCTGCGCGATCGGCGTCGGTGCACCGCTCAGCGGCTCCGAGCCACTCGCGGTCTTCGGGAACGCGACGACCTCGCGGATGTTCTGCTCGCCGGCGAGCAGCGCGACGAAGCGCTCCAGGCCCATCGCGAAGCCGCCATGCGGCGGGGCGCCCATGCGCAGCACCTCGAGCAGGAAGCCGAAGCGCTCCTCCGCGTCCTCCTGGCTGATCCCCATCGCGCGGAAGATCCGGCTCTGCACCTCCGGGTCGTGGATCCGGATCGAGCCGGAGCCGAGCTCCCAGCCGTTCCAGACGAGGTCGTACGCCTGGCTGATCGCTTTCCCGGGATCCGACTCGATCAGGTCCTCGTCGCCGGGCCGCACGCCCGTGAAAGGGTGATGGCTGAACGTCCAGCGCTGCCCGTCCTCGTCCCACTCGAAGAGCGGGAAGTCGGTCACCCAGAGAAATTCGTCGCGCGACTCGTCGATCAGGCCGAGCTGCCGCGCGAGCTGGTTCCGCACCGCCGAGAGCACCCGCGCGACGACGCTCGGTTCGCCCGCGGCGAGAAGCACCGTCGCTCCCGGCTCTTCCGGGCGCACCGGCTCGATCGTCTCGGCCGCGAGGAACTTCGCGATCGGCGAGCGCACCTCCCCCTCCTCGTCGAAGACGAGGTATGCGAGACCCTTGCCTCCCCACTCCTTCGCGAGCTCCTCGAGCGACGCGAGCTCGGCGCGGGAGAGTTCCTGCGGGACCGTCACGTACTGAACGGTCGGCGACTGTGCGAACACCTTGAACTCGGAATCCCGCGTCTCCTCGGTCAGGTCGTGCAGCTCGAGACCGAAGCGCAGGTCGGGCTTGTCGGAGCCGTAGCGCGCCATCGCCTGATGCCAGCTCAGCCGCTGGAACGGCCGCGCCGGCGCCTCGCGACCGAGTGCCTCGAACGATGCGCAGACCGCGCCCTCGAGCGTCTCCCACACCTCCTCACGCGTCGGGAACGAGAGCTCGAGGTCGAGCTGGCGGAACTCGAACTGCCGATCGGCGCGGAGATCCTCGTCGCGGAAGCACGTCGCTATCTGGTAGTAGCGGCCAAAGCCGGCCACCATCAGGATCTGCTTAAAGATCTGGGGCGACTGGGGCAGCGCGAAGAACCGGCCCGGCTGTAGCCGTACGGGCACGAGGAAGTCGCGCGCGCCCTCCGGCGTCGCCTTGGTGAAGTTCGGCGTCCAGACGTCGACGAAGCCCTGCTCGTCCATGAAGCGCCGAATTGCGGCGACGACGGTCGCCGAGAGTCGCAGGTTCCGCTGCATGCCGTCGCGGCGCAGGTCGAGGTAGCGGTAACGCAGGCGCGTGTTTTCCTCGACGTTCTCGTCGTCGAGCTGGAACGGCAGCGGCTCGGAGCGGGAGACGAGCTCCAGCTCGTCGACCTGGAGCTCGACCTCGCCCGTAGCCAGGTTCGGGTTGATCGCCTCCGCGGCGCGCGCGGCGACCTCACCCTCGGCGCGGATCACGAACTCGTTACGGATCTCGTGGGCCACCTCGGCGGCCTGCGGCGCGCGCTCGGGGTTGATCACGAGCTGCGCGAGGCCGCTCTCGTCGCGGAGATCGATGAAAACGAGGCCGCCGTGGTCGCGGCGGCGCGCGGCCCAGCCGGCAAGGGCGAATCGTTGCCCGACGTGCTCCTTCCGGAGCTCGCCCGCCCGCAGGTCGCGCCACCTCACCGGCGCAGCCTCTCCGCCAGCTCGGCCGTCGGAACCTCCTCGTCGGGCTGGCCGCGCCGGCGTAGGGTCGATCGCTCGGCGCCCCACTCGACGATCGCCTTCGCGCCGAGGCGACGCGCGTGCGTCAGCTGGCCCTTCAGCGACCGGTCGGCGTAGTCGACGTCGGCGCTCAGGCCGCCGTGACGCAGCTCCTGGACGAGCGGGAGCACGCGCGGCTTCGCCTCCGGATCCTGGAGCGCGACGAACACGTCGAGCTCCGATGGTTCGGGCTCCACGCCCCCCTCCTCGAGCGAGAGCAGCAGCCGCTCGATTCCCGCGCCGAAGCCGATCCCGGGCGTCGGCTGGCCGCCGAGCTCCGCGATCAGGCCGTCGTAGCGGCCGCCGCCGCAGATCGAGCTCTGGGCGCCGATCGCCTCGTCGACGAACTCGAACGCCGTCCGCGTGTAGTAGTCGATCCCGCGTACCAGCGTCGGCTTGAGCGTGAACCTGACCCCGTAGTTCTCGAGATGCGCCTTGACCGCCCCGAAATGCGCGTGACACGCCTCGCAGAGGGCGTCCCCGATCTTCGGCGCGTCGGCCAGCGCCTCCCGGACGCGCTCGCTCTTCACGTCGAAGACGCGCAGCGGGTTTGTCGACCGCTTCTGGCGCGCCTCGTCGTCGAGCAGGTCGTCGTGCTCGTCGAGCCAGGCGATGAGCCGCTCGAGGTACCGCGGGCGGCAGTTCTCGTCGCCGATCGAGTTCAGCAGGAGCTCGTACTTCGTCACGCCCAACCGCGCGAGCAGCTCGTCGTAGAGCTGGATCAGCTCGGCGTCGATCGCCGGGTCGGCGGAGCCGATCGCCTCGACCGACAGCTGCCAGTGCTCGCGGTAGCGGCCGCGTTGGGGCGCCGCATAGCGGTACATCGTGGCGATCGTGTAAAGCTTGACCGGCTGCGCTTCGCGGTGGAGGCCGTGCTCGAGGTAGGCGCGTGCGATCGCCGCCGTGCCCTCCGGCCGCAGCGTCAACGAGCGGCCGCCGCGGTCGTCGAAGGTGTACATCTCCTTGTGCACGATGTCGGAGCCTGCGCCCGACGTGCGCTGGAAGAGGGACGTGTCTTCGAAAACCGGCGTCTGGATCGGCCGGTAGCCGTAGAGCGAGCAGAGCCGCTCGGCCTCCCTGGTGACGAGCCGCCAGAGCGGCTGCTCGGACGGGAGGATGTCGTGGGTGCCCCGCGGCGCCTCGAACGTCGTCACGAGGCGCGCAGCGAGGCGAGGAACGGGTTACGCGCGAGCTCCGCGCCGAGCGTCGTCGGCGGGCCGTGGCCGGGGTAGACGGTGGTCTCCGGTGGAAAGCGCTCGCTGAGCAGGCGGATCGACTCGACCAGCGTCTCCCAGTCGGCGCCTGGCAGGTCGGTGCGGCCGACGGACCCCGCGAAGAGCACGTCCCCCGAGAACAGGCAACCGTGGGCGTGAAAGGCGAGGTGCGCCGGCGAATGGCCTGGAACCTGCAGCGTCTCGAAGGAGATCCCGGCCAGCTCGAGGGTCTCGTCACCCCGGAGGAACGTGTCCGCCGTATACCCGCTCGCCACCACTCCCGCCGGCACGAGCTCGGGAAGGTTCTCGAGCAGCGCGCGCTCGTCGCCTGCCATATAGACCGGCGCTCCCGTGCCGTCGGCGAGCTCGGCGACCGCGAGCAGGTGGTCCCAGTGGCCGTGGGTGATCAGGATCGCCGCGCAGCCGGCGCCGTCGCGGGCGAGCTCGAGGCGCAGCTCGGCCGCGCTCCCGCCGGGATCGAGGACGACGGCGTCGGCCGCGTCGCGGCTCGCGCGGACGACGTAGCAGTTCGTCCCGATCGGGCCTACCTCGTGGCGGTCGACGACGAGTTTCGAGGCGGTGCTCACGGGACGGTGAGTCTAACCGCGGCCGGGACGCGCTCTCACGGCGCAGACGGGGCCGCGAGCGCTCGTCACGCTGCGCCCTGCTTCAGGCGGACCCGGCCTCCTCCCCACTGCGAGCGTAGCCGCGGAAACAGCGCGCGTCAGTGCCGAGACGTGCCGAAAGCGGACGGTGTGAGAGACGCCCGGCGCGGGTACAGGCGCGGAAATGCAGGGCTGGAACTTGCTCGAGATCGGGACGCCCGGCGGCAGCCGTTCGCCGGTCGTGCTCGACTCGGACCATGCCGCGCGCGCCGTGCTGATCGGGCTCGAGCCGGGCCAGGAACTCGGGGACCACGAGGTCAAGGAGCATGCCTTCCTGGTCGTCGTGGACGGCTCCGTCCGCGTGGAGAGCGACGGCGAGGCAGTCGACGCGGAGCGCGGCATGCTCTTCCATTTCGGCCCCGAGGAGCGACACGCCGTCTCGAGCGCCGCGGGAGCACGGCTCCTACTCTTCCTCGCGCCGTGGCCGGCGCCGGGCCACTATCGCGGCGGCGACCAGCGCGCCGCGCCCGCCGGGCGTTAGCGCTTGCGGACGAGCGAGCGGCCGGGGAGCTCCTGCCCGGTGCGCCGCAGGTACGAGCGGTACATCGCGCGGTCCATCAAGTACATGAACGGCACGAAGAAGGCCGTGTAGACGACCGTTACCCCGAGTCGGCCGAGCAGCGGCTGTTCGCTGTTGATCACCGAGAAGGCGACGAAGATCAGCGGCCCGAAGAGCAGTGCGCGCTTGGCCACGCGCCGCCATGAGGGCGGCGAGACCACCCGCGCCGGCTGCGCACGCCGCGACTTTCCCTTGGCCGGCGGCCGCTTGGCGTCGACCTTGCCGTTCCCGCGCCCGCCGCGGCCGGCGGGCTTCTCCGGCTCGACCTCGACCTCGCGGCCCTCGCCGTCCACGTAGACGTACTCGTACTCGTGCCGAAGGTCCTTCTGGCGGCGGCGGCGCTGCTTCCGCGTAGGCATCGGCCAAGCGTAGCGCGGCGTCAGCGCGTCCAGGCGACGATGCCGCCCTTGACCACCCCCGATACCAAGTCGCCGCCGAGGTGGTACGCGAGGTAGCGCCAGTCCGGCGCGTCCAGCAGGACGAGGTCGGCGTCGAACCCCGGAGCGATCCGGCCGCAGCGGTCGCTGCGGCGAAGCACGTGGGCGGCGTTGACAGTGCACGACGCCAGCGCCTCCGCCGGCGAGAGGTGGAGCTGCGTGCAGGCGAGGGCGGACACGACCGGCAGGCTCTCGCAGAACGCGCTGCCCGGATTGAAGTCGGTTGCGAGCGCGATCGCAACTCCCGCGTCGACGAGCGCTCGCGCCGGCGGCATCGGCCGGTCGAGGAAGAGCGCGCTCGCCGGGAGCAGGACTCCGACGACGTCGCTCGCCGCCAGCGCACGGACGCCTTCGTCGCCCGTCGCCTCGAGGTGGTCGACCGACCGCGCGCCGAGCTCGATCGCCAGGGCCACGGCGCCCAGCTCGTTGAACTGGTCTCCGTGCAGTCGGAGGGCGAGGCCGGCGTCACGGCACGCGGCGAGATAGCGGCGCGCCTGCGCGACGTCGAAGGCGCCTTCCTCCAGGAAGACGTCGGCGGCTTCGGCGATGACGGCCGCCTCCGGAAGCACCTCGCCAATTGCGAAGTCGAGGTACCCGCCGGCGTCGTCAAACTTGGGGGGCACCGCGTGGGCCCCGAGCCACGTCGGCACGCCGCCCGCCGCCGCGACGGCCGTGAGAGAAGCAAGCTCGGTGACGCGATCGAGGCCGTAGCCGGACTTGCCCTCGAACGTGGTGGTGCCGGCCCGGAGCATCCAGTCGCGATGCCGCTCCACGGCGGCCGCCAGCTCGTCCTCGCTTCCCGCGCGCGTGGCGCGGACGGTGGAGAGGATCCCGCCGCCGGCCGCGTGAAGCTGCTCGTAGCTCGCCCCACAGGCGCGCAGTGCGAACTCGTCGACGCGGTCGCCGAGGAAGCACGGGTGGGTGTGGCAGTCGACGAGGCCCGGCACCGCGCAGCGACCGGAGCCGTCGATCTCTTCGACGTCGCCGTCGGTAGGACCGAGATCGCGCATCCGGCCGCTCGCGACGAACCGGCCGGCGTCGCACAGCACGAACGCCTGCTCCGTGATCTCCAGCGCGCGGAGCGCCTCGCCGCGCATGGGTGCCGACGCATTCGCGGGCGCGGTTACGAGCTGGTCGAGGTCGCGGACGAGGAGCTTCGGAGCGCCCTCGGCGCCGTCGCTCATGTCCCCGATGCGGCGGGCGGCAGCGGCACATCGAGCCCGTGCTCGTCCGCCGCCGACAACGCCTCGGCGTAGCCCGCGTCCGCGTGGCGCAAAACACCGGTGCCCGGATCGGACGTCAGCACACGCTCGAGCCGCTCCGCCATATCGTCGCTCCCGTCCGCCACGACCACCATGCCGGCATGGATCGAGTTGCCGATGCCGACGCCGCCGCCGTGGTGAACGCTGACCCACGTCGCTCCCGCCGCTACGTTGACCAGCGCGTTCAGGATCGGCCAATCGGCGATCGCGTCGGAGCCGTCCCGCATCGCCTCCGTCTCGCGGTAGGGAGAGGCGACCGAGCCGGAGTCGAGGTGGTCGCGGCCGATCACGACCGGCGCCTTCACGTCGCCGCTTCGGACGAGCTCGTTGATCGCGAGGCCCGCCCGCGCTCGGTCGCCGTAGCCGAGCCAGCAGATCCGAGCCGGCAAGCCCTGGAAGGCGATCCGTTCGGGCGCGACCGAGAGCCATCGTTGCAAAGGCCCGTCGTCCGGGAACAGCTCGACCAGGCGACGGTCGATCACGGTGATGTCGTCCGGGTCGCCGGAGAGCGCCGCCCACCGGAAGGGGCCGATCCCGCGGCAGAACAGCGGCCGAATATAAGCCGGGACGAAGCCCGGGTACGTGAACGCGTCCTCTACCCCGGCTTCCAGTGCCTCCCCTCGCAGGTTGTTGCCATAATCGAAAACATAGCTGCCGGCTCGGACGTACCCGAGCATTGCTTCGACATGCCGTGCGATCGACTCGCGCGCGCGGCGCAGGTACTCGTCCGGCTCGGCCCCACGGAGTGCCGCAGCCTGCTCGATGTCGAGGCCTGACGGGACGTAGCCGTTGAGCGGGTCGTGAGCCGCGGTCTGGTCGGTGACGAGGTCGAAGGGCTCTCCGCGCCGCGCGAGCTCAGGGACGATCTCCGCCGCGTTTCCGAGCACGCCCACCGAGAGTGCGCGCCCCTCGCGGGCAGCTCCGCGCACGCGCGCGAGCGCGTCGTCGAGCGATTCCGTCGCCTCGTCGAGGTAGCGCGTCTCGAGCCGCCGCTCGATCCGTGTCGGGTCGACCTCGACGCAGAGGATCGCGGCGCCGGCGAGCGTCGCCGCGAGCGGCTGTGCACCGCCCATCCCGCCAAGACCGGCGGTCAGCACCGTCCGACCGGAGAGGTCGGAGGAGCCGAAGTGCTGCTCGGCCGCCGCGACGAAGGTCTGGTATGTCCCTTGCAGGATTCCCTGACTGCCGATGTAGATCCAGCTCCCGGCAGTCATCTGACCGAACATCGTCAGCCCGAGCGCCTCGAGCCGGCGGAACTCGTCCCAGGTCGCCCAGCGCGGCGCGAGCAGCGAGTTGGCGATCAGCACCCGCGGCGCCGACGGCCAGGTACGGAAGACGCCGACCGGCTTCCCGCTCTGCACCAGCAGCGTCTCGTCCTCGGCGAGCGTGAGCAGCGACCGAACCAGCGCCCGCAACGCCTCCGGATTCCGGGCGGCCTTGCCGGACCCGCCGTAGACGACCAGCTCCTCGGGCCGCTCCGCGACCTCGGGATCGAGGTTGTTCAGCAGCATCCGCAGCGCTGCCTCGGTCGACCACGAGCGGGCGTTCAGCTGCGTCCCGCGCGGCGCCCGGAGCGAGGAGAGGTCGCCGCAGAGCGCGTCGACGGTTGCGTCGAGGGACCGCGTCGTGCTCACGGCGTCTGCCGCTCCGGGCTGCGCTCTCGTTGCCGCATCCGCCACCAGGTCCACGCCGTCGCGAGCATGAATGCCGCGAGACCCCCGACCACCGACCTGAGCAGGCCGCTGCCGCTGGCGTAGGCGACGATCACGACGACGACGCCGAGGCCGCCGTAGGCCAGCGCGCTGTCTCGGTAGGGGTGCGACGAGCGGCGGCGGGCAGGATCGCGCCCGTTGCGGCCGCTCACCGCAGCTCGCCCGCCTCGGCCTCGACGGCGTCGACGAGCGAGCCGTCCCGGATTGCGACCGCCACCGCCTCGATGTCCGGCGCGAGCGGCCGGTCGTCCCGCAGCCGCGGCGAGAGCGAGCGGACGAACTCGCGCGCGGCGCGCACGCCGACTCCCGGCTGGAGCGGCGCGAGGAACTCGACACCCTGCGCGCCGGCGAGCAACTCGATCGCGAGCACGCGCTCGGCGTTCGCGAGCACCTGCCACGCCTTCAGGCCCGACGCGTTGCCCATCGACACGTGATCCTCCTGGCCGGCGCTCGTCGGGATCGAGTCGACGCTCGCGGGGTGCGAGAGCACCTTGTTCTCGCTGACGAGGGAAGCCGCGACGTATTGCGGAATCATGAAGCCCGAGTTGAGCCCGCCGTCACCGGTGAGGAAGGCCGGCAGGCCACCGGAGAGGCTCGGGTTGACGAGCCTCTCGACGCGCCGCTCGGCGATGTCCGCGAGCTCCGAGACCGCCATCGTCAGCGCGTCCAGCGCGAATGCGAGCGGCTGCCCGTGGAAGTTGCCGTTCGAGACGAGCAGCTCCTCGTCGACGAGCACGAGCGGGTTGTCGGTCGCGGCGTTCAGCTCGACCGCGAACGTGCGCCCGGCGTAGTCCAGGAGATCGCGGCAGGCGCCGTGCACCTGCGGCGCGCACCTCAGCGAATACGCGTCCTGCACCTGATCGCACCAGCGGTGCGACTCGTTGATCGCCGACTCCTCGAGCAGCTGGAGCACGTTCCCCGCCGAGGCAGCCTGCCCCTCGAGCGGCCGCAGGGCGTGGATCTGCGGCAGGAAGCTCGTGCGCGAGCCCTGCAAGGCCTCGAGCGAAAGCGCACAGGCGATGTCGGCCGTCTTCGCGAGTCGGCGCGCGCGGACCGTGCCGAGTGAACCGAACGCCGCCATGAACTGCGTCCCGTTCACCAGCGAGAGCCCCTCCTTCGCCTGTAGCCGGACCGGCGCGAGGCCGACCTCGGCGAGCGCCTTGCGGCCGGGCATCCGCCGCTCCCCGACCCGCGCCTCGCCCTCGCCGATCAGTGGCAGAGCGAGATGAGCGAGCGGAGCGAGGTCGCCGCTCGCGCCGACGGATCCGCGGCTCGGCACGTGCGGTAGGAGACCGCGGTTGAGGCACTCCACGAGCAGCTCGACGGTTTCGACACGCGCGCCGGAATATCCCTTGGCCAGAGCGTTGGCCCGCAACAGCATCGCCGCGCGCACGATCTCGTCGGGGTACGGCTCGCCGACGCCGCACGCGTGGCTCCGCAGCAGGCGGAGCTGGAGGTCCTCGGTCAGCTCGTCCGGGATGGAGCGCGAGACGAAACGACCGAAGCCCGTGTTGACGCCGTACGTGTGCTCCTGCTTGCCGTGGGCGGCATGCTCCACGATGTCGCGTGCCGCCGCCATCCGCTCCCGCGCAGACTCGGCGAGACCGACCCGCTGACCGCCGACTGCGACCTCCCAGACGTCGGCGAGAGCGAGATCGTCGCCCGTCAGCGCCTTGCTCTCGATCACCGCGCGATTCTATCCCGCCCTCCGCGATCAGTCTCCACGCGAGCCACGCCTGGATACGGTTCGCCCGGCCTCCTCCCCGAGGCGAGCGTAATGCGCCTGAGCGCGCGTTTCTGTGCCGGATCGTGACGAAATCGTGCCTCCGGCGCACGCCACGCCGATCAGTCGTCGAGCAGCCGCAGCTCGAGCACTCGCGAGGCGTCGAAACCGTCGATCCGAAGCGCCGCTCCCGCTGCGGCTGCGGCGGCGCCGGCGGGCATCAAGCCGACGAGCTCCGACCCCACGACTGCCGCGCCGCGCGCCTCCACCTCCCCTTGCACCCGCGCCACGATCTCGTGCAGCGCAGCGGCCTCCCAGTCCTCGACGTTCATGCTCACCTGCACGAGCCCCGCGCTCGGAAGCTCGAGGCCGAGTGCCCGCACCCCCGGATAGCCGCCGCCGGTCTCGCGGACGACGGCCGCCACCTCCCTCGCGACCGCGAGGGTGGCGCGCAGATTCACGTTGAAGGCGATCAGCGGCCGGCGGACGCCGATCAGCACCCCGCCGGCCGAGTCCGACAAGCGGCCGGGGCCGAAGTCCGGCACCAGCTCTCTCGCGTCGAGCCGTCGCTGCAGCTCAGCCGCTCCGCCCCGACGGAAGAACGCCGGTCCGCGCTCGTTGCCGACGCCCCCGTAGAGGAAGACCGGCAGCGACAGCTCTTCGGCCACCCGCCGCGCGAGCGTCAGCGCCGCCTCGCCTGCCGCCGCCTCATCCGCCGGATCGAGCGGCACGACCGGCACGACGTCGGCCGCGCCGATGCGCGGGTGGGCGCCCTCGTGCCGCCTGAGGTCGATTCGCTCGACGGCGCACGCGATCCCCGCGCCGAGCGCCTCGACGAGCTCGTTCGCCGTGCCGACGAGCGTGAACACGGAGCGGTTGTGGTCCGGGTCCGCGTGCACGTCGAGCAGCCGCGCCTGCGAGCCGAGCGCCTCCGCGAGGGCGTCGATCGTCGCGCGGTCACGTCCCTCGGAAAAGTTCGGGACCGACTCGAGCGGCCGCGCCACGCCGCATAGTCTAGGAAGCGTGAAGGCGTACTACGACCGTCGGGCGCCGGAGTACGACGAGTGGTACCGCGGCTCCGGCCGCTTCGCCGAGCGCGTGCGGCCGGGCTGGGACGCGGAGCTCGAAGGCCTCTGCCGCGCGCTCGCGGCGCTGCCGCCGGCGCGGACGCTCGACGTTGCCTGCGGAACAGGATTTCTGACCCGGCACCTACCGGGTCAGGTCGTCGGCCTCGACCAGAGCGCGAGCATGCTCGCGGAGGCGCGCCGGCAGGCTCCTGCCGCCAGCTTCGTGCAGGGCGACGCGCTCGAGCTGTCATTCGAGGACACAGCGTTCGAGCGCGTCTTCACGGCGCACTTCTACGGCCACCTCGAGCCCGACCAGCGCAAGCGGTTCGTCCGCGACGCGCGGCGCGTCGCTGCCGAGCTCGTCGTCGTCGATTCCGCGTTGCGGGAGGACGTCGAGCAGGAGGAGCAGCAGGAGCGGATCCTCAACGACGGCTCCCGCTGGCACGTCTACAAGCGTTACTTCGAGCCGCAGGGCCTTGCCAACGAGCTCCGCGGCGCCGAGACCGTCTTCGCCGGCCGCTGGTTCGTCGCCGTCCGCGCTTGACGCGCCGCCGCTCGCGCTACCGCTCGCTCGCGTCCCTGCAGCGCGACAACCGCGTCTGCCGCGCCTGCGTCGAGGCCGGCTTCCCGCTCGAGTCGCTGCCGATCGTCCAGCCGTACGCCGGCCAGCGCGCCTACATGTTCGGCCAGGCTCCCGGCGTCGTCGAGGGGGAGGAGCGACGGCCGTGGCGGGGCCGCGCCGGCCGCACGCTCCGCCGCTGGCTCGGCCTCGAGGAGGAGGAGTTCTACGCCGCCTTCTACTGCGCGTCCGTGACGCGCTGCTATCCGGGCAAGCCGGCGAGCGGCCGCGGCGACCGTACGCCGACACCACGCGAGCAGGAGCTGTGCGCGTTCTGGCGCGAATGGGAGTTCCGGCTCGTCCGACCGCAACTGATCGTCCCCGTCGGCGGTGTCGCGGCACGCCGGCTGCTCGGGCTGAAGAGCGTCACGGAGTGCGTCGGTCGTCGCTTCGACCACGAGGGCGCCGTCGCGATCCCGCTGCCGCACCCGTCCGGGGCGAGCGGGTGGCTGAATGATCCCGCCAACCGCGACCGTGTCGCGCACGCCGCGGGCCTCGTCCGTCAGGAGCTTGCGCGCATCGGTGACGAAAAGACGTGACGCTAGATTTCGAGGGTGCAGGAGACACCTCGATATCGCCATACCTTCGCACGGCTGCTCGGCTTCCTGCGCCCCTACAAGATCTCGCTGATCGTCTCGATCGCGCTCGCCGTCGGCTCGCAGCTCGCTCAGATCGCGCTCGTCTGGATCACCAAGCATGTGATCGACGGGGCCCTCGCGCCACACGACCGGCGCTTGCTCTGGACCTACGTGGCCGCGATCGTCGCGCTCGGCCTCGTACGCGCGATCCTGATGGCCGGCCGACGCTTGATCTCGGGTCGCCAGGCGCTCGCGGTGGAGATGGACATGCGGCACGGCCTCTACGCCCACCTCGTCCGCCTCTCATTCGGGTTCTACGACCGGCATCAGACCGGGCAGCTGATGTCGCGCGCGACGGTCGACCTGCAGGGCGTCCGCTTCTTCCTCGGGTACGGCCTGATCTTCTTCTTCCAGAACGCGCTGACGGTGCTGTCGGTCACCGCAGTGCTGTTCGTCTTCCAGTGGAAGCTCGCGCTGATCGTGCTCGCGATCACGCCGGTGCTGGTGGCGCTCGCCTATCGCTATAGCCACCTCGCCCACCCGACGCTACGTGAGGTGCAACAGAAGCTGGCCGACGTCGCGACGGTCGCCGAGGAGAACATCGTCGGCGTCCACGTCGTGAAGTCGTTTGCGCAGGAGCCGCAGGAGGCGGCCAAGTTCCACGCGCGCTCCGAGAGCGTCTTCCGCCAGACGCTCAAGGCGAACCGGCAGCGCGCGACCTATGTGCCGCTGATCGCGTGGGTGCCGCTGTTGGCACAGGCGGCCGTACTTCTCGTCGGCGCGCGCATGGTGACGAGGGGCGAGCTCTCGGTCGGCGGCTTCGTCGCCTTTAACCTCTACCTGGGGATGCTCGTGATGCCCCTGCGGTCGCTCGGGATGTGGATCGGGCAGGCGCAGCGGGCGACGGCCTCGGGGGAGCGGATCTTCCAGATCATGGACGAGCCGGAGGAGATCGCCGAGGGCGCGGAAGCCGTCGACCTACCGCCCGGCGGCGGCGAGATTCGATTCGATGGGGTCGGCTTCGAGTACCTCGAGGGCCGGCCGGTGCTCGAGGACGTGAACCTGCATATCGAGCGTGGCCGGACGATCGCGCTGATCGGCCACACCGGTTCCGGCAAGACGACCCTCACCTCTCTGGTGCCGCGGTTCTACGACGCCACGAGCGGACGCGTGCTGATCGACGGCACGGATGTTCGCGAAGTGACGCTGAGATCGCTGCGCAGCTCCGTCGGCGTCATCTCGCAGGATCCGTTCCTGTTCTCGGCGAGCGTTCGCGAGAACATCACCTTCGGCGCGCCGGACCTCGACGTCGCGGAGGTGGAGCGGATCGCAAGCCTCGCGCAGGCGCACGAGTTCGTGGCGCAGCTGCCCCAGGGCTACGACACGGTGATCGGCGAGCGGGGCATCACCCTCTCGGGCGGCCAGCGGCAGCGGTTGGCGATCGCGCGGGCGCTCGCGGTCGACCCGCGCGTCCTGATCCTCGACGACGCGACGGCATCCGTGGACGCCAGCACCGAGGGGAGGATCCGCGGTGGCCTCCGCGAGGCAATGCGCAACCGAACGACGCTGATCATCGCCCACCGCCTCTCGACGATCGCGCTGGCGGACGAGATCGTCGTTCTCGACGACGGGCGGATCGCGGCGCGCGGAACGCATGACGAGCTGCTCGAGACGAGCCCGGTGTACCGGGACATCTACGAGCACGGCCTGCTAGAGCGTCAGTTTGCGGACGCGGTCGAGGCACGCGTCGGCGAGGCGCTGAAGGCGGCGTCGTGAACCGGCTCGGCGCTTCCGAACTGTGGAGCAATCGGCTCCCATTTGCCGCAGACGCGCCACGCTCACGTGTGCCAGACGCGGGTATCGTCTTCGGCGAGCGCGGCGGGTTCAACCCCTCCCTTTGCTTGGGTGGGGGTGCGGTCCCGGCCGCGGACGCGCCGCCGACGCGGAAGGCGCCTTCGTGAGGGTCTGGCAGCCGGGCGGGCACCTGATGCAGCAGCGCGGTGCGGAGGTCGAGGACTGGTCGTGGCGGCGAACGCGCAGGCGCCTCGGTGCGCTCGTTCGCCTGACGCGTCCGTACCGGACGCGGACGCTGCTCTCGATCGGCTCGCTGCTGCTCGCGACCGCTACAGCGCTGGCGCCGCCGTACCTCTCGAAGTACGCGCTCGACGAGGGCATTGGGCAGCACGACCTGACCAAGCTCTACTGGATCGTCGCCGCCTTTCTCGCGGCCGGCCTCCTCAACTGGGGCATGAGCTACGCCCAGACGTACCTCACCGGGTGGGTCGGTGAGCGCATCCTCGCCGACCTCCGCAACCGCCTCTTCGACCACCTCCAGCGCCTGTCCCTCGGCTTCTACGAGCGCAACCGCGCCGGTGTGATCATCAGCCGCCTGACGAACGACGTGGAGGCGATCGACCAGCTCGTCACCGACGGCGTCACGAGCCTCGTCCAGAACACGCTGATGCTGATCGGGACGGCGATCCTGCTCTTCATCCTCGACTGGCGACTCGCGCTCGCGACGCTGCTCGTGATCCCGTTCATGAGCATCGCGACGGCCGTCTTCCGCTCCCGCTCCGCGCGCGCGTACGCATCGGTGCGGGAGCGCCTCGGCCTCGTGACCGCGACCCTCGCGGAGGACATCGCGGGGATGCGCATCGTCCAGGCGTTCACGCGCGAGCAGACGAACATGCGGAACTTCCGCGACGTCACGGAGCGCTACCGCGAGTCGAACATGCAGACGGTCGTGCTGAACGGCCTCTACTTCCCGTTCGTCGACCTGCTCTCGACGGTCGCGCTCGCGGTCGTGCTCGGCTACGGCGGCCATCTCTACTTCCAGGGCGCGGTCACGCTCGGGACGCTCTTCGCCTTCATGCTCTACGTGCAGAACTTCTTCGACCCGGTGCAGCAGCTCTCGCAGCTCTACGGCACGTTCCTGTCTGCGACCGCGGCGCTCGACAAGATCGTCGACGTGCTCGACCAGCAGCCGGAGGTCGTTGATCGGCCGGGCGCCGAGCCGCTGCCGGCGGTCGAGGGGCGCGTGCACTTCAACGGCGTCCGCTTCGGCTACGGCGACGGGCCCGAGGTGCTGCACGGCCTTGAGCTCGACGTCCCAGCCGGCACGACCGTCGCGTTCGTCGGTCACACGGGCGCCGGCAAGTCGACGATCGCGAAGCTGCTCGCCCGCTTCTACGACCCGCGCGCAGGCCGGATCGCGATCGACGGACACGACCTGCGGGACGTGACGCAGGCGTCGCTGCGGCGCCAGCTCGGGATCGTTCCACAGGAGGGCTTCCTGTTCGCCGGCACGGTGAGCGAGAACATCGCCTTCGGCCGTCCCGATGCGCGCCCCGACGAGATCGTGCAGGCGGCTGAGACGGTCGGCGCCCACGAGTTCATCCTCCGGCTGGAGGATGGCTACGAGACCCAGCTGCAAGAACGCGGCACCCGCCTCTCGCTCGGACAGCGCCAGCTCGTCGCCCTGGCACGGGCGCTGCTCGCGGATCCGCGGATCCTGATCCTCGACGAAGCGACGTCGTCGGTCGACATCGGCACGGAGCGGAAGATCGAGCAGGCGCTGCGGACGCTGCTCTCGGGGCGAACGGCATTCGTGATCGCCCACCGTCTCTCGACGATCCGCGATGCCGACCTGATCGTCGTCCTCGAGCACGGGCAGGTCGTCGAGCAGGGAAGCCACGACGAGCTGATGCAGAAACGAGGCCTCTACACGTCGCTCTACGGCGACTGGGCCGCGGACGTGGCCTGAGCCACGGCGTTCCGCGCGGGTTCGTAGCAGAAGCGTCGAGTCCCTGAAACGAGGGATGGGAGCGCCTCGACGGCGGCCCGATCCTCGCCTGGTGGCCCGCGCACGCATCGCGCTCCTCGTGGGGGCTCTGGTCCTCGGCACCGCGGTCTTCTCGCCCGCTGCGCTGACGTGTCCGAAGGGCTACTCCTACGCCGGCCTCTACAGCTCTTCGAAGGCTTCCGGCATCGCCGGGACGATCAGCATGCTGAACGAGCCTGCGGTCGCCGGCGGCTCGAGCCACGTCGCCGGCTGGGTCGGCATCGGCGGCCCGGGGATGGGTCCCCACGGCGCCGACGAATGGCTCCAGGTCGGACTCGCGACCTTCGGGGACTCGAGCGAAGGGCGGCTCTATTACGAGCTCGCGCAGCCCGGCAGCTCCCCGCGGTACACCGAGCTCGCACGAGGGATTCGGCCGGGGCAGAAGCTGCGCGTCGCGATCCTCGAGCTGCCGTTCGCGCGCGACGCCTGGATCGTCGTCTCGCCGGCCGGGATCGCAGGGCCGTTCAACCTCCCGCGCAGCCACGATGCTTGGGAGCCGGTCGCGACGGCCGAGAGCTATGCCGACAGCACTCGCTGCAACCGCCATGCCTACCGCTTCGGTCGCCTGCAGCTCGCGCGGCCGGACGGCACGTGGCAGACGATGCGCCGCGCCTCCACGCTCGAGGATCCGGGCTGGCACCTCCGCCGCCACGGATCGTCTGCGTTCAGCGCCGTCGCCGCCTGAGCGGGGCTACACTTCCGCGAGCCGCAACGGCGCGTTGCGGGGTCGTCTAACGGTAGGACGCTCGGCTCTGGACCGAGTAGTCTAGGTTCGAATCCTAGCCCCGCAGCCTTACGAACCCGCTGCAAACCGGCGGGTTCCTCGTTTTTCCAGCCGAAGTCGCCCGCTTCCCGCCGCACCCTTCGGCGCATTCGGCCGTTGAAGTCCGATGACTGTGATCGACGACCAGCGGCTGAAGGAGCCCGTCGACGAGGCGCGACGGCGTGGCCGCAGGGGCTACGGCTGGTACGGCGTGCTCGCACGCGCGGGCCTCGTCGCGAAGGGAGTCTCCTTCGGGATCGTCGGCGCGCTCGCGATCAAGCTCGCCGCCGGCAACGGCGGCGCTGCGACCAGCCGAGAGGGCGCCCTGGAGGCTCTCGCCCAGGAGACGTTCGGCAAGGTCGTCTTGACCCTGCTCGTGCTCGGCTTCGCCGCCTACGCGATCTGGCGGTTCGTCGAGGCGCTCGCCGCGAGCGGCGACGAGAAGAAGAAGTGGGGCCGGCGCGTCGGCTCGGTCGGGCGGGGGCTGATCTACGCCGCGCTGGCGTTCTCGGCGGCAAAGATCCTGCTCGGCTCGGGTGGCGGCGGCTCGCAGAACCAGCGGGCGCACGAGACGGCCGCCGTCATCCTCTCGTGGCCGGCGGGGACCTGGCTCGTCGGCGTTGCCGGCGTTGCCGTGATCGGCGTCGGGCTCTGGAATGCCTATCGCGGGCTGAAGCGGAAGTTCGAGAAGAAAGTGGCGCACCGGCGAGATGGGCGCGAAGGCCCGCCGGTGGGGGAGCCACATCGGCCTCGTCGGCCACCTCGCGCGAGGCGTGGTCTTCACCCTGATCGGCGTCTTCGTGATCAGAGCGGCGCTGCAGTACGACCCGAAAGAGGCGATCGGCCTCGACGGCGCACTGCAGAAGCTGGCGAGCGCTAGCTACGGGCCGTACCTGCTCGGCCTGACCGCGGCCGGGCTCGTCGCCTACGGGATCTATTGCCTCGTCGACGCCCGCTACCGCGACGTTTCCGCGAGCTAGCCGCGGTCGCGGTCGCGCCGTTCCTGGGGCGAGAGATCTTCCTGCGGCGCGCCGCCCGGGCCGCTCATCACGACGCCTTCCTCCTCGATCACGTCCCGCGGGTCGGCGTGACGGTACTCCTCGCTCTGCACCCCTCCGCGCGGATCGCCGTCCACGTCGAGCGCGTGTGGATCGCCCTGTTGCTTGTCCGCGCGGTGCCTCTCGCCGCGCCTCAGCCAGCGTCCGAGCATGGCTCGGTGTTGCCCGTTCGCCGCTAGACTAAGCCTCCGCCCGGCGCATTCGTCTAGTGGCCTAGGACACCGCCCTCTCACGGCGGCGGCACGGGTTCGAATCCCGTATGCGCCTTTCTAGTGCGCTTCGTTGCCGGGAATCCGCATGGTCATGCGGGTCAGGTGTGCCAGCAATGCCGCGGTTGCTCGTGTGGTGCAGACCCCGGTGGTACCTCGGAGCTTCGCCTAGCGTGGCAACGAGCCCCAGCGGTCAGCACGGCCCCCGCGGTTGACGTATCTCGGCGGCGCGGCCTCGGTCTTGGGCGCCTCACGTACCCCGCGACGGTACGCAACCGCGGCAAACGCCCTATGGAAGTTTGGCCGCCTGGGGCGTATTGCTTCCGGCTACTGCGGGGCCGATGTAGTCAAGTGCTCTCTAGCGCGCGCCGGCCCCTCTTCTTGCCTCAACCCTCTAAATAGGTCATACGCGCGGAGGCGCGCTCGCTAGACGATGCCCTCAGGCGGGGCCGGCATCCCCCGGTGGCGTGTCCGGCCCCAGCCCTTCATTCAGCTCGACCTTCAGTCGGGCGAAAAGATCCGCTACGTCGTCCATGACCGCGCGATAGCCCGGATCATCGTGGCCTTCTTCTTCGCTGCGAGCAAGGATCCGCGCACAGGCTGCTGTGAGCGTCTCCAGCCACTCCCGCCGCTCCGCGTCCATCCCGGGATATGCGCGCTGGCGGACGTCACAACACCTTCAGCCGCTCGCCGCTCGCTCCGGAGCCATCACTTCGGCGACCGCTCCGGCGGCTGCGATCTTCTCGACGACGACATAGGCATACGACTCGCGCACGACCGTCTCGACGTCCGAGTAGACGTGCCCAGGGAGCACCGCGAACTGGCGTGGCTCGCTTCGTACCGCGAGGTACTCGTGGGGATGGATCTCGAGCTTCTCAAGACAACTCGTATCCGCGCACTCACAGGCGATCGTGAATGTCTCGGTCACGGTCGCGAAGACCTGGTCGAGCCCCCTCATCTGCTCGTTGACCGCGCGGAAGAGCGACTGGTTGCGTGCGGCGCGAACCTCACGCTCTTGCTGCCGTGTATCCGGTTCCATAGGGAACCTCCCGATAGGCGGATCATCCTCTCGCCGGGGAGATCCTCTTGGGCACCCGCCTAAGCAGAGCTCTGGCGGTTCACCGAGAAGGGCACGGAAGCTGACGGCCCTGGCGAGGCAAGTGTAGCCGCTGCTTCGCTTACTCCGCAGACGCGCTAGAGCGTAGGAGCAACAGGAGTAGCTTGGAACCGGCGGGCGGGACGCACGCTCAGTGTGGTCGCGCCCGCCGTTCTTGTCGCACGGCCCCATCGCGGAGCGGGTCGGCGAGGCTGACTCCGGCGCAGTCAAAGTCTCTCAGGCCGGACAGCCAGCGTGAAGCCAGTAAGACTTGCTCAGAACAGGCGAGAGCGGGCCGCCACGCTCTCCTCCCGGGGCAGCCTCCCCAGGCACGCCCCGTCGCCTACGTGCGTGGCCCGCTCTCCCCTTCGTTCCCAGCAGGCGTATCCGCTGACTGGCGCGTCAGAGAGCACATCTCTTTGACTACTTGAGTACCTCCCCCTAGGTGACCGCGGCGAGAAGAGGGGTCGCGTTGTGGAAGATCAACGCAATGACTAGTGCGCGCGCGGGCTCTCACGACCAGAATCAGGCTGTGGGCGCGATTTCTCAACGGCTTTCGCGGGCGCTACGACGGCACCGTCGAAGCAAGCTCGCTCAGAAGATGGTCTGCTCGAACTGCGGCCACGAGCAAGAAGCTTCGAAGGGCGCTGTGTGCGAGCTCTGCTTCGCGCAGATGATCCCGTCACCGCAGGACTAGGTTGTTACGGCCGCCGAGGTTGGTTGCTGGGAGGCGCTCGCCCTTGGATTCGTCGTGACGGAGTGGGAGAATCGTTGCAATGCCTCTCCATTAGCGTTGACCTCCCCGAAAACGACCGGAGGTGAGCCATGCAAACCGTCTCCACGGCCGACGTAGAACGGCGCGAGTCGCGTCAGCTCGTCTGGGGCACGTGGCTGATGACGATCGCGGGCCTGGCGTTCATCGGTTACGGAATCATCTTCTTTATCCGCAACTTCACGGGCGACTTTCTCGAGCTCGGCATCGGATCGGAACAGGTGGCGAGCAGCAAAAATGACATCAAGGCGTTCGACAACGACCTATATCACTACATCAGCCACCTACACATCGCCTTATCGGGGTTCATCGCCGCGACCGGCCTCGCGGTCGTGTTCCTCAGCTGGTTCGGCGTCCGCAGGAGACACGTCTGGGCCTGGGTCGGCGCGGTGTCGGCGCCAGTCCTCGCACTGGCCGTCGCTCTGCCTGCGCACTATCCCTGGGGCTTCGACACACTCG